>Ga0180437_10002350_pt1 | contig 30492 bp, 18 predicted proteins | sample SS_ome_4_FD_132410 | JGI IMG/M metagenome (GOLD analysis project Ga0180437, IMG submission 132410) | Hypersaline lake sediment archaeal communities from the Salton Sea, California, USA - SS_3_D_1 metaG | ecosystem: Environmental > Aquatic > Non-marine Saline and Alkaline > Hypersaline >...
CATAACAGTTCTCCTGAAATCCCGTCATTGTTAGGATTTCAGTGTTACTGTGGCAAAACTTCCTTTCAAAATGACCTATTTTCAAGCGCCCATTACTGACCTATTTTGAGCGCCCCTTGACACTGTTCTTAATTGTGCGTATAGCGTATCAAAGTATTCCATTGTTAGTTTTATACAGTCGTTGGGATCTGGATTTTGCTCGATGATTTGGCGGAGTTCGTTATCTGCCTGCTGGGCCTGGGGGAATTGGTCGAGGTGCCAGCGGTTCAGTTCGATCTGATGGGCCATTAGAACGATTCGCTCGGCAGCTCCATCATTGACATTTAGGTCGTCCCAGATGCAGTCTGAGGTGCATTTGCGATGTTGGCGGCTCCAGGTTGCACCTCCTACATCAAAAACTCTCGGACCTGCCAGGTAGGTGCCCTGAGGATAGACCTTAAACACGGCATGAGCATCAACGAATCGGAGGATGAGCCACATAGCACAGCACTTGTCGAATTCTAAGGGCGTTATCGTAGCATAGGTGTGCTCGTCCAACGCCATCGGGGGTTCGTCTGGTCCAGTGTAGGCTTTCACCATCAGGACAATTGCAAGAGCAGCTATACACACGGCAATGACAGAGATTTTGTATACCATCGTGTTTCCTGTAATGCTAAGACTAAATTTTGTTCTCCGGTCCTCTTCTAACAAAAGCCAGTTAAAACATTACCTTATGTAGAAAGATAAATATTTTCAAGCTAAGTGAAATAGGCAATAAAATTAGCTCGGATATTTTAGGAAACCTACATGCATATCTTTTAAGTAAGCATTCACTAATAAGAAAGCCGAAACCTAGACTCAAAGGTTCGCATGACAATATTGCTTATCCATCTGTATTTTGTACCTTAGTTACTACGTGAATATATTCTACAATCCTGGTGATTCATAGTAATCCTGCCAAGCTGGAGTATCGAATCCATACCAGTCGGTTGGTACCTCATTTGCATTTATGGTTTCCAATAGATTAACCCAAAAATCAAAGAAGCCCGATATTAAATCACGAGCAAATGGATCACCATCGGCATTCTTTACACAATTAATAAGCCTTTTATGAGCATCAAGAACCTGTACGTCATTATACCACCACTTAGCGCCTAATGCCGCCAAAGCTGTATCGTGATCTCTGCAACATTTATCAATACCGTCCTTGTCTGGACACTCCGCGTTATTCCCTCCTGGCTCACAGCGACGTTCTGGACCACAACAGTTTCCATATCCCCAGTTTACGCTTGGACCTCCGGTTGGTGGTAGGAGAACGACAAGACCATAAGGATCTTTTAGATTGAGAGGATTATTCCTCACGTACCGGTACCTATTAGTTCTATCGCTGAACATAAAGGGATCTTGAACTAATAATCTTCCTACATCGGGATCATAGTATCTTGCACGGTAAAAATAGAGTGCAATTTCAACATCATACTCTCGCGAATTGTACGTGTATCGATTTGTATTCTCAGTTACACTAATCACATGACCATAGGAATCGTATATATAGGCTTCAAACACCTCACCAGCAACGGTCGTAAGCTCTGCTACTGATCCAAGCCCATCGAATGTATGATAGTAAGTCTTACCACCTCGAACCATTGCTATCGGTTCATCAATACCTTGTCCATGATGATATCGAGATATCAAAGTCCAGGATGAGTCGTATTCACCGATTACATCTTTATTGTCATACAAATAATAGGTAACAGCGCCATCTACGGTCTTACCAAGTCGCGTACCTGATGGATCGTAGATATAAGCAGCCGTGTGAAGCGGTGTTGTTGCTGAAATCATTCGGTTTTCATAATCGTAGGTGTATGTGGTTGTGCCTTGGGTATCCTTCTTGCCGGTCGTATTACCGCTTGGATCGTAGGTGAATGTGACGGCACCATAACTTAATAGACGGTTACAGTTGTCATAGGTCCAATTGCTGTAATCGGCCGAAATTAGACGGTTACCGACAGGATCATAGTAGTAGACTTCGGCCGGCTGGTCAGGATGAGTAGCAGAAATCAACTGATAAGTTTCATCATAGCTGTAGTTGTGCGTTCCCTGTAATGTGGTCATAGACAAGCGATTGCCAACTCTGTCATGTGTATAGGCAAAAGATGAGATGACATCACCATCGGCCCTTGTGTTCACTAATTGTTTAAGCCGGCCTGACACCTCGTAGGTGTAGGTAGTATTAACACTATTCGGCAGGGTTTTGCGTGCGAGCCTGCCTGCATTGTCGTAGACATATTGTGTAATTAGTTCGCTGGGATGAACTATGTTGGTAAGTCTGCCAAGGGCATTATATTCATAGGATGTAATTTGCCCTTCGCCATCGGTCATTGTTTGCCGCTGGCCAAAACGGTTATATGTGTAACTCACGACTTTCGAGAAGCCCGGGTAGTTTGTGGTCACCTTTTCAGGTCTATTAAGCTCATCGTAGATGGTCGAGCCTGATAAATGACCATCATCCCAGGCGGTCATATTTCCTACATCATCATAAGTAAATATTACAGCTTTACCATCCGGATAATTGATGTTAGTGAGCTTATTGTACCGGTCATAAGAATAAACTATCGGGTCAGCACCGGCAGGATCGCTATATTCATTAGGTGTAATTTTTTCTATTAGATTTCCATTTTTGTCATACCCATATAGCGTGGTATGCCCACCCGGATCGATAACTTTGACAAGCCTGCCAGCACCGTCATAGATATGAGTTGTGGTATTGTTTTTTGCATCGGTGACCATCAGGATGTTTCCGATCGCATCATAGGTATAGCTTGTCTTGTTGCCCAGAGCATCGATTACGTCTGTGAGCCGATTTACATAATCATAAAAATAATACGTACTGTTGGACTCGGCATCAGTGGTCAAGATTAAATTGCCCGCTTTGTCGTACTCAAAAGCTGTAGTAAAGCCATTCGGATCTGCCACAGCAATTAACCTGCCAAGTTGATCATAAGTATTTGTTGTGGTATTGCCGTTGCCATCCGTTGTGGTCAACACACGCCCTTCGGAATCATAGGTGTAGCTGACAAGCATAACTTCTTCATTTTGGTCGTTTAGCATCTTGACGGCCTTTTTACGATTTAGGGCGTCGTATTCAAGGATAGAAATTCGACCAGCTTCGGTTTCGGTTTTACCTTCCTCGATTTTTACAAGGACGGCACCCTCGTAAGTATTGATTGTTTGAGTGCCTAAGGGATTTGTAACCTTTACAACACGGCCCAGCTTATCATATTTAAATGTGGTAGTTTTGCCTCTGGCATCGGTGGTCGAAAGCATATTTCCGCGTGCATCATAGGTGTAGAGAGTTTGGTGGCTTGGATTGTCAGAGTAATAAGTTCGTTTTAAGAAGCCATACGAATCATACTCATTTGTGGTGACGTTTCCTTCCGGATCAGTGGTAGTGAGAATATCTCCATATTCGTTATATGTATGACTCGTCGTTATAGCCGTATTTGGATCGTTGGCATCTGTAAAAGCAGTTTCCATAGCTAAATTACCATTGTCATCATAGGTGTATTCTGTTCGATAGACTTGTGTTTCTGCAGTAGAGGAGATTTCTTTGCTGGTAATCCGGCTGTAGGGAGGTTCATAAGTATAAGTTGTGGTAATCGTATGGTCTTCATCGACCATTTTGGTTTCGCTCAGGATGTTACCCATGTTGTCATAGGTGTATTCTGTACTGGAGCCAGTGGGATCGACCTTTTTAGTAAGCTCGTTATTTGCAGTGTAAGCTTTATATGAAGTTACTATATCGTCGATCACTGTGCCTTCTTCATCTAATTCAAGGCCCACCTGGCGTGTGAGCTTAGTTACAAAGCCTGCCGAATTAAATTCATAGTATTCGTATCTTTTGTCAGTAAGCTCTGAAGTTTCATCATCGTATATGCTTGTGGTGACCCTGGTTTTAGATTTAGGTTCAAGATAATCGATATCAACAACCGAGTTGCCATGGACCTGCCGGGTTACTCTTTTTTCCTCATCGTAAGTATTGGTGTAAGGTCCGCAATCTGAACATCCGAGGCCTACGTAGGAAACCATGAGATGGTTTTGGTAGGTGTAACTATATACGTTACCTTCCGGGTCTTGCATAGCTAATAAATCGCCATTGCCTTCTGGATCATAAGTATATAGAACTTGACGACCCGTAGAGTCGGATATCTGAGTGATTCTTCCATCATCGTTATAGAAAAACTCGATAAATCTGCCTGTCGGCGTTTCCAAGCGATATTCCTCAACCTTGATTAGTCGCCAGTCATAAGCTATCACAATAGGATTGGTAATATTGGAAAAAGGCGATATACCGTTTATAGGTAATTTTCCTGCCGGATCGTAAATCATGCGAACAGAGTTGCCGTTTCTATCCTCCACTGCTGAAAGACAGCCGTTTATATCAAACTGATATTCATAGCCATTTTTCCGAATAAGGGTATAAGTGCCATCATCATTTATGATTATCTTTTCATAGTTCCCTGCGGGTCCTTCGTACGTGTTATCTCCTATAGATGTAAATATTTGTTTGTTGTTGCTGCCGCGACGTAATAGTAAATTCCCATCAGAGAGATTAAAGACTCGCACATTATATGTAAAAGACCAGCTGAATCCAAAAGGCCCGTTGTACAAGCAATGACTATCATAAGATCGGCCTACTTTTAGGGGAATTCTGCCGGGTAGAAGTAAATCTGTATGATAATAGAAAAACTTCCCATCAAATAAATAGATGGGATCTCCTTCAGTCCCATCATCGCCTGGATTGTCAGTCTGTTCTACACCGCCCGGTTCATTACCTATTTCACATCCTTCCTTGGGATCCGGCACACCAGGATTTTCTTCCTCTGGAGGTGGATCAGTCATACCCCCACCTAAGTCTTGACCTGTGTGAGAAGGATTGTGAGCCAGTACCTGCGGAGCAGCAATCATCTGAATGGCAATCGCAGCTATAATCAAAATAGTCCAAGAGTATATTTTTAGCTTTTGAACATTCATTTTGTTGCCCTCTTCACATAGATAGCTTTGGTCTGAGTGCCTATGTGGTCCTTGAAACTATACAGATTTACTGTAAGGAAATGCTTTCCTTCATTCATTCCTGCTGTCTTTAGAAAGTAAGTTGCAGGTGAAATTCCATCTTCCTCTTCATACAAAAATATAAAGTCCACAAAGAAGACGATCTCGAATCTTTCGTCCTGGAGGAACTTCTTATCGTGGTCATGTACAGTAATCCTTACAGGAACATTGCCGCTGACGATTGGTACATTATCATTAGTGAATTCGGTTATACTCGGAAAGTCCATAGAGAATCGAGGCTCCCGACATTTATGCATGGGATGAATAGCGTGGAGATGCATTGCGTGGCTTACAGCTTTACTTGGTCTTTTTTCCGTCTGCTGCAATGCGGATATAGAGGCCATTTTAGAAGGTTGTTTATCGTATCGGATGATTATACAGTTGTCCGGCAGAGAATAGGCTGCCAAATTTAGCTGAATCATCGGATTGGTTCTAAAATCCACATTGGAAAGCCCGATATTGCCATCCCATATGTATTGGTTCCTACCCGCTGATTGAGCCTGCCAGTCAATCGGTGTGATTAATAAAGGCCCTCCTTCCTTCATACCCACCCGTACTCGCAGCATAGCTGCTTTTGGCAGGACGTATTCGACCTTGCCGGCCTTATCGTCATAAGTTAAAGATCTAAGGGTAAGCATTTTCCCATGACTTTCGTCCTTGATATCATATGAAGTTTTCCGATTAGAATCCAAAGATTCTGCTTCAATGACGTAGGTGTAAGCCCCGGGTGGAAGCCACCTGTCCCGGTCATCTTTGCCGTCAATTGTTACAGTGTTATAGCCTTTGCTGGGTTGTTCTTTGGACGTCACAATCCTAACTAAGAAATCGTCCCTATCATATAAACACACGCGGACACGAGCGTCTTCTGATAGCTTGTAAGTAATCCTGCCTTGTTCTACAGTTGGATCAATTGCTTTCTTTTCCAAAGAAACGTTACTGATTATCAATTCGACGGATTGGGTATCTTGTATCGCCTCGGCTAATTCTACCATTCGGAAACGACCAGCGAATAAAATGCCTACTAATAAGTAAAGACAAATATGTTTTCTTTTATTATTCATTGATTCACATCTGTAAACACACCGGATCATTGTTTTCGCAAACACCGAAAGTAACCTGTTTTTCTTTTCTGCCCATGCAGTCAACCTGCCATATCTGCAACTGTCCTGTGCGATTTGACACGAAGAAGATGCTCTTGCCGTCTCCCGACCATGTCGCATATGTGTCCAATCCTTCATATTCAGTTAGTTGCATCTGATTCTGGCCATTAGCATCCATGATCCAAATATCGAGATTGCCTGTTCTGTCCGAGGTGAAGGCGATTTTATGGCCGTCCGGCGACCATCTGGGAAAAAGATCATAGCCTTTTTTTGCCACGGTCAATGGCTTTTGATTCTGACCATCGGTGTCCGTTAGCCATATCGTATGAGCGTTGAAACCTTTACCCGATACAAAAGCGATTTTTCGACCGTCGGGGGAAATGGCAGGATGATACTGCATACCAGGAGCATTGGTTAACAGACGCTGATCTGAGCCATCTAATCTAATCGTCCAGATATTGCTCTCATCTGCGAGATTCGGTGAAAATCTGGTAAATGCAAGTCGTTGAACTACTGGCGACCAGTCAGGGTCACTAATTTGACCGAATTTATCTAACACTCGTTGATTCTCATTCGCGGTGAGATCAAGTATATATAATTCACCATTGCTGGTTCGGTACATAATTTTCTTACCATCTTCAAGCCAAACAGGATGACGTTTATCCACAAGCGTCGAAGTTACGACTTCAACATTTTTCCCACTTGCATCCATTGTCGCTATCTGCCAATATCCATTTGTGAGGCGTGAACATGCCAAAAGATCTTCACGGATAATTTGACTTTTACAGCCAGAAAGTACAATTATTATGAATAATAGACCAAGCAGTACTTTTTTCATCTGTAGACCACAATATTGGCATTTCTTGTCACAGTGTCACCGGTGAGGTTTTTTAATACAACCTCAATACGATAATCACCCTCGACGGAAGCTATTTTTCCTTCGCCATTGGTTCCATCCCATTCGAACTCATATGAGCCAGCTGCCAAGTACTCATTGCTATCAAAAAGTGTTTTAAAGTAACTGCCATCTGGATCATATATCTTTATAGTAACCTGAGCATCCTGAGTGATAGTGAGGAACACCGTGCTTATTTGGTTGTATGATGGTATTATAAGAAAAGCTTCCGCTACGAGCGAGCTTATATCTAGAGCCTGAGTATTTAGGATGATTGCATTTTCTGGCAAGGCCTGGGCATAACCTCTAATACTGAAAGCTCTGGTCCCCATGATTTGTTCATTGTCGTCTCTACCATCCCATATTTCCAGATTTCCTACGGTTGTTCGTGGTTGCCATTGGACCAGTCTCTTGACAGACTGAGTGTCAACAAAAACTTGTAGATCGAGCCAGGCAGGAACACCCAGACCATATCTTATTTCGCAATATTGATTCTTATAGGGATTAAAGTTCCCACTTACAGTCATATCTCGAAGACTCACAGTCTTTGAAGTATACTCCGGATCATAAGAAGCTTTCCTTCCATCACTAGCTTTGGCTTCGATTGTATAGGCATAGGCCCCCGAAGGTAAATGAACATCAAAATCATCCTTTCCATCCCAGACAAATGAATTCAGACCTGACTCAGCAGAAATTCCATTGGCGGGAGTTGCAACAAGTGTTCTTGTGACGTTAAATGGTTGCCAAAGGTACGGGTCTGGGTGAATATCAAGCCTATAAATTTTTATTGTTACCTGTGCATCCCTATTTACGACATAGTTAAAAGTCGTAGTTTCATTTTCTGAAATGTCAATTGCAAGTGGCGAAATCCCTGCGGGAGAAATTAAGATCGGGGGATCGGATCCAATAAGAAAAACACTTCCTGGTTGACCATTTTCATAACCTGTACCGCCATTTGCGATTATTCCGCTAAAGTTAAAATTCTCGGCATCCAGATAGTAAACAGCTATTCTTCCGCCACCGCCTCCACCACCAGATCTGTTGGAATTACCACCGTTCGCTGAGATAATCCCTCCGCCAGCAAGTGTCCCGGCAGTAACGTAAATACATCCTCCCGAGCCACCTCCAGACTCACCAACATTGCTACCGTTCGCTGTTATACTACCCTCAACCGCCAGTGTTCCACTAACCGTTAAGTGAATTACACCGCCGCCCGATCCTCCAGCATAATATCCTCTTGCACTGCCGCCACCGCTACCTAGAGCATTCGGCTCAGTTATGGAACCATAAACCAAACCGCCTTCTCCATCCACACTCGCCCACCCTCCAGAGCCACCATAGCCTCCACCGCCACCACAATACCCTGCACCACCAGCACCAGGTCCACCTTCAGAACCATAACCTTTGCCATCTGCTGAAATAGAACCGCCGCTGTCAATAGTAACATCACCCGGCACCCTCAGGTCAAAACCAATTTGGCCAGCATGATGACTCAACATACCTCCAGACTTGACATGCAGATTACTAATGGTGGTTATCGTCGTCTGAAGATAAACAAATCCCTCATTTGCAATAGTAAGTTGATTAACCGTCGGAACGTCTGGCACTGACAGTTCAAGATGCGCTTGATTTGCAACAGTTATTTCATTGAACATATCTGAAGAGATTAAAGGTGTCAGGACAGCTTTTACTGTGCTTTGCCCACCATTATTAATCAACAAATCTCCCAATTCCTGACCGGACGGTTTGGTGAATATCGTCCCTGCTGCGCCGTTTTCAGAACCGGATCCACCATAAGCAGAGACCGTCCCGGTAAACGTATTTGTATCAAAATAGACAGCTATTCTTCCGCCACTGCCTCCACCACCAGATCTGTTGGAATTACCACCGTTCGCTGAGATAATCCCTCTGCCTGCGAGTGTCCCGGCAGTAACGTAAATACTTCCTCCAGAGCCACCTCCAGACTCGCTAACATTGCTACCGTTCGCTGTTATACTACCCTCAACCGCCAGTGTTCCACTAACCGTTAAGTGAATTACACCGCCGCCCGATCCTCCAGCATAATATCCTCTTGCACTACCGCCACCGCTACCTAGAGCATTCGGCTCAGTTATGGAACCATAAACCAAACCGCCTTCTCCATCCACAATCGCTTGCCCTCCAGAGCCACCATAGCCTCCACCGCCACCACAATACCCTGCACCACCAGCACCAGGTCCACTTCCAGAACCATAACCTTTGCCGTCTGCCGAAATTTTACAGTCTTCGGCAATCGTCAAATCCTGCGCAACAGTAAGACGGATTCTAAAACTGAGCTTGTCATCAGTTGTTGTAGAATGAGTCACTACTCCATCATTGATGACCTGTAGACTATTGAAATTGTGTACACCGTTGACTGTTAAAGTGCATCCATTAACAATGATATCTTGTCCGTCATAAGTAACATCCCCAGAATCAATGAAAGTATCGTTAGTAAATGTGATCGATTGAACTACAGATCTGCTAGTAAGCAACAGTAATATCGTAATTAACCGTATCTTTGGCATTTTAGTTACCTTGTGAAAAATGATGCTTTATATGTTCCTTTTCATCAAGTGAAAACAAGCCTGTTTTGTACAATCATAGATCCCAAAAATATGAAGATTTGTCCAGTACTTGCAAAGTCCCTCTTCAACACTCCTCACTCCTTAAAATCCTTCCCGCATGGCCTTCTACAAAGATGCGTTATGTAAAAAGCATTAGCATACTAATTATATACGGAGACCCAATCCTTGCTTTTCTTGTCACATTTGGTAATTATACGATAATAAGTCCAACAAATGCAAGAAATATTTGCTTAAGCTCATAATAAATAATAAGTTATGGCCGGATTTAGGTAATAACTCATACATTCATTATTACATTCTGGCAGATCAGAATAATAATTATCCTGATCTAAGTGCTTTTTTCAGCCTACGGATCATCCATTGTTACAATGGAAAATTTCTCTTAACATACATCTTATTTCCGGCAAGCTTTATTTTGCTGATAGTTTGTATTTTGGCGTTTGTGGCATTCTTAATACAGATGCCTTTTAGTATTTTCTGTCGGCATAACTGGTATAGTGAACTTTCTCAGGAAGAAATAAAACATTCAAATAAGCCCAGAAATTCAAAAAAGGCTTCAGGATTCTCAGAGAAAATAATAATTCATCACAACCAGTCCGCAATCGGTAGAAGACTAACGGCCTGGCGCAATACTGGATCAACATTGGTGTATACATCATTCGTAAGCTGTGGACTGGAGTGTTCCAGCAACCTCTGAGTTACTGCAGTTGAAACGCCTTTTTGAGCCAGCAAGGACGCGAAGGTTTTTCTCAGATCGTGGAACTGCAGTTTAGGTAATTCCATAGCCTTCCTTACCTTCTCCCACCTTTTCGCACTGAACTTGTCTGAGAAAAGCCGCTCTTGCCCATCCGGAAGCGTGGCGACGTAGTTGGATAACTCAGTCGTCATAGATTCCGGAATGGGCCGCTCCGGCATCACTTTTTTTGCCTTGCGATTCCGAGTCGCTATAATGTTTCGGTCAAATTTTATATCCCCGATATGAATGGCTTCAATGTCACCTCGTCTGAGTCCTGTGGTTACAGCCAATAATATTCTCAAGCGCAGAGTCGGGTACATCGATGCTATCGTAATCAGCTTTTTAACCTGTTGTGCAGAGAGTGACGTGACAGGTTTTGGGGCTACTCTGACCTTTTTGATCTTCAGGTCTGGAGCTACGAGCCGGTTTTTAGAAGCCCACTTCAAAAAAGCATGTAAGTTTTTTATGTCCTTATTCAATGTGTTCTTTCCAATCTCTTCACCTCGTTTTAGAACAAAGGTATCCAGACTTTGCTGTGTAATATCTTTCGAGGAGTTCGGATTAACTAAACGCTGGTAATGTCGTAAAGTTAAAACAATCTCGTAGATCGACGATTTCTCAAGGCCCTCCACTTGTTTATAGCGTTTATACTCATCCATAATCTGATGCCAGTCGAAGTCGATGACACTGGTGAAGACATCTGAATTGAGCTGAGCATATTTGATGTATCGAAAGTGCTCAGCTAAAGCCTTGGTAGGAAGCGCCTTTGCCTTGCGCTTGCCGTTTTCATACCAGCCACACCACCAGCCTTTGACGTTCTTTCTTTTGTAGATCCATGTTTTTTTCATGATCTTCATTTTATCGTCACTTTTCCCGTGTCAGGCCATTTGCATAAGTATTTCTTGAATCAGATAGTACCAAAACGGAGACATGAGAAATGATAAGGAGCCTGTTGTCATCTTAAGTTCATTTAAAATAAAGCATTACGAAAGGATGCGTCTAAAGCGCATAGTCCAACAAGTCCTATGCCCACGTTTGTAAGTGTTTGTAGTTAAATGATTAATGTTTGACATTATTGGACTTATGATGCTAGCCGAAGGCGAACCGAAGCCGCACCGTAGGCGAAACGAAGGTGATTGTGGCGCGCCTGTTGCGCGCTTCGGCGTTTGGGTTGGTCCATTTCAACTTTGTATAATTCGCTATTAGTTAAATTTCCATATTGGTTAAATTAGTTTTGATGCGCCCATCGACACTATAAATTATCGAAATAATCACAGTCTGTTCTAACATTACATTGGACATATCAATATTCACAATCTTCAATGTGTACCAGTTTTGATCGCCACTTTTAGCTTTTGCCTGCGACAATAAATGTAATTTTCTAATCAATTTTCATGAATCAGTTCCCACCACAGCCTCGGATAATCCTGACCTTCATCAATCCACCAGATGTCTTCTGTGCCGTTATCTACTTCATCTACGAAGTCCCAGCCGGCTTCGACGAAGGTGCTGGCTGTTTGCATCTCGGTATTAGCTAAGCCCATGCCCCCAGCACTGCTGATCTGCCCACTGGTCTCGATGTCCCAGAACGAACTATCGATTTGACCCCTCTCATTAGATCCTACCAATCCTCCGCCTGTTACCGAACCCACTGAATAGCAACTGGATATTATACCATCAATACCTCCTGCCCGGTTGCCGGCTAAGTCCCAAAACTGAACTCCATTTGTGCCAACGAGACCACCGACATCCCTGTCTCCACTGACAGTGCCAGTGCTATAACTCGTGCTTATACTGCCGATGCTCTGACCCACGAGGCCACCTATCGAAAAATCTCCACTGATCGTACCACTATTGAAACTCGTGGTGAGGTTGCCCCGATTTTCACCAATGAATCCACCGACATCGGAATCCCCTGTGACCATGCTGCTGTTATGGCTCATAGTGATACTGTTAAAGTTTCGTCCCACAAGCCCCCCGACATCTTCATATCCACTGACCGTCCCGGTGCTGTAGCTTGCAGTAATGTTGCCATTATTTTCCCCCGCCAGACTACCGATGTGATTACCGGTTCCGTTGACATCAACTGCTTCCAGGCCAAGATTGTAAATCTCCGCCCCGGAGCCTAATTGCCCGAACAGACCAAGGCTTCCGCTGCCTTGGATATGTAGATTACTGATCGCATAGCCGTTGCCGTCAAAGGTCCCCTTAAACCAGGGGATAACGGCCATAGAGTACGTGAGCCCCGACAGATTCACAGAGGCTTCCAGACGGTAATGGGCTGAGGGCTCGAACCACACTGTGCCCAGATCTCGGGCATCTCGAATTTGATATGGCTCTTGGGCCGTACCCAATCCCTCTGGCATCACTGGGCTATAACCGAAGTGGTAACGCAAACGGGGATAATCACCCGGCGATAGCTGCCAGTAGTCGCAGTTACCGTTGAGAATCTCATCGACAAAATCCCAACCGGCATTGAGATATGTGTTTATGTCCTGCATCTCGATCGTTGTTAGGCCCATGCCGTCAGCACTGGTGGCCTGCCCAGAGGTCTCTATATCCCAGAAACTTGAGATGATGCTACCACTATTGATTCCCACGAGACCCCCGAAGTTTTCATTCCCTGTGACCGTGCCCGTGCTGTAACTTGTGGTGATGCTACCGTCACTGCTACCCACGAGGCCACCGACATAGCGATTGGTTCCACTGACCGTGCCGGTACTATAGCTCGCGGTGATACTGCCGTCACTGCTACCCACCAAGCCGCCGACATAGCGATTGGTTCCACTGACCGTGCCGGTACTATAGCTCGCAGTGATGGTACCACCAATGTTGCCAGCGAGACCGCCGACACACCCGTACCCACTGACTATGGCGGTGCTGTGGCTCGCAGTAACGCCGCCGACATTGGTACCCACGAGACCACCGACATACCAATATCCGCTGACCGTGCCGGTACTGTAGCAGTTGGCGATGCTGCCGTCGTCGTTGCTACCCACAAGCCCGCCGACATAACTTCCTGTACCTTCAATGGAGATGTTCTCAAGACCAAGGTTCGTTACAATACCTCCCCGCAGGATGCCGATCAAGCCCAAATTATTTCTTCCCTGGATAGAGACATGCCGAATACAAAAGCGGTTCCCATTGAAGCTACCCGTAAAACATGGAATAACAGCCTGAAACCAGGACAATCCCTCCAGGTCCAGATCGTTGATAAGGATAAAATCTTTGTCTGCCAACGCACCGGCTTTGCTTAGTCGGATAAGCTGATCTACGTTGGTAATCTGATAGGGCATCTCTTGTGTACCATCTCCATCCATCCAATTGACTTGCGGCTGCGGAATCAGTTCCCCAGCGGTGCCTTCCCATGTCAGGCGTGGATAGTCTTTTCCTGGATCCAGTATCCAGTTGGGATCGTTGGCCAAGCCGTTTAGACCGATGATCTTAGGATCCATCATCTCGGCAGTGGTCAAGCCAATTCCACCATCGCTTCCCAGAAGACCGGAGGTCTCAGTATCCCAGAAACCCGTGACGATGCTGCCGTCGTTGGCTCCCACGAGGCCGCCAATAGCGTGATTTCCGCTGACCGTGCCGGTACTGTAACTCGTAGCGATCGTACCTTCATAGTTATAGCCCACCAAGCCACCGACAGACGTAGGTCCACTGACTGTAGCGGTGCTGCGGCTCGCGGTAATACCGCCGGAGTTGCTACCTACGAGGCCACCAACTCCCCAGCCGGTTCCGCTTACCCCACCAGTGCTGTAGCTCGTGGTGATGTTGCCACCGTTTGAGCCCACGAGACCGCCGACACGGTCATCTCCGCTGACCGTGCCCGTGCTGTAGCTCGTGGTGATGTTGCAACTGCCACTGTTTGTACCCACGAGCCCGCCGACACTGTCATCTCCGCTGATCGTGCCCGTGCTGTAGCTGTTGGCGATGGTGCCACCACCATAATTTGTGCCCAGCAGTCCGCCGACACTTCCACTTCCAGTGACTTCACCGGCACTGTAGCTCGCGGTGATGATACCTTCGTAGTTGCTGCCCACGAGCCCGCCGACAACCCCGTCTCCACTAACCGTACCAGTGATGTAGCAGGAGGTCAGATCACCGTAGTTGCTGCCCACCAGACCACCGACATAACGACCAATTCCATTAACATCTACAGCTTCCAGGCCAAGATTGTAAATCTCCGCCCCGGAGCCTAATTGCCCGAACAGACCAAGGTATCCGCTGCCTTGGACGTGGAGATTGCTAATTACATAACCATTGCCATCAAAGGTTCCCTCAAACCAAGGGATAACGGCCATAGAGTACGTGATCTCCGATAAATCCACAGACGCTTCCAGACGATAATGGGCTGAGGGCTCGAACCACACGGTGCCCAGATCCCGAGCATCTCGGACCAGATAAGGTTGCTCGGCCGTCCCCAATCCCTCCGGCATCGTCGGGCTAATGCCGATATGGTAATGCAAACGGGGATAATCACCCGGCGATAGCTGCCAGTAGTCACAGGTGCCGTTCAGAATTTCATCGACAAAATCCCAACCGGCATTAAGGTATGTGTTAATGTCTTGCATATCGGCTGTTGTTAGGCCTCTTCCGCCAGCACTGGTAGTTCGGCCTGAGGTATACGTGTCCCAGAAACATGCAGTCACATGACTGACGATTCCACTGCCCACGAGGCCACCGACATTGATACCCGATCCACTGACTGTGCTGGAGCTGTAACAGGCAATGATATCCCTTTCATTCTCCCCCACAAGTCCGCCGACGGTGCCACCTCCACTCACCGTACCTGTGCTATAGCTCGCTGTGATGATACCTTCGTTGTAACCTACGAGGCCACCGACTCTACCAGATCCACTGACTGTGCTGGAGCTGTAACAGGCAATGATATTTCTTTCATTCTCCCCCACAAGTCCGCCGATCCTGCCACCTCCACTCACCTTACCTGTGCTATAGCTCGCTGTGATGATACCTTCGTTGTAACCTACGAGGCCACCAACAGAACCATTACCAACAAACATACCAGTGGTATAGCAGGAGGTCAGATTGCCTGAATTGTAGCCTACGAGCCCACCGACATCCCTTGTTCCACGAATCTCGCCAGTATTGTAGCAAGCAATGACATATCCTAAATTTAATCCCGCTAACCCACCAACATAGTCACCTACCCCGAAGATCTTGACATCTGTTACTCCCAGATTTTTGACTTCAGCCCCAGAGGACAATTGGCTAAATAGCCCAAGTTCATCGTTCCCCGTAATTGTGAGGTTTAAGATTTTGTAGTCATTGCCATCAAATTTTCCAGAAAATTCAGGGATAACAGCATTTTCAAATACTTCACCAGCTGGCAAATTCGGATCAAGGTCTATGTCGTTGACCAAGATAAAAGACTTATCCAGTAGATTAGGATCATTAGCGATAGAAACAAGTTGTACGGGCGTAGAAACCTGGAAGGGATCATGTGGCTCACCTGTTCCTCTTGGAAAGCCCAAGAAAACAATTACTCTCATTTTATATGGCGTAAAATGCTCATTGCTGTTGTTATATACAGAGGAGATTTCATAGAAATAGACTCCATCAGAAGCTATTTCGTCAGAAAATTCCGTATCAATAAGCAAGTTTGTGTTTATAAGTTGTCCATCACGATAAATATTGTATCCTTTGAGCCCTTCATCTGTAATGGGAGCTATCCAATTCACAGAAACCCTATCTCCTTCCACTACTGCCTGCGGTTCTCTGGGTGTATATTCATCTACAACCTCTATTAGATGATTATCACTTCTACGTTGTGCGTATAATCCCTCATATAGGGAGGAAGTACTCAACATGTAATCGATGGAAAAAAGACTCGTTTGCTCATCTGTTTGGATTTGAATTTTACCATAAACAGTTCCATGTACCGGGCTCAGTACTTCGTTTCCATCGCCTACCCACCAGTAGTAACCTTCCGGTGCTGGGCTTAAATCCTCTTGCCCCAGAGTAAGGTTAGGATCATAGATGATTTCTTCATTGTAAATTCCTGTACAAGCAACAGCATCACCTGGTATCGTCCATCCATTGGGGAGGCATATACCGAAATACGGTGCGTTATTACCGTCATCATCAAATTCAACAGTTGCTTCAATGAAGACAGTGAAAATCTCACCTGGCAAAATTGAAGAAGGTTGATCAATAGATGCGAACTCCAAACAGCCTGAAAGGAAAACAAACGGGCTGATTAGGATAACAACTATTATAAACCTATCTGATCGTCTCATTGCTCATATCTCCAAAAAATAATGTTTGGCATCATTATTCATTATGCTCCCACCATAACTTTGGATACTCCTGGCCTTCGAGAATCCACCAGATGTCGTCGGTGCCATTATCTGTCTCATCCACGAAGTCCCAACCGGCTTCGAGGAATGTGGTGGCTGTTTGCATTTCGGCTGTGGTCTTGCCAGAAGAATCATCGCAACCGCTTGCAACTTCTTCTTGACTCCCACACATATTTTCCTGGCTCATAGTTATACGCTGCCTCGCCGTGAATTGAGCGACTTGTTGATACCTTTGTTAGCCTGCGATTGCTAATTAATATGATGCCTTGCGATCTCCTCCTCACTGAGTTTTAGAAAACGTGCAGCGTTGTCATAGAATATTCCTTTTTTTTCTTCGAGTGTCAGAAAATCGAGTGATTGTATATTTTCGATTGCCATTTCAATTGCTTCAGGCCATACCATCTGATCACTACCGTACATCACTCTATCAAGTACCTTATAATTTTTCGCCAATTTTAGAAACGGGGATAAAAAGTTTTTGGCATCTGGTACCCAGTTTAGAACAGCAATGTCAACATACAAATTCGGGTACTGTAACATAAGCATTGCAGTGCGTTCATAAAAATGTGCACCAGCATGCATTAAATAGATTCTTAAATTCGGATAACTTACAAGAATATCTTCAACAAGAAACGGGTCACCCAAACGAAGGCGAAAATTCTTGTTACTATCGGTTATTCCAGGGAAGCTGCCTCCGGTATGTATACCAACCGGAATATCATACTGTTCACATATTTCATAATAAGGAAAGAAAACAGAATCATCGGGGGAGTGGCCAACATAAATAGGATCAACCTCACCGAACAGTTCTATTTCCCCTTCTGATACCCAATTCCTAAATCGATTAATGTCCTCATAATCCTTTCTAAATCCCTTAATCACAACATCATCACCAAGCGTGTCCACCCAGGGCCCTAAAGCGGTACGATACTCGCAGTCGACCATGGCCAATACAACGTTATGTTTTTTCAACATTGCGATACATTGGTCATAGTGTCCTCTATGATTATTTACAGACATCTCTCCGGTAGAGGGATTTGGAGCGGGGCCCCAAAAATCAAGGTTTGTATATGCGTGCAAATGCATATCTATGATTGGGCCGGAATAGATTTCAGGCTCTTGAGCTAAAACCTGATTTACAGTTAAAACCATCCCAATTAACAAGAATGACTTTTTCATTTTAACACCCTTTCAAAATTTATATGTTGTATTGATATTACAGGAACTCAGTTCTCAGGAATAAGTTCCCACCATAGTCTGGGATAGTCCTGTCCTTCATTAATCCACCAGATGTCTTCCATGCCGTTTGCCGTCTCATCCACGAAATCCCATCCGGCTTGGAGGAAGGTAGTGGCAGTTTGCATCTCGGCTGTCGTCTTGCTCGTACCGCCAGCACTGGTAGCCTGACCGGAGATCTCACTATCCCAGAAACTACTACTTATAATGCCCGTATTATTTTGACCTTGCTGGTTAGGGATTGAAGTATTTTCCCCTACCAGTCCGCCGACTTTCTTAGTCCCGATGACACTACCAGTGCTGTAACTAGACGTGATGACACCCCTATCATTACTTCCGACGAGTCCACCAACTACGCTATTTCCAGAAACCGAACCAGTGCTGTAGCAGTTAATAATTGCACCGTAGCTCCAGAAGCAATTGTGTCCTACAAGGCCGCCAACATATTCGGAGCCACTGACCGTTACGGTACTGTAGCTTGCAGTAATACTACCCGCATTACCGGCTACGAGGCCACCGACGAAATCATCTCCCCTGACCATGCCGGCACTGTAGCAGTTCAAGACACTGCCCTGATTGTAGCATATCAGACCGCCCGCCGCATAATCAACAACGGAGATGTTTACATCTACAATCCCAAGGTTTCTGATCTGGCCTTCCAACTCTAATGTGCCAAATACTCCGCCAATTTTATCACTACTCGAGATAGTAAGATTTGATATTTTGTGTCCATTGCCATCAAATATACCTGCGAATGATGGGATCAATGGTGTGCTCCAAGATATACCTGATAGATCAATTGATGATGTCAAACGATAATGAGCCATAGGATCATATTTGACAAAAATCAGTTCGAAGATGTCGGAAATCAAGTAGGGATTCATACTTGTACCCTCTCCCTTTAATTGGCGTATAGATGCTAGGACAGGGTAACCTACTTCCGGCATTTGCCATATCTCGTATAAACCGTTATTCTTTTCATCTACAAAATCCCAACCAACGTTTAAGAAAGTCTCTACTTTCTGCATATCGGTTGTAGTTTTACCGGTACCACCTGCACTTGTTGTTTGTCCAGAGGTTTCTATGTTCCAAAAGCTTTGTGACGTTGTTCCATAAATGATATCAAAGGCAGTATAGAACTCATTGTTACCAACAAGACCGCCGACATGTTCGTTACCTGTGACAGTACCTGTGCTGTAACAATTGGAGATGCTTTGCATATTTAGTCCCACTAGCCCTCCAATATTGCGATCTCCCATGACTGAACCATTACTGTAGCAATTTGAGACGGTATCACCAACTCCAACGAGCCCTCCGACACTTCGGTCTCCTTTGACCATGCTATTGCTATAGCTGTTGGAGATGGTACCTTCGCTTCCTACCAGACCACCGACATCACGAGTTCCGGTGACCATACCCTCGCTATGGCAAAATGTGATGTTTCCTGAGAAGTTGCAACCAACAAGTCCCCCGATCTTGTAATCTCCACTGACATCGCCTATACTGTGGCTTGAAATAATGCTCCCTCCATTATTACCTACAAGCCCTCCAACAAACCGATCTCCACTAATTGAGCCAGTGCAAAAGCTTGATCTGATAATAGCACCATTCTTGTCACCTGCAATGCCACCAACGAGAGAACCTGAACTCGCAACATTGACGTCTACCACGCCCAGATTCTTTACCTCACCGACAGATAGCCAATAGTCACCCGAATCTCCTATATATAGCAAATAATCACCCAATTGCCCAAACAAACCCAAATAGCTTCCACCTTCTATAGTTAGGTGAAGGATCTTATTGTCATTGCCGTCAAAAATACCGGTGAAAGGAATCCCCTGAAAACCATCCTCAACATTGTTTGTGTCTGGGGCAATGACGGCCCTGTCGAAAACCTTCCGACCGGGGAGATTAGGATCAAGGTCGATATCTCCCGTTAGAATAGAATGTTTGTCGTAATCTTCGGGAGATTCTCCCAGCAGCATCAGGTCCTCGGCCGTTGCGATCTGGTACGGATCGTTAGGATCTCCAGTTCCGCCGCTATATTTGACAGAGATAGGAATTAAGAGAAAGGCGTGGTGTTCTCCTTGTGGATTGATTCCCTGTCCTACTATCTTTCCAGAATTGTTTATATCATTCGCATACTCCAAGGTCCATCCTCTATGAGGATCAATGAGAGTATTAAGATCAATGTTTTCACCTTTACCTGTTGGATCGAAAAATGTGCCATGTGAATAAAAAGTGCTGTCAAACTCGTAGTAAGTAATCCCCACAATCTGTCCAAAGTCATTGATGGAGAGGGCCATACTTTTACTATCAACTCCCAGTGTTCCCAAATCTATATTACCCGCGCCTGTGGGATCAAATAGAGTTGCACGAGCATGACCTTGGCTGTCTTCTGCCCATCCTACCATCTGACCTAAGTTGTTGTTCGACAAGATCTCACCTTCGTCTCCTCCAAGGGTACCAAGATCGATATTGTTACCGGCCCCGCTGGGATCAAACATAGTGGCACGTCTTTTGTCTTGGCTATTATCTGCCCACCCTACAATCTGGCCAATGTCATTGATGGAAGAAGCTGATCCATTATAACCTCCAAGTGTACCGAGAAAGACATATTTATCAGTACTAGTCGGATCAAACAAGACTGCCCCCGGTAAATATCTGGACAAACTTAGCCTTCCAGTCGTTGATCCAACTATTTGGCCAAATGCGTTAATGGAATTGGCCCCACTTAGATCGCCTCCGAATACGCCTATTTCAATACTATTGTTGGGATCTGTCGAGTCGAATAGGATAGCATAAGACCAGAATCCATTCCAATGGTTCTTACCGCCATATTCTCCTACAATCTGACCAACGTCATTTATGGAAGAGGCTGAACTCCAATCACCCCGGAATAAACCCAAGTTTATGTTGTTACCATCTCCAGTGTGATCAAACAAGGTAGCACACTGCGAACCATTCTCATTGTCTGCTGAACCTACAATTTGACCTACGTTGTTTATGGAGTTGGCGACACTATAATCCCCACCTAGTGTACCTAAATCGATGATCTCGTATTTATTTTCTGCCTGTGTGCAGACCGGGAATAGAAACGCTAATACAGCCAACAATACCAAGATTTGCGATTTTTTCTTTGTTTCCATTTGTATTACCTTCTATTCTTGGATTAGATATTCCTCAATGATGGAAAATATTTGGAAAATTACCGCTCGAAACAGCTAACGGTATGAGTAAAAATGATTCGTCATAGAAAAGTAGATTTCTCACGGCCGTCATTGTCAATCCTCCTCCATCCCCCGACTTTTAGTCATAAGGAAAATGAACAACTTCACCCTTATTTTCTTGATATTCAGTTTACTAAAAGCGACCGCCTTGATCAAGCCCGAATCACTAAAAATCACAATTTCATTAATCAAACCGAAGCGTTTAGATGTATCATGTGCAATAATTAATTCCTCATCCTTTCCTATTTAATTTTGATCTACTCAAAGTTCTAATTCTTTCACAATGAGCTAGAATTTTTCAATTTATTCTATCGGTGTAGTTTCCTCGAACAAATGCTCAGCAAGGACTATCAAGTCTTGGACATCGACAACACCATCACCCCAAGGCATTGGGCCAATGTCACACAATTGATTATCTGTACCCCAATTGTCAACAATAATGCACATATCCGCAGCATCGATAATACCATCGCCGTTGAGATCAACAATCGGAATAACTTCCGCCTCCCAAATGTCCGTGTGGCCATACCCGCCTGTGTGGTCGCCATGAAAGAAGAACCGTGTACCGTCAGCAGTAAAACTTCCTCCGGACTCATCTCCTGGCTTTGGAATACTCACAGGTGGGCCCAAATTCACTGGGGTACCCCATGACTCATCGATTTCCAAACGCTGAGCCATAAATATGTCATATGATCCTCCCCAGAGCTTCGTAAAGAATAAGGTATGTCCATCTGGGGAAATCCAGGGGGTACCTTCATCTCCATCAGGTGTGCTGATGGGCATACCTATGTTCTGAGCCAGACCGAATGACTCACTTATATCATTTCGAGTTGCTCTAAAAATATCTCCCTTACCTAAACGAAAAGACGCGAAGTAAAGAATAAGACCATCATTGGAGACATAGGGAAAGCCATCGACCGAATTACTGTTCACATTGGCTCCGAGATTAAGCGGTTCTTCCCAAGGGGCGTCCAGTGATGGACGTGTTGAGACATACAGATCAGTTTCACCGACTCCACCGAACCGGTTGGAAGCGAAGTAGAGCGATAAACCATTTGCTGAGATAAAGGGTGTTCCTTCGAGAGCTGCGGTGTTGATCGGAGATCCAATATTTATTGGTGTCTGCCATTCATCATTCAAAGTCTCTCTTGTGGTTATCCATATGTCACCGCCTCCAAGTCCATAAGGGCGATATGGCCATTTCGCACCGTCTGCGAAATAGAGAGTAAGACCATCAGCCGAGATACTCGGTCCATACTCACCATAGAAGGCGGTATTGATGGTCGGACCGCTATTCTTCGGTATTCCGAATACGAAATCAGCCTTTGCTTGTTGTCCGGTAAAAATTCCAATAATGGTCAGAATTAAAATTAGGTTTTTTCTTTTATGATTCATAATTGTTTCTCCTTTCTCTTTCACTTTTCTCATGTGCTTAATTCACAATTTTGTTACTGCCAGTTTGGATTTATGCTTATTCAACCGGAGGGATTTCTTCGAATAAATGCTCTGAAAGAACAATCAGGTCCTGGACATTGACGACACCGTCGCCGAATGGCGTCGGGCCGATATCACACAACGGTTCATCAGTGCCCCAGTTGTCCACAATTATGCACATATCAGTGGCATTAACAATTCCATCGCCATTAAGGTCAACGATAGGTTCGATAGATGCTTGCCAGATATCGTAATGACCGTAGTTTTCAAGGCGATTATAGGAGGAGAAATACAAAGTCCGGCTATCTTGGGAAAGCACGGGTTTGGTATCGATATAGGGTCCGTTGACTATCGGTCCAAGGTTTACAGGAAATTCCCATCTATCATTGCGCGTGGGACGCATACTCATCCAGATATCGCTACCCCCATGACCACCGGGGCGAAATGGCTCGTTATGGTGTTCTGAGAATAAGAGTACAAGGCCATCTGATGAAAGACAAGGACCTGTCTCATCGTACTTACTGTTTATCAATGAGCCCAAATTCACAGGTTCTTCCCAAGGAGCGTTCGGTGTCGTACGTTGCGCCATCCAGATGTCACCGAGTCCATAACCATCATCCCGATGCGATATGAAATAGAGTTCAAGATCATCCATCGACATCCAAGGATTGCCATCCCACTTGGAACTGTTTATCTTTGGGCCCATGTTAACGGGAATTCCCCAAGGTGCTTCTTTTGAAATTCGTGTGCTCATAAATATATCACTGCTGCCGTATCCACCTTGCCCCTCTGAACCGAAGTAGATCGTAAGTCCGTCAGCCGAGAGTGAGGCACCCTCCTCATGATCTGAAGTATTGACGGGCTGTCCAAGATTTTCCAGAGGGCCCCAGTTGCTGTCTGTCGTAGCACGCTTGAATACGCAAATATCCCAGTGTCCACGTTCGAGGGTTCCCCACTGGATATACATTTCAAGCCCGTCAGAAGATATACAGTTGAGCAATTCAAAGCTGTTTGGCCAATTTATAGATGGCCCAAGTATCTCCGGTTTCCCAAAAGTGAAATCACCCTTTGTGTCTTTTCCGATGATCAGAAGAAGACCAGTCACTACCAAAGCATAAATTAGAATCTCCTTTATCTTTCTGTTTTTATTCATGATTCTTACCTCCAAACTTGTTTTATCTGTGGTTTGCGGTATCATTAATAAATCCTTGTCTCGGGCATGCAAACCATCCGCCCGGATTGGGCTGGGCCGGTGAGTGTTCTGCTTGGTGGCGAAGGGCTCACCGGCTGCTTTTTTAATATTTCAAGTATTGTGCTACAACCTATATACAGCTTATTCTTATAATTTGAATGTTCCTTTTGTTCTTCCCGGCCTTAAAGTTTATTCTGCCATTCTTTTGCTTTCTGAGGCTGGCCCCAGGCTTCGTACAATTCCGCCAAATTCTTACCCGTTTCTTTTGTATCTGGATGTTGTTCTTTTAATTTCAGATGTCTGCCTTCGAACGCCGCAAGTAACAGTTGCTCAGCATCTTCGAATCGTCCTGTATTCTTGTAAAACACTGCCAAATCATTCATGGATTCGAGTGTAGTAGGATGGTTTTCACCGAGTTTCTGCCGTCTTTGTGAAAGAGCTTGAGTTAGCAAAGGTTCTGCCTGCTGATAATGTTTCTGCTTGTTATATAAGACTCCCAATGCGTTCATTGCTGATAATGTGTGGGGATGTTCTTCTCCAAGAGTGCGCCGACTGGCATTAATTGATTCAATCAGTAATGGCTCTGCCTGGTCGTACCGGCACAGGTCAATATACAACTTAGCCAATTCGTACATGGAAGAGAGGGTATCATGGTGCTCTGCGATCAGAACAAGACGCCTTGCCTCCAGAACCTTAGTGGCCAGCACTTCGGCCTGCTCATATCGTTTCTGAAATCTGTATAATGATGCAAGCAAGGCCTTAGCGGTCAGAGTGTAAAGGTGGTTTTCACCCATCACTTCAACCCTGTAGGCAACAGCCTTTGTAAGGAGTGGTTCTGCCTCTGCGTATCTTCCCTGTTCTATATATAGCAACCCCATGGATTCTAAAGGTATGTAGGGATGTTTCTCACCCCAAAGCTGGGGACCTTTATCCAATGACTCAAGGAGTAAAGGCTCCGCCTCCTCATACCTTCCTTGAAGTCTATACAGAGTAGCGAGATTCTTTTTAAACAGAAGCGTCGCTCTATTGGCCTGCCCCCCTTGAAGTCGTTGGCTAACTTCAAGCTGTTCAAGAAAAAAAGGCTCTGCCTTTTTGTAAAAACCCCGATCTCGATACACCAATGCAACCATGTTCATGGACCAGAGTGTGTTTATATTATCCTTTCCGAGAATGCGGTTCCTGCGTTCCAGCACTTTAACTGCCAAATCTTCAGCCTCAGCATAGCGACTTTGGTGTCTATATAGCATGACCAATAGATGCATCGATTGTAGAGTTTCGAGATGGTCATCGCCAAGCTCTCTTCGAAAGAGCTGAACTGAACGCTCCAGGTGTGGTTCAGCTTCAGCATATCTACTGACGTTTCGGTAAGTAGTACCAACCCAACGCCTAATAAAGGCTTCCACCTGTGGTTCATCTGCGAATTTGTTCTCCAAATCTACTGAGGCGGCATCAAGATATGAATAGGCTGTTAGTCCCTCTGGATTTATTCTAAAGGGATTAGCTGACCATATAAGGTCTCTTCGTAAGTAGTTGCTAATAGCCTGTGCAACCCTGGTTTGATGTTCGGCTTCTTTTCGGGCACGCGTTTGTCCAAGAGCAAACAGAGTCGATACAATAATACCCGCAATGAGTACAATCAGCACTGCGGAAATCCCAGTCACCAACGCCTTATTTCGCGATACGAACTTATGCAATCTGTAGAACATAGCTGGTGCTGTTACTAGAACCGGCTCGTGCCTGAGATGCCTACCAATATCAGCAGACAGTTCAGCTACAGTATCGTATCGGCGAACGCGTTCCTTTTCCAACGACTTCATGACGATTAAGTCGAGGTCGCCGCGAATTGCCTTTGTTAGCAGATCTGGTGTACAAGCACGGAATTTTGCTATATCTGTTATCGTTTCACCAAAAGTGCCTAGCTTAGTGGATGGTTTAGGCGGTTCCTGCTCGCGGATTACTCGCTGCATTTCGAGATAACCTGCTTTGCGCAGTTCTTCTTCGCTGAATGGTGTTGCGCCAGTGAGTAGTTCGTAGAGAAGTACACCAAGCGAGTAGATATCAGAACGGGTATCAACATCCGTATCGCCCAGGTCGGCTTGTTCCGGACTCATATAGGCTGGCGTGCCGATAATGTGGGCGTAACGTGTAAACAGAGTCTTTTCAGTTAGCCGCTGATCTGTAGCTTTGGCGATGCCGAAGTCGATGACTTTAGGGATGGGCTGGCCTTCGTGTCGACTGACCATTACGTTGGTGGGTTTTATGTCTCTGTGAATGATACCCTTTTGGTGGGCGTGCTGGACGGCGTTGCAGACCTGGATGAACAGGACCAGTCGGTCTTTGGTGCTGAGATTGTTTCTGTCACAGTATTCTGTGATAGAAATGCCAGTGACCAGTTCCATTACGAAATAGGGTCTGCCTGATTCAGTAGCACCAGCATCAAAGACCTTAGCAATATTAGGGTGATCCATAATAGCAAGGGCCTGGCGCTCGGCTTCGAACCGTGCAATGACAGACTTGGTATCCATACCCAATTTGATGATTTTCAATGCGACTTTTCGCCGCATAGGCTTTTCCTGCTCAGCCATATAAACTACAGCCATGCCACCTTCGCCGATCTTTTCCAGCAGCTTATAGCGACCAATAACAGTACCAGGTTTTTCCTTTAATTCCTGATCATCCAACATAACGACTGGCACATCTAATAGTGCCTCAAGAAAGTCACCTTTATCCTCATGAGCATCAAGAAGTGCAAAAATGCGCGCTTTTAAGGCAGGATCGTTGGCGCAGGCTATATCCACATAAGCCTTGCGTTCGGCCGCTGTTTTTAGCTTCAACGCTTCCTTGAATATCGATTTTTCATCATTCTGACTGGTCGACATTTTTTGCCTCCATACTACAGTGCGAAATTTGAGCATTATAATTCCACAAAATGATAAGGAATTTTAGAAAAATTTGCTCAATCCCGGTTTTCAGGTCAATTTCTTTGTAATTTAGACCAAAAAATTACCAGCAGAAATCCTTCATGAATCTGTTCTTGTCTCACTTCTGCTTATATCCAATCTGAGCCAAGCACGCGCATACTCCAGGTCTGCATAGGCTTTAGAAGATGAAATTTGAAGCATCTCAGCAGCTTGATCAACCGTTAAACCTCCAAAAATGCGCAATTTTATTAGATCAGCTGCAATCTTGTCCTCTCCATGTAGTTTTTCCAGGGCATCATTAAGTGCCAAAAGATCATCCGGGTGAATCTCTTGGTCATCTATAAAGAGGGTTTCATTAAATTCGACTTTTTTCTTGCCTCCTCCCCGCTTAAGACTCTTCTTTTTGCGAGCGTTCTCAACCAGAATCCTCCTCATCGCCTCTGAAGCCGCCTTAAAGAAATGCCCTCTACTGTTCCAATTTTGACTTGCTCCCTCAACTAACCGTATATAGGCCTCGTGAACCAAAGCCGTGGCTTGTAAAGTTTGGCCCGGTTTTTCCTGTGACATCTTCTGAGCAGCTAAACGACGTAGCTCCTCGTACACCAAGGGAAGCAACTTATTTGCAGCTTGGCTGTCCCCCTTTTCAATTGCATTTAAAATTTGTGTGACGTCACTCATATAATACCTCGAAAACTCTACTTTCGTGCCAAAATAGACAACGTCACCATTCACATGCCTAAAGACTCAGTCAAACATTCATACAGGATCGTTAGAATGTGAATAATTTATATAGCCACATTATTTTACTAGAAATGTAGGGACGTCATCAAGCATAGAATGAGAGTATATTCCTTATTGCAACATAATAAAATATGACTGGAAATAGATCATTATGAACTCTGAAGTGTGTGTTTGTAGTTTTGTAAATCTAAAGTCGAGATAAAAATCCTCATTCCCTTTATGTAATCCACGGCTTTTTTGGTCGATGTGTCACAAAAAACATCGAGGAGCAATAATGAATAGCACACAGCAAAACATCAAATCCACGGCCATCTTACCGGGCTCAGATAGTGAATTCGTCCCGTGTCCTACAGTTATGACAGAAGAGGAACTGATCCGGTTTCTCAGAATTCCGGAGATAAGCAACGCGAGGAACCACCGAAACGTTATCGAGAATCTCAAACGCACACATGGTCTGCCTCGGATTCACCTCTGTGGCAAGGCTGTGTACCTGACAGATGCAGTGAAGGCGTGGCTTGAAAATCATATTACGTGTAGCCATTAACTGCCGGTTCTGGTACAATGGGCTTGGACCAACCCAAGCCTTTGGCCAGCATCGGAAAGGAGGTTTAGATATGAAAGAGCTGGTAAGGCTTAGAATGAGGCCCTCGCGTGATAAGAAATCCTTTCGGTATATGCTTGATTACAGGGATCAAGATGGAAAACGACGGCAGATCTCGCTGGGACACACAGATAAGCGCAGGGCAGAACGTCAAAGGTATGAAAAACAGTTGGAACTGCGGATGAACGTTGCTGAACCCATTTCAATGCGACTGACAGATTTTTTTCAAGATAGTCTCATACGCACGAAGGGACAGGTTCGAGCCACTACCCTCAAGGAAAGGGCTAAGACCATGAGAGATTTTACCGAGTGCGTGGGAGATATCGATGTGCAGGATGTTCGGTATGAACACGGTGAGCGATTTATCCAGTACTGTCAGAAGCAGAACCTTTCGGCGGGCACGATTACAAAGAAGGTCAAGCAACTAAAAAGGATCTTCCAACTAGCGGAAGATCGTGGGCAACTCGACCGACACCCGCTTCGAAGGCTTAAGCCACCGAAAGCACCAAGGCGGAAGATCCGCGTATTCACAGATCAGGAGTGCTACTGCCTGTTCAGGTCTGCCAGGCAGTACGAACAGAAAGGCTCTACAGTAAAATGGGAACTGCTCATACGTATGGGTCTGAGTACTGGCATGCGACGTGGCGAGCTTATGAATACCACCTGGCGCAATATCGACTTTGCCAGAATGACTGTCGATGTTGCTCCGAAGAAGGATCGGGAAGACACTTGGGAATGGCACATCAAGGACACTGAACGTCGTACGCTTCCGTTGACTGCCGAACTGGTTAGGTTATTGGTTAAGCATCAGATGTCCCAACCCGAAGGCTGTCCGTACATCTTTGTTCCAATGACTCGTTATGAATGTATCCAAGAATATCGTCGGGCCGGACAGTGGGATGTTGAGAAAGGACGATCGCCTATATCGAAGTTCTGCTATCACTTCAACAAGATCCGGGACCTGGCGAGTATTAATACGGGGACCTTTCATGATCTGCGGCGAACATGCCTTAGTAACTGGATCGTTCAGGGACTCAGTCTCCATGAGGTAAAGGAGTTGGCCGGACACGCCGGTATTGAGACCACTGAACGGTTCTATCTGGCCGTCCGAAAGGATGTTTTAGATCGCGCCCGAGCAGCCTCTGAAGCATCACGCAGGAGCCAATCTGTGGCGCGCTTGTTGCGCGCTCCTTCTGAATCGAACGAAGATCCGATAATGCTGTCTGTAAATGATTTGCAGAGCAAGCTTTAGCGACAGTAGTCCGAGAACGAAGGTTAAAGGGTAATCGGACAACAAGGACGATGCCCCAATTAGGCACTATGAAATGTCCAGCCAATTGGCTAATTCATCTATCGGTGATCAACCTCTTTCAGCTGAATCAACAATCTGTTGGCACGCTGCAATGGCGCCCGAAAAAGTAGCCAGCAGGACAATTCTGTTAAAATAAACTGTTTGCTCACCAAAGCATATTCCGTTAGACTATTGTTAACATCTGCATGTTGATATTATCTAAAATTTGAGGTTACGAAGAAAATAAATGTCAACGACTCAAAAGAAGGATATTGTCGATCGAATTGCCAAAAGCAATCAGGTTAAGAATGCATTGGTAAAATCTATTGTTCAGAATTTCCTCGATGAAATCTCCACTGAGCTAACCAATGGTAATCGTTTGGAATTTCGTGATTTCGGTGTTTTTGAAGTCAAAGAGAGAGCAGCAAGAAAAGCTCAGAATCCTAAGACTTTAGAACCAATTGACGTCCCCGCAAAACGAAGTGTCAAGTTTAAGATGGGGCGGATTATGAAAAAGAAGCTTAACACCAGAATTGTTAAAAAATAAGCAGTTTTTGAATACGCCCTTTTCTGTTCCATAAGGCTTAATATTATTTGAAACAGTGCTATCCTTTTTCATTATCAGAAAAAAAGAACACTCGGTCAGAACATGGTTAAGTTTAAGGATGAAACCGGTGTTATGAAAACAACTATTAAAACCAAAAGGTGTGAATATCTAAATCAAGCCAGCCATCTACTGACAGTTGGAGTTCTGGTAGCATTTTTCTTTATAGTTTCAAACCAAGGCTATGGCGCTGCAGCAAGTGCAACTAAGGTTGTAACTTACCCCGCTCCGACTGGCGAAGTCTTGTCAACTGACTATGAAGTACACACTGCAGACCAGAAGGTTGATGTATACATGGCAAGTGTTTTCGATCCACCTTTCGCTGGAAAGGAATGGGACCACGGTGGCTCTTATTCATTTGCCAATTTCGACATGTCGGGAACTGTTATAGTTCGTATTGTGTCAAAACAGTCGCTTAAAAACGTGGTAATCCGGCCACAATCGTCCGGGATACAACCAACACTGTTGGATGATCATACACTGGAACTGAA
>Ga0180437_10002352_pt1 | contig 30459 bp, 30 predicted proteins | sample SS_ome_4_FD_132410 | JGI IMG/M metagenome (GOLD analysis project Ga0180437, IMG submission 132410) | Hypersaline lake sediment archaeal communities from the Salton Sea, California, USA - SS_3_D_1 metaG | ecosystem: Environmental > Aquatic > Non-marine Saline and Alkaline > Hypersaline >...
GCGCGAGGCCTCCGAATTCGCCCAGGTCGATAAGGAGCGCAAACTGCTCGGGATGGTGCAGGCGCAGGGGCAGGTCAGTATCGCTGACGTGGCCCTCGAACTGGATGCCAGCCGGGATCAGGTCCAGGAGTGGGTCTATGACCTGGTGCATAAGGGGCTGTTCGCTGGTTATACCAACTGGGATGAGGGAACGCTCTACTCCCGCGACGCGGCCCAACTGCGGGGCAACAAGTGCCCCAACTGCGGCGGCGAAGTCAAACTCGCCGGCAAGGGCGTGGTCAAGTGTCCCTACTGTGGGGCAGAGATATTCTTGACGGATTGAGGTAAGATATAGGAAGCACGTCTCGTGGGTATGCAACCAGACGGGCGTTGGTTGCGTAGTATATGTCGGTCGTGTAAAATTCGGTTGTGCTGTATCGTGTTGCGCAAGCCAGGCTGGCAGGGAGGCCGGCCACCAAGATCAAGGAGGTTTTAGGGAATGGGGGACATCTACGAGAAGGTAACAGGTGACCGCTCGGCTTTGGAGAAACTGCTCGATGTCATCCCGGGCTGGGGCGGGTATCAGGAGCGCCAGAACCGGCGCAAGGCCGATCAAGTCCTGCGCCAGACGTTGGCCGAAAAGCTGGCCGATTCGCGCCGCAAGCTCGACGTGGCCCAGCAGGACCTGATCAGCCACGGTCGTGTGGATCTGGTGGATGACGTCGGCGTCGCCGTCACACAGCTCCAGACCTTTATCGACCGCGTCCGTTTCGCCAGCTACGGCTACTCCGGGCTGTTGGACGCCGTGAGGATCAACCAGGCCGAGCTGGAGCAGATGTACAACTTCGACATGGCGCTGTTCGAGTACGTCGACCGTCTGAATGAGGCGAGTGGCCGCCTGCGCGAGGCGATCCCGAGTGGCCAGGGGCTGATCGAGACGATCCGCATCGTCCAGGACATCTGCCGCGAGGCCAACAGTACGTTCGATCAGCGCGAGCACTTGATGCTGGGCAGTGTGTAGGGGCTCCTGTCGGCCCCATCGGATTGACCTGATTGAGGAGGTGAGAGACAATGGCACGGATCTTTGATATCGTACAGTTTGTAGACGAGGCTGGCACGGAGATGGTGCACCGTATCCCCGAACGGGGGTCCGGCGATTTTCGCATTGGCTCGCAGGTGATCGTTCGTGACAGCCAGGCGGCCGTCTTCTTCCGCGACGGCCGGGCGCTGGACGTTTTCGGTCCAGGCCCCCACACCATCACCACCGCCAACATCCCGTATCTGGTCGACGTGATCGGCAAGGCCTTCTCCGGTGAGACGCCCTTCAAGGCGGAGGTCTACTTCGTCAGCCTGCGCGAGTTCACCGACCTGAAGTGGGGTACCCCGACCCCGATCACGATCTCCGATCCCGTCCTGCGCATGGCCCGCGTCCAGGCGCGCGGCTCCTACGGCGTGCAGATCGTGGATCCGCAGCTCTTCGTCAACAAGATCGTTGGCACGCAGAACATCTACCGTACCCTGGATATTCAGGGCTTCTTGCGCTCCATGATCCTGACCAAGCTGACCGACCTGGTGGGCGAGATGGGCAAGTCGATCCTCGAACTGGCCGGGATGGCGGAAGAGCTGACGATGGGGGTGCGGGCCAAGACGGCGGATGAGTTCGCCGCCCGCGGCCTGAACCTGACCTCGGTCTTCGTCGAGTACATCGGCCCGACCGAGGAGACGGCCAAGGCGATCGACGAGGCTGCCTCGATGGGCGCGCTGGGTGACATGAGCGCCTACATGCAGTTCCAGGCCGCGCGGGCGATGCGCGACGCGGCCCAGCAGCCCGGCGGCGAGGCCGGCACGGGGGTGGGGTTGGGCGCAGGCATCGGCATGGGCGCGACGATGGCCCAGATGCTGACCCAGTCCATGCAACAGCCCGGTGGACAACCGGCGCAGCCCGCTGCCCCTGTTGTCCCCAAGACGGCCGCGGAGATCCAGGCGACGCTGGACAACCTGGACATGCGGCTGGCCGCTGGCGAGATCAGCGAGGCGACCTACAACAAACTGTATGCCAAGTGGGAGGCCCGCCTGAAGGATTTGGGCGGCTAGTCTGGCACGTCAAGAGCCCCAGCATCACGACCAGGTGCTGGGGCTCTTCTGAATCGCATATTCGTACAGCCGACTTCAGTCGCTCCCACCCGATGCGGCGTCGATGATTTCCTCCAGGCGACGGCGCGTCGCGTCCGGGAGTGGTTTGAGCTTGCCCGGTCCCCGCAGCCAGGCCTTGACCTTCTTGCCGTAGAAGGTGGGCACCGGCGGGTCCGTGGCATCTAGTTGCACCTCGGGGTTGACGAAGACGATGGCCGCCCGCACGGGGACTTCCTCCACGTCGTGCTCCTTCGCCAGCCAGCGCTCCAGTTTGCTCACCTGGCTCTCGGCCTCCATCTGGGGCACTCCCACGGCCTCCTGGCCCGCGAACTGCCGGAAGAACTTGCCCCGCTGGCGGTGTTTCCACCGCCCGTCGTCGTAGGTCACCTGGCCCCCCTGTGGCTTGACGACGAAGACGGTGCAGCCTCCCGGTTCCACCAGGACGTGTGAGACCGGGAGCACGTAGTGCAGCAGTGTGTATTGGTCATCCAGGCCCTTGAGGACTTTGGCCAGTGTATCGTGGCGGGCCATTGGGCCGGCGTATCGGTCGGCGAAGAAGCCGCCTACCACCGAAAGCATGACGCCCAACAGCACGCAGATGAACATCACCGTCAGCCATTCGGGCCTGACGAAGGAAATGATCAAGCCCGCCAGCAGTACCAGCATTCCTCCCAGCGTCGCGTACTGACCGATGAAACCCAGCGTGCGGATCCGGCGTTCGTTCTGAACGATACGCATGGCTATTCTCCTTGCGTGGTAGCCAGCCCGTCGCGGATCGCCTCCACGACGCCGCCCTGCACGGCCTTGCGCGCCTGCCCGATGGCGTTCTTGATCGCGCGGGCGTTGGAGCGCCCATGGGCCACGATCACCACCCCGTTGACGCCCAGCAGAGGCCCCCCGCCGACCTCGAACGGGTCCACCCGGCGCGCGACCCGCCCGAACGCCGGTTTCGCCAGCAGACCGCCGACCGCGGTCACCGGGCTGGCCTTGATCTCGTCGCGGAGGACGGTGGTCAGCATCTTGGCCGTGGCCTCCAGCGTCTTGATGAACACGTTGCCGGTGAAGCCGTCGGTGACGACGACGTCGGCGTGGTGCTCGATGGCCTCCTTGGGCTCGAAGTTGCCGATGAAGTTGAGGCCGGAGTCGGCCAGCAACTCGTGGGTATCCTTGACCAGCGTGTTCCCCTTGCCCTGCTCCTCTCCGTTGGAGAGGAGCGCCACGCGGGGGCGGTCACAGCCCAGCACGGCCCGGGCGTAGATGTCGCCCATGAGCGCGAACTGGAGCAGGTACTCGGGCCGGCAGTCCGCGTTGGCCCCGATGTCCAGGGCAACGACGTGGCCGGCGGGCAGGGGCAGGATCGCCGTCATCGCCGGGCGTTTCACGCCCCGGATGCGCCGCAGCGTGTGCAGCGTGGCCACCGCCAGCACGCCGCCCGTGTTGCCCGCCGTCACGTAGGCGTCGGCCTTGCCATCGCGCACCAGGTTCATCCCCACGTGCATCGATGAGCCCTTCTTCGCGCGGGCCGCCTGGGCCGGCTTGTCGTCCATCTCGATCACCTCGGGGGCGTGGACGACCTCCAGCCTGAGCCCGGCCGTGTCGTGGCCGGCTAGTTGCTGCCGGATGGACTCCTCCCGTCCGACGAGGATGATCTCGTCGGCGACCCATTCCCGTGCTGCCAGCACCGCCCCTGCGACGTCGGGGGCGGGGTATTCGTCGGACCCCATTGCATCGAGGACAATTCTCATTCTTTTGCTCTCCTGTTCCCTTGATCTCGGTCGGTCATCGGTTGGAGGATTGTACACTGAGTGCCCACGCTGTGCAAGTTCCCATCTCTGTGGGGGTCGGTCCACGTTGGTGGTGACAGAGGATTGTGATACAATACGCCACATTCGGTACAGCATTGGGCTCGTCACGATCGCTGCGCATACGGGAGGGTATACAGTGGCTCATTTTGACGTTGAGGCGAATCGAGAGGAACGGCAGGGGAAACGCACCTACGCGAAGCTTATGCTGAAGGGGATACTCTCGGTGAGCAAGCTGCTGCTGACCAGTGCGGGCGACGTGAAGCGGCTTAGGCGGCCCCGGCCTTCTGAGGACCGCTACGTCCGGCCGCCGCGGCGGTACGACCTGCCACCCTACACCGACAGGATGCAGTACTGCCGCGCCAACGAGAGATACCTCCGGCCGACCCGCTACTGCAACCCGCGGGCGCCGGAGGTGGTCGCATTGGCCCGCGCGCTGGGCGCCTACCAGAAGCCCGACCACGAGTTTACCCGGGCTGCCTTTGAGTTCGTCAAGGAGAAGACCACGCTGGAGATCCTCCCGATTGACAGCGTGGAGGATACACTGCGAAGGGGCACCGGCACCTGTTTCGAGCTCATCTCCGTGTTCATCGCCCTATGCCGTGCGGCTGGGATCAAAGCCCGGTACAAGATCTACGCCACCAACATGATCGAGGCCTGGCGGGAGGCGACGATCGACGTCGACCCGCTGGTGAAGAAGTGGTATGACTCGCTGGGCTACTTCCTGCTCGAGGGGGAGGGGGAGGCGTACGTGGATGGCCGGTGGGTGGTGGCGCACGTCGGTCCCACGGCCGAACGGCAGGCGGCCGGCGGCATCCCGATCACCCGGTTTGGGGAGGATGCGCTCGGCATCTGGTTCTTCGCCCGGCCCGGCACGATTATGCGGCTCGAGTCGCTGCCCCTGGGGCTCGCCGCGGGCACTCGGCTGCTGCACAGGATCTCGCCCGGATCGATGGAACGGGTGAACGTCAGTGTGCAGAAGCAGATCGAGCGGGGACGCGAGATTATCAAGGATGCGGGCGGCGTACGCGCGTATGACGAACGGGCACGGAGTGCGGGAGGCCCGCAAGCGCGCGAGAGGAATACGGAGTGAGACAATGATTGCTTCTACGAAAGACCCTGAGACAAGCAGCGGCAGCCAGGCCAGGAGCCGCGGGTACCTGGTGTACTTGATCGCGTTGATGGGGCTCGTGGCCGTGATGGATCAGTACCTGTCCACGATCAGGACGACGGCCATCCCATACGTCATCGAGGAATACGGGATCTCGGCCCCGGAGTTCTCGTGGCTCGAAGCGCTCTACCTGGTGTTCACCTTCCTCGTCTTTGTGGTCAACGGACTCAACGACTTGATCGGTCGGAAGCTCGCGATTCTCGTCTTGATCCTGCTCATGGGGCTCTCATCGATCGGGATTGTGCTGTTTACATCTTCACTGCACCTGTTCATGGTGTTCTACGCGGTGGCGATGTTCACGACCGTCTCCAATATGTGGACGATCCCCGTGAGCGAGGAATCCCCGGCGGACAAGCGGGCCAAGTACGTGTCCATCGTGTACGTGATCGGCCTGATTCCCCTGCAGGCGCTGCTGCCGCCGTTCCTGCTCGACACGCTAGGGCTGAGTTGGAAGTGGATCTACGGGGTTATGTCTGTGTTCATGATCCCGGTGCTCGTCCTGTGGCTGTTTATGAAAGAGACCCAGCGGTATGAGGTGACCCGCGAACAGCGCCGGGCGGGGATCCGGAGGAAACACGTTATGGGCCTGGGGGTGATCGACAGACAGGATCTGCGCTACATCGCCATCTCCGCCTCGATCTGGTTCTGTTGGCTGACCTACTCCATCCTCTATTTCTGGGCCGGATACTACTTCATGACCGTGAAGGGGTATTCACTCGCCCAATGGTCGATGGTGTTGCTGGCGACCCTGATCATGGCCATGGTGGGCGGCGTCGCCGGGGGCTGGCTCATGGACCGCATTGGAAGAAGGCCGGCACTCATCATGGGCTGCGTGGCGCTGGCCCTGTTCGTGGCCCTGTTGGGCTTTGCCGAGGGGGCGCTTCTCCCCATTGTCGCAGCCATCACTGGATTCCTCACCTCCTTCACCTACACGTGGGTCGTCGTCTACGTCCCAGAGGTGTTCCCCACGGAGCGGCGGGGCGCCTGCATGGGCTGGACGACCACCGTGGCGCGGGTGTCCTACGTGGCAGGCCCTGCGCTGGCGGCCATCTTGCTGGAGGCTTTCCCGACCATGGAGTGGTTCTGGGTGGTGACCGGTGCGATCATGACGATCCCCATCGGTATCGTCCTGCTCCTCAAACCCTATGAGACGAGGGTCCAGGAGTTGGAGGAGATCGAGTTAAGGCGGTGAATCAACAGTGACAGTAGCCGTGAACGTGGGAACAGGGCTGAGGCCATCGGCGCCGCCTGCGTAGACGTAGACCCGGCCTGCGAAGTCGCTATAGCCGGGTGCTCCAACGACGACGTCGGAATAGCCGTCTCCGTTCACATCCCCCGCCGATCCCACCGAGCGACCGAAGGAGTTTGCCGGGCCTTCGCCGGTGGCAGTGAAGATGGGGGTAGCGCCCAGTCCGCCGGGGCTCCCTGCGTAGACGTAGACCCGGCCTGTCCAATTCTCGTACGCCTGGGCACCAACGATGACGTCGTCGTAGCCGTCTCCGTTCACGTCCCCCGCCGATCCCACCGAGCGACCAAAGTAAATATCCGGTCCCTCGCCGGTGACCGTAGAGATCGGAGTGGCGCTGAGGCCATCGGCGCTCCCCGCGTAGACGTAGACCCGGCCTGTGAACTCCTTGTAGTGGTAGGCTGCGACAATGATGTCATCGTAGCCGTCTCCGTTCACATCCCCCGCCGTATCCACCGAGTAGCCGAAGTGGTTGTTGACGTCTTCGCCCGTGGCGGTAAAGATGGGAGTGGCACTCAGTCCACCGGCGCCTCCCAGGTAGGCGTAGGTCCGACCCGTGAACTGTTTGTAGCGATCGGCACCAACGACGACGTTGGCGTAGCCGTCCCCATTTACGTCCCCCGCCGTCCCCACCGAGTAGCCAAAGTTGTTGGCTTCACGTTCACCGTTGGCGATCCAATCGGCAGAAGTATCCAAGGGAGCAAAGGTAGGGGAATGAACATTTCGATCAAGGATCAGAAACAACGCCAGCGTCAGGACCAACACCACGCCCGCCATCGATCCAATCAGCAACCGTTTGGTTTTCATCGGCTTCTCCCGATCCATTGTCGACCACCTTGCCTTTCAGGTCAATCGCAGGTGTCTAGGCGTATCCATGTCCTCACTTGCGCACCGCAACGGTCCACTGGCGGATCACGGATCGGAGACGATTATACCATATGGCGTCTATTCGTGCTGCAAGCGTGGGTTAACCGCACTTGACTCTCCTTAGATACCTATTATAATTATGCATATTGGATCCGTGTCGTGTTCCTGTTCGATGATGACAGAATCACGGCAACACGATTATGTGACCTACGATCCCCGCATGGCCGAATTCGCGGATCCGGTGATTGAATTGCACGACGGCAAACTGCTGAACCAGTGACGGTTCTGGTTGATTGGCAGCGACATGCTACAGAATACGAATCGGAGGTAAGTACCATGTCATACCATGACACAGTCAGCGCTCTGGCGACAGACGCGGAGCAACTGGAGCAGGTCTATCACGCGGCGCTCAAGGCCGGCGAACCGGACGCCTTCAAACAAGCGATTGACGACAGCCACACGTCCGCACCCGACAATCTGCTGTACGCAGCTTGGTTCCACCGGCTCAAATACACCGCTGACCAGGCGAAGAGTTTTGTCGTAGCCTGGGCCTGGGTCATCCCGCTGGCACTGATCAACGGCCTGTTGTTCTGGTGGCTCTCTGATGATCAGTGGTATATGATCCAGGTGGCGGGCACGTACCGGGGGAACGCTGTTGATTTCCTGCCTGCGATACTGTTGTGGGCCGCCCCTCTCTCTGCCGCATTTGTGTTGATCTATCTCACGGCTGTCGGCCGCAAACACTGGCGTCTGAGCGCACTCGTCGGGGTCCTAACGCTTGCCGCCGGTGCGTACGTGCTCTTGACCTACCCGCAGGCGGGGACGCGGCCGTTCCAGGAGCAATACCTCACCCTGATGACCATGCACCTGCCCCTCTTGGCCTGGACCGGTGTGGGCGTGTTCCTGGTCGCCGGCCACCGCGACTCGGCCAATTGCTTCGCCTTTTTGATCAAATCGCTCGAGGTATTCATTATGGGCGGGCTGTTCGTCATAGCCGGAGGATTGTTCACCGGCATCACCATCGGCCTGTTTGAGGCGCTTGACGTTGACTTGCCAGAACTCGTGCAGCGGCTGTTCATCGCCGGTGGCGGGGGGCTGATTCCCGTGGTAGCCACGGCCGTGATCTACAACCCGACCGTGCCCCCTGCCGAGCAGGCTTTTGACGAGGGGTTGAGCAAGCTGGTGGCGTTGCTGATGCGCATCCTGCTGCCCTTGACCCTGCTGGTCTTGCTCGTCTATATCGTCTTTATCCCCTTCAATTTCCGGGCACCGTTCGAGAATCGCGACGTGTTGATCACTTACAATGGTATGCTCTTTGCCGTGGTCGCCTTGTTGGTAGGGGCGACCCCTGTGAGCCTTGGTGAGTTCCTGCCACGCTTGGGACGTTGGCTGCGCCTGGGGATCATCGCCGTCGCAGTCCTGGCCTTGATCGTCAGCCTGTACGCGTTGGCGGCCATTCTCTACCGGACCGCCCTCGACCGGCTCACACCCAACCGTCTTACCTATATCGGCTGGAACGCGATCAACATCGGCCTACTCGGTCTGGTGCTGCTCTTTCAGGCGCGGGCCGGGGAAGGGCGGTGGCCGCAGCGGCTTTACCGCGCCTATGGCGCCGGAACCGTCGCCTATGCTGCTTGGACGTTGGTGACGATCCTGGCCCTGCCCTGGTTGTTCGGTATCGATCGAGTTGTGGTCGAGACGTTGCCCCCGGCGGTTCAGGACATCGTCTACGAACACCCCAATCCGATCCTCCTCAAATGCACAGGCAGTCCGCACATCTACCTTCTCGATGGTGGCGAGAAACGCTGGATTGAGTCCATTGAGACGTTCAACCGGCGCGGCTATGCCTGGCGCGATGTCCATTTCATCACCTGCGACGAGTTGCAGCGCATTCCCGATGGCGTGCCAATCCCAGCGAATGCCGGCCCGCCGCCCCAGTTGACTTCTCCCTGATACCTAATATAATAATGCACACGGCTTTCCTGGCCGACCCACGTAACAAGGAGTGCACGCGTCTATGATTAGTCCGATCATCTCTGTTGATAACGTCCACAAGAGCTATCTCATGGGCAAGGAAGCTGTGCCCGCGCTGCGCGGGATCTCGCTTGAGATCCAGGCGGAGGAGTTTGTCTGCCTGATGGGGCCTAGCGGCTCTGGCAAGACCACGCTGCTCAATATCATCGGCGGCCTGGATGAACCCAGCCGAGGCCACGTGATCGTTGAGGGAGAAAACCTGGTGGCACTCTCCGAAAACGATCTGGCCCGGCTGCGGCTACAAAGGATCGGCTTCGTCTTTCAGAACTACAACCTGTTGGCCAATTTCACCGCCCAGGAAAACGTCGAAGCGCCTATGGTCTTAGCCAAGGCATCACGACGCGACCGGCGGCGGAAGGCACGCGTTCTTCTGGAGAGAGTGGGACTGGGCGATCGCCTGCATCACTATCCCAGCGAGCTTTCCGGCGGCCAGCAGCAGCGCGTCGCCATTGCCCGGGCCCTGGCCAACGATCCCCCCATCCTCATCGGCGACGAGGTGACGGGCGATCTGGACAGCGAGTCGGGCCTGGCCGTGATGCGTCTGTTGGCCAAACTCAACGAGGAGGGCATGACCATCGTCTTCGTGACCCACGACCCACGCATGGCCGAGTTTGCGAAGCGGTTGATCCATATCGACGATGGCAAACTGCTGAACGGTGATGGGACACGCCGAGACGGCGGTTTGGCAGACGGATCTAAAGGCCGCTCAGCATGATCCTCAAGTACGTCCTCAAGAACTTCACGCGCCGCAAGACGCGCACCATCCTGATGATCCTGGCTCTGCTGGTCAGTACCGGTCTGATCGTCACCATGAGCGCCACCGTCGAGACCGTCCGCCAGTCGATTGTCGATGTGATTGCCGATAATGTGGGTCGAGCCGATCTGGTGGTCAGCAAGCAGGATACCAGTGACACCCTCTCCATACCCGTCGAAGATACCGCGACCAGGATTCTGGCAGCGGACCCACGCATATCGGCTGTCTATCCCCGCCTCGAGCTCCCTGTAGACACAGATGTTGGTGAGGGCCGGTTCTTCTTGATTGGACTCGACAGTGCCAACGACACGATCGGCACGACCACCGTGGCCGAAGGGAAGATCGTCTTGGGGGATGGTCAGGTGGCCTTAACGCGTGGGGCCGCCGACAATTACGGGTTGTCCGTCGGGGACACCTTCACCGTTCGGTATGCATTTCCAATCCCCCGCGAGCCCGGCAAAGCAGTCGCCAGTGGGGCCAGTTCGGTTCGGCTACAGCGCCAGTTTGCCGTCAGTGCGATTGTCAACACGGATACGACCGGGCGGGACGGTGCGCTGGTCGAGCTGGCCGACCTTCAGACCTGGCTCGATCTCCCGGGGCAGGCCAATCAAATGCTGATCGTGGTTGATCCTGGCATCTATGACACGACCAACGTCAATGCCGCCGCGCTGACCGTGCGGGAGGTGGCCCGCGCCGTCCGGCGGCAGTTGAGTGAGGACTACCGCTATCGAATGGATTTCGCCGCCGGTTTGGTGGAGGCCCGAACCGTTTTCCTGGCGATCCAGGCGCTGATCAACACCTACGGCCTGATCTCATTGGGCGTGGTCGGGCTGCTGGTGCACACGCTGGTGATGACCAACGTCCAGGAGCAGCGCCGCGATATGGCTGTTTTGCGCATCCTGGGGAGCCAGCGCCAACTCTTGTTCCGTATGGTGATTGTCGAAGTGGTCGTGATCGGCCTGATCGGGGTCAGTCTAGGCATTGTACTAGGGCAAGCCCTCACCAGTTTCGTCTTGGTGCCGCTGCTCAATCACTTCCTGGCGCAAGAAGGGCTGGTCCTGAAGTTGGTACCGCAACTCTCCATCTCCGCTATCTTGCCCCCGGTGATCTCGTCCTTTGCCATCTTGATCGTCAGCAGTCTGAAACCCGCCCAAGAGGCAGCCCGTACCAAGGTCGTGCACGCTCTCAATCCCGGCGTGGCCGACAATATCCAGCTCGAGGACCTGGCCCAGTTGCGCGAACGACGTCCGGACGGCAAGATGTTCCTGGCTGGACTGCTCATGACCTTCCTATTTGTCCTGATTACCGGGTTTGATGCCCTCGATCGTTTTGGCGGGGAAATCCTGCAGATCATCATCGTCATGCTGGGGCTGTTTGGCATGGTGCTGGGGATCAGTCTACTGTTCTTCATCCTGACCGTGCCCTTCGAGCGGCTGGTGCTGGCCGTCATGCGGCTGATGGTCCCGCGCCTGACCTTCTTTGCCCGACGCAACGTCACCCGCGGCAAAGCCCGCAACACCCTGATCGCGCTGCTGGTGCTCTTCAGCGCCGTGCTGCCCAGTTTCCTGGGCACTCAAGTGCAGTTGGAACTGGCAAACGACGAGACAAGCACCAAGATGCGTTTTGGCGCGCCGATGCAGCTTGAGGCGTATGCGATCTGGAATGATCAGGCGGAAGCGCTCACCCCGAGCTTTGTACGCAACGAGTTTGCCGCCCTGCCTGGCATCGGAGAGGTCGCCAGCCTGACCTATCCATATCAGAGCACAGCCAGGGATCATATCGGATTTCGCCAAGCCCGTGTCGACGTCGTCGGTGTGGATGGCGATCTCTCCCAGGTGCTCTACACGGATTTCATGGCGTTTACGGCCGGCGGCCCCGAAGCCCTGCAAGCCATCCAGACCAATCCCAACGCAGTGATCATCAGCGAAGGGCTGGCGGACTACATGGGGGTTGGCTTGGGCGAAACCTTCGATCTGGTTGGAGAGGGCCTTGACCACGTTGAGAAAGTACGGATTGTGGGAATCGCCCGTCGACTGCCAGGTGTAGATGGGATTACGCGCAGCCGTATTGCGGCGCAGAACAATAGCACCGTGCTGATGTCGCTGCCGCTCTTTGGCCAGTTGGTAACCACATTGAACCATACGCCGCCCGGCCCTGATGCTCCTCTGCTGATGCACGTCAAGGCGACCTATGACGGTTCTGTGGTCAAGTCCTCTGAAGACATCCGAGGTTTGCTCTACGGCCCCACCGGTGATATTCCTGGCTTCTGGGTCGGTACGGTCGCCTGGGAATTGGAGGAAAACCGGGGCGATATGATGTTCTTTGTGATCTTGCTGCTGGCGATGACGGGCATCTCCTTCATCACTGCGGTCTTTGGCGTCTTTGCCGTCATCTACATCACCATCTATGCCCGGCGCATCGAAATCGGCATGCTCAAGTCGATGGGCATGCTGCGCCGCCAACTGACCGGCATGCTCGCCCTGGAGGCCATCGCTATGAGCCTCGGCTCTGCCCTGACAGGCATTGTCGCCGGGGCCAGTATGGGCTACCTCAATTTCTATATCAATGCGGCCTTGGAGCAGAGGCCATCGCTTTTCGCCGTAGATCCCATCGTCATGCCCGCCATCATAGTTATGGTCGTTCTCGCCAGTGTACTGGCTGCGGCATTTTCCGCCCGGCGGATCGTGCGCAGACAAGCGGTTGAGATTTTGCGGATGAGTTGATTGCCGGTGAGGATGGGGCGTCGTTGTGATCGCAACGCTGAGGATTTCGCTCGAGGAGACCGATGAACACAAAACACTGGATCTTATTGGCAATGATGCTCGGTTTGCTGGTAGGGTGTGCACAGGAGCCGGCGGAGGTTGGACCCAACACCACACCCACTCCAGAGAAGATAACTGCGCCATCGCCGGCACCGGTGCCTGCAGGCGTGACGATTCTGGCCGATGGTGTCGTTCAACTTGTGCAGCCGGCATTGCCCCTGGCGTTTGAGACCGGCGGCAAGTTGCTGGCCGTGCACGTGCAGGCCGGCGATCGGGTGCAGGCCGGCGATCTCATCGCCACGCTGGATGACGAGGCGCTGCAGGAGGCGGTGACCAGCGCTGAGCTCGCCGTGGCCCAGGCGGAAAACAGCCTGGCTCAAGCCCAGCTAGCATTGGACAATCTGTTGAGCTGGGAGCCAGGTGAAACGGCTGCGGCAGCAACGGGAGCCAACCCGGAGGCGGTCGAGGCCGGATACGAGAAGGCCCTCACTCAAGACGCCGCTGATGGGAATCGCATGACTTCTGCATGGATTCGCCTGGAACAGGCCAGGCGAGATCTGGCAGACGCCCAGGAGGCCTACGACAAGGCCTGGGACGAAGCACGGGACTGGGAGCTACTCTATGGCGAGCGAATTTGCTATCCGGGTGAGGGTGGGGTGATTCCCTGCACGGGGCCGAAGTGGAAGGATCGCATCGAGGCCGATCGGGAGGGCACGGCGCGTGGCCTTCAGGCGGCGCAGGATAACCTTACGTTGGCTCAGGCCGACTACAGCTTGACGCTGGCTGGACTGAAGAATGATATCGTGGCCGCCCGACTGGGCGTAGAACAGGCCGGGCTCTCGCTGGAGCAGAGCCTGTTTCAGCAGCAGCAGGCCGAGAATGCGCTGGCCCGAGCCCAGTTGGTGGCGCCGGGGAGCGGTGCGGTGCTGTCCGTGGACGTCGCGGTGGGCGCCACGATCAGGGCTGGCACGCCCGTTGTCACATTGCTGGACGCGGACCGGCTGGAGTTCCACACCACCAATTTGAGCGAGCGCGATTTGGCGCAGATCGTTCCGGGGCAGGCGGCCGTGGTCACGCTGAAGGCCTATCCCAGTGAACCCATCGATGCGGTGGTGGTGCGGATTGGTTTGCAGGCGGGTCCGGCTGTTGGTGATGCGGCCACCTTCCCTGTCGTGCTGAATCTGAGCGAAACCGATCTGGACATTCGTCCGGGCATGACCGGCCGGGCAGAGATCCGTGGTGAGGAGTAGGCGATCTACTCCCCGATGATCTTGACCAAAACGCGCTTCCGGCGCCGGCCGTCGAACTCGCCGTAGAAGATCTGCTCCCACGGCCCGAAATCCAGCCGTCCGCCCGTGACCGCGACGACCACCTCGCGGCCCATCACCTGCCGCTTCATGTGGGCGTCGGCGTTGTCCTCGCCGGTGCGGTTGTGGCGATACTGGTCCACCGGCTCGTGGGGCGCCAGTTCCTCCAGCCACTGGTCGTAGTCCTGGTGGAGTCCGCGCTCGTCGTCGTTGATGAACACCGATGCCGTGATGTGCATCGCGTTCACCAGAATCAGCCCCTCGCGGATGCCGCTTTCGCGCAGGCACGTCTCTACCTCCGGGGTGATGTTGACGAACGCCCGCCGCGTGGGGACGTTGAACCATAGTTCCTTCCGGTAGCTTTTCATCTTGGATCTCTCCTCTACACCATGCATCTCGTGCATACGAGTCTTGGACGCCCGAGCTTGCTCGGGTCTTCCCATACTCTGGGATTGTACCCGCTCTCGCCCGCAGGTGCAAGCGCTCCACTTGTTGCGCCCTTTCTTGGGCGTTTGAGCCTGCCAGGGCTTTCGTTACCCCAGGGCGATCGCATTCATATTTTATGGACAGGATTAACAAGATTGACAGGATCAAGAACGACTGAAGTCGTTACTACGAACGCTATAGCGGGGATTGCTGCTGCGCGTGGTATTGACTTCTGCACGGGGTGGATTATACTAGACCTGCGTCAGTGATCCCCCATAGCTCGAGAGGGTGGGGCGGGTGAGAATTCCCAATGAGCACAGGAGGTGGGCGATGGCAACCGTGCGATTGCAGATACCGGAGTCCCAGTTCGTCGAGTTGGTGGAGCAGCTCTCGCCAGCGGCCAAGAAGGCCGTGCTGGCGATGCTCGTCGCAGAACTGGGCCTGGACGCGGATGATCTGGAGTTTCTCGTGGAATACGCCGAACCTTTTGAGTCCTGGGATCTCCCGGACTCCTGGGACGAGGACGACGAGGCCGGAATGGACCGCCAGCAGCTCTTGGCCGCCGAGACCTTCCATTACAGTTACGCCAACTACGACAATCACCTGGGCATCGGCAACATCCGTTTCGACGAGCTGATGCCCGATGACGTGGACACGCTGGAGATGGCCGAGCAAGAAGGCTGGGACGACGCCCAGCTTGCACAGGCGCTCGACGTCGAGGAAGAGCACGTCGGGCACTGGCGGCGTTCCTACCAGCGGGCCAAGTCCATCGTCGATGCCCCAACCCCCGCCGAGTCCTTCCGGCGTGGCGTGCGCTACTCGATCCAGGACGCCGTCGAGGACGGGTTGACCGAGGAGCAGGGGGTCGAGGACTTGGTCGTCCAGATCTGCTATCGTGCTGCCGACCTGGCCTATGTGCTCGACGTGCGGGGAGAGACGCTCGCCGAGTATTCGGAAGAACTCCGCAAGGGCTGACGGATGTGAATCCACAGAGTTGACAACTGGCACGGTCGGAGTATAATACGATGCAAGCCCCGGTGGCGGAATAGGCATACGCGGCAGGTTGAGGGCCTGTGCCTTTATAGGCGTGCTGGTTCGAATCCAGTCCGGGGCATGTGTGTGTGAAGGGCAGGGGAACCCCCTGCCCTTTTTCTGGTTCTCCCACAGCGCGCTTCCGTCTCGAAGCACCCGCTGCGCAAGAAGGGCAGGGGGCCCTGTCAAATCAAACGATAATGTCACCGAACAGGCTTGCCAGCCGCGTATCCGTGGAGTATAATGAGGCTGGGGCATTTCGTGCCCGACCGGGCTATTGAACCCCATCAGGCCTGAGGGATGGGGTTGGTGTGAAGAAGCGGGAGGCGCACAATGGGTATCGTTGCTTATGAAGGTGTAGTAGAGCACGGCCAGATACGGTTGAAAGCTGGTGTTCGCTTGCCAGAGAAAACGCAAGTATACGTGATCGTCCCAGATGTTCAGATCAAGCAAAGTGCTCGCATCTCTAGCCCACGTCTGGCACACCCCGAACGGGTAGCAGATTTTGAGTTGGAAGTGATCGAGGAGCCCTCCGATGCCAGCGTACGACACCGTCCGGTTTGATCCTCCTGCGCCATTTGCAGAGGTTACGCTGCGCTATCCTGACAGTGGTGCAACCCGATCGGACGTCCCGATGTTGTTGGACTCTGGTTGGGCGAGTTTCACTCACTCCCCAGCCCATGCTGGATCGCGATCACTGCCGCCTGAGTCCGGTCCGAGACGTCCAGCTTGGCCAGAATCGCGCTGACGTGGTTCCGCACCGTCCCCTCCGATAGGTACAGCCGGGCGGCGATGTCCGCGTTGGTCAAACCGCGTGCCAGCAACCGCAGGACGTCCTGCTCACGCTCGGTGAGCTTGTCGGTGATGAGCGTGGCCGGCTGCGTCTCCTGGCTCGCCACCTGACCCAGCAGCTTACCCGCCACCGCCGGGTCCACGAACGCTTGGCCCTCCACCGTTCCCTTCACCGCCCGGATCACGCCTTCACGGGGTGTATCCTTCAGCAGATACCCCGACGCACCCGCCCGGATGGCGTCAAACACCCATTCGTCATCGTCGTACGTGGTTAACACCAGCACCTTCACCGCCGGATAGTGGGTGCGAATCCGGCGGGTGGCCTCGATGCCGTTCATCCCCGGCATTTTCAGATCCATCAGCACCAGCTCGGGCCGGTGCTGCGCCACCAGATCCAGCGCCTCCGCTCCGTCCTGCGCCTGTGCCACCACCTCGATATCTTTGTCCAAACTGAGCAACATCTCCAGGCCGTCACGGATCAGCGCCTGGTCGTCGCAGATGATTACTTTCATCTCCTCAATCCTCAATCGTCAGCCGGATCGTCGTGCCTCGCCCCGGTCGACTGTCAATCGCCAGTTGGCCGCCCGCCAACTGCGCCCGCTCCCGCATGCCGGGCAGGCCAAAGTGACCCGATGCTTCGCCTTGCCGCACGTCGAACCCCAGCCCGTCATCCCGCACCACGAGCGAGACCGCAGGGCCATCGACCGATACCCGTACGCTGAGCGTATGGGCGTTGGCGTGGTGGGCAGCGTTGGCCACCGCCTCCTGCGCCACCCGGTATATGCACTGTTCGATGTCCGGCGACAGGGCCGGCAGGCGTTCCGGCAGCGACAGATCTAGCTGCAGGTTCGCCCTGGCGGCGGTCTCCTCGGCCAGTTTGCGGAGTGCCAGCCCCAGCCCCAGGTCGTCCAGCGGACTGGCCCGCAGCGATTTGAGTGCTCGCCGCGTTTCCTGCAGGCCGGAGCGCGTGGCCGCCAGCGATCGATCCAGCATCTGTTGCGCCGCCGCCGGATCGACATCCCAGTAGGCCTTCACCGTTTCCAACTGCACGCTCAGGGCGCTGAGGGTGTGGGCCAGCGTGTCGTGCAGTTCGCGGGCCATGCGGTTGCGCTCCCGGCTGATGGTCAGATGCTCCAGCGTGCTGGCGTAGTGGACCAACTGGGCGTTGGCCTGTTCCAGCGAGGTTTGCTGTTGCTTCAGCCGCCCTATCAGCCTGCTGATGAAATAACCTGCCACCAGGAAACTGACCGTCTGGATGACCAGTACCGTCAGCGGCGGCAGGAGCGATGGTCCACCGGGCCGGGAGAAGAACAGGTACAGCCCCAGCGCAAACAGGACGATCCCGCCGTTGAACAGAATGACGTACCGCCAGCCGTACTGCCACGCCGTCAAGATCAGTGCTATGAACAACAGCGGCATCGTCCGTAGCAGCACCGCTTCCGGGCCGCTGGCCGGACCCGACGGCTGCCGCATGGTCGCCAACTGGGCCATCACGATCGGCACCACCGACAGCAAACCGATCACCAACGGCACGAAGCCGCTCCCCAGCCTGGCACGTCCCTGGGGCCACAGCGCCAACCCCAGCACCGCCAGTGCACTCAGGCCGTTGATGAGATAGTACGACGGCGGAAACACGGGGCGCGGGAAGAAAATGCTGTCAATCAACCACAGCGCCACCAGGTAGCCCAGCCACAGCGCCACCGTCAACGGCAGCAGCGCGATCACGTTGGTTTGGGATTCTTTTTCGGCCATACGCTGATTATATCACAGGAGCCCGACCTTCGCCGGTGAGCGCCGTCATGATCTTCACCCCGTACCCGTGACACGTGTCACGGTCGGTGAGGAGCTAAGTAGCGGTTCCCCCCCAACGGTCGTGACAGGCGACACTGTTGCCCGGTGCCGGGATTTGATAGACTGGCAGCAAATGGCAGCAATCGTATACAGGCGTCTCCAGGAAAGCGAGGCAAAAATGACCGCAATATCACAGTTCGCGCACCGATTCATCAGCTTCTTCGTCACGAGCGCCATCGGGCTGGCGCTCGTGCCCCAGACCGGGCAGGCATACACCTCTATCACCTATCCCATCGTAGACACCGGGCAGGCCACCTGTTACGGTGATGGGACAGCGATCGCCTGTCCCGCCGCGGGCGAGGCTTTCTACGGGCAGGATGCTCAACACGATGGCAATCAGCCCAGCTACACCGACAACGGCGACGGCACGGTCACCGATACCGTCACCGGCCTGATGTGGCAAGGGAGCGCGGACGCGGACGGCGACGGTGACATCGACGCCGCCGACAAGCTGACCTACGCGGAAGCCGGCACCTATTGCCAGAACCTCGCCCTGGCCGGCTACACCGACTGGCGGCTGCCCGACATCAAGCAGCTCTACTCGCTGATTGACTTCAGCGGCATCGACCCCAGCGGCTACGAGGGCAGCGACACCTCCGGCCTGGTGCCCTTCATCGATACCGGCTATTTCGACTTCGCCTACGGCGACACCGCTGCCGGCGAGCGCATCATCGACGCCCAGTACGCCTCAAGCACGCTGTACGTGGCCAACACCGGCGGCGACGGCGGCAGTACCCTCTTCGGCGTCAACTTCGCCGACGGGCGCATCAAGGGCTACGGCCTCAGCCTGTTTGGGCGGGACAAGACCTTCTACGTCATGTGCGCCCGCGACAACACCAGCTACGGCCAGAACGACTTTGCCGCCAACGGCGACGGCACGGTCACCGACAGCACCACCGGGCTGATGTGGGCGCAGGATGACAGCGGCACGGGCCTGGACTGGGAGGAGGCCCTGGCCTGGGTGGAGGCGCAGAACGCCGCCAACTACCTGGGGTACGACGATTGGCGCCTGCCCAACGCCAAAGAACTGCAGAGCATCGTGGACTACACCCGTTCCCCCGACACGACCGGCTCCGCCGCCATCGACGCGCTGTTCAACGCCAGCGCCATCACCAACGAGGCGGGCCAGGCCGATTACCCCGCGTACTGGAGCGGCACCACCCACGCCAATTGGACGATCACCCCCGGTGCGTTCGGTGTCTACGTGACCTTTGGCCGGGCGATGGGCTACATGAACGACACCTGGATTGACGTCCACGGCGCCGGCGCCCAACGCAGCGACCCCAAATCCGGCGACCCGGCCGACTGGCCCACGGGCCACGGCCCGCAGGGCGACGCCATCCGGATCTACAACTACGTCCGGCTGGTGCGCGACGTGGACACCACCACACCGGATTTGTCTTACGGGGTCTATCTGCCGTTCATCGTCAAACGGATTGCGGCAGTCGCCCGATGATAAGCCTATCTCCTGGCCTTACTGCAAATACTCGTCGCGCACCGCCTGGGCCAGCACCTCGAAGGTGGCGCCGTCCTCCGTATGGCCGGCAAAGCGCCACACCGGTTGCACCACGCGCAGCGATGGGTCAGAGGAGATGCCGCCCGGGTAGGCGATATTGGCTATCGGCACGGCGTAGTAGACCAACTCCACCTGCTCGACGAAGGCCTTGCCGGGCAGGGGCGGTTCCTCCAGTCGTACTACCTGTACCGGCACCCCGGTCGCCTGCTGGTGATCCTCCAGATCGGTCATGCCGTCCACGTCGCTGCCCCACTCTGGAACAACGCCACCTCGTGCCCATCCACGGTGGCAATCTCGACAGTCCCCAGCCAGGTCTGGGTGGTGCGCAGGTGGTCGAAGTACAACATCCCGAGATTCAGTCAGACGCGCAGGGTGTCGGCGACTACTGGCACCCTCACCTGGGATGTCGAGCCGCCATGCTACGTCACGGTGGGTACGTGGCGATGACGGTTCCTGTGGTATCAAGCGCCTCGACCCGTTCAACGATCACCTTATCGGCGCGTATGACCAGGTAACCCTCGTTCACCAGGGTGACGGTCTCAGTTACGCCGTCGTTCCAGGTGACGCGCACTGCTACATCGGCTGGATCGGTGACCAGTCCAAAGATCTCGCTCCGAAAGCCAGCACCCCGACAAGAACTGCCCTGTGATCCCGCCCGCTCGAACGGCCCGGTGGCTGCGCTATGAGATGTACAGAAAATACCACCGCCACCGCGAGGATACCAGTTCAGCAAGCGTCGCTCCACATAGGTAGCGGAACCGCATTCGCTGGCCGTGCCGGACAGGCCAAGTTGGTCGAATCCAGGCTCTCCAGGCGGGTTTCGATGTCGACGTACTCCTCGGTGACGTCTTGGCCCGATTCGTTGCAGGCGGTCACCTCGACGGCCAGGTCACCCAGGCGATCTATTGCCTGGTCGAAGCGCGTGGCCGGGACGCGGATGGTCATGCCGACGTAGGGCGAGCCGCCCTCGACCGCGCCGTATTCCTCGCTGGAGATGACGTAAGCGCCCTCACCGGCCATCCCGGCGACCATTTCCTCGACCGACTGCCGGGCAGCGCGCGTGTCTTCCACGACCATCGGGATGTCCTGGCCTTACTGCAAATACTCGTCGCGCACCGCCTGGTGCACCAGCATCCTGACCGCCGCCTCGCTCTTGCCCATCACCCGGCCTACCTCGGCCGCGTCCAGCCCGCCGAAAACGCGCAGGGATAGGGCCTCGGCCCGGTCGGGCGACAGGCCACGCAGCGCGCGAGTCACTCGCTCCAGCCGCAACCGTTGCTCAGCTACCGCGTTGGGCAGTGGGTTGGGGTCGGGGAGGTGGTCGGCGGCCTTGCGGCGGGCGATGCCCAGCAGCCAGGCGGCGAAGTCCCCACGGCCCCGGTAGCCGGCGATGCCCTCCAGCGCCGCCAGGAAGGTCTGTGCGGTCAAATCCTGGGCGTCGTGGACGTCCCCGGCTCGGACCAACAGGTAACGGTAGACCCGATTCACGTGGCGGCGGTAGAGTCCGGCACAGGATATTTGTCATGCAGTCTATCCCTCAGGGTAGATGGGCGCGCGTTCGTTCCCCTTCTATTCTACATGTCGTTGCAGGGGAGTGATTTGTAACAAGGAAACGTAGTTGGAAACAGCTTGCTCATCTGATCACTGCTTTCCAGGCCTTACGATGAAGAACGCCAATGCACCCACAAGTGGGAGCAGCACGATGACTATGGCCCACAGGATGCGCGCGGTCTCGTCCAACTGGCAGCGGCGAAGATGTGTCAGCGCCACGATGGTCAGCATGATCCACCCTGTCAGGGTGAGAAAGTTCACAATCTGAAACAGCCACACTGTCAGGTTGACATCAGGCATTTCAGTTATTGACCTCCCAGGTCCCAGGTAAGTGTCCACGGCCCTTGCACGGCCACGATGACACCGTCCAGTTCGACGTGGTAGCGGCCCGGCTGCACGGTACGGGTCTCCGGGTCCGCCACGTCGAAGGCCAAGATGGCCCGATACACGGCGCTCCCTTCTGCCTTGGGGCCAGCGCCGCTGTGAGCAGTCTCCAGGTCAACAGTCCGCCCGCCGGGAGCCGCCACCGAGGCCAGCCGCAGGCCAGACAGCCAGCAGGCACCTTGCTGGGATTCGTATGGATCTGAGATGAGCGTCAGCAGCGTGGTGCCGTTCAGGTCCTCCAGGCGGGCCTCGCTGAAGTGCAGCCGGTAGCCCGCTATCTCCAACGGAACGTCCACGTCCCACGACGCGCTGGCCAACCAGGGCACGTCGGGTCCGTCCAACGTCATCGTCAATCCACCCGGCACGACGATGTCGAAAGCCGCTGTGCCGGGCAGCGTCGCCTCCACTGCCGGCGCGCGCAGCGTCAATCGGTGGGCCAATGGTTGTACGGGCTGGAAGGTGAGGGTTCCGGCATCGTTCCCCGTCTCGCCGGGTGGTTGCCAGTACACGTCCCGGGAGAGTTCGTACCGGCGACCACGATCATCCTCCAGGGCGAGTTCGTGGCGAGCCGTTGCCGGGTTCCACGACAGGATCCGGCTGAGCGTCACGCCGGGCGGCGGATCGTCCAGATCGACCGAAACGGCTGTCAACCGGTCAGTCGACACGACCTCGTCCACGCGGAGGGTGAGGCCATCCTGAGTCTGGATCGCGTCCACCGGCTGGCGCTTGACGGGGGCGACGCGTGCCGTACTCACATCGCCGGCGCCCGGCAGCGCCCACGTGATGGTCCACGGGCCGCGAATCGCCACGCTGGCGCTCCGCACGTGCACTTCGACGACGCCCGTCGGTACAGGTGCTCCTTCTCTCACTTCCAATCCGGCGCGTAGGACGTTCGAGGGATCGTTGTAGCCACCCGTACTACCGTCCCGGAAGCCGGCCGCCTCGCCGTCCAGACCGATACCGTACAGCGGCGGGCTCTCTTGGTCGGGCACGGGGATAACGTCGAACTCCAGCAGCGTCCGCCGTGCGGGGCCATCGCGCAACCGCATGTTCTCTTCCAGCAGCCGTGCGCCGGTGACGTGTATGGGGAATCCCGCCACTTCCAGATCGACGTCCAGCGGCCAGTGGTCGCCCACCTGCGGATCGTCGCCCAGGTCCACGGTGAAGCTTGCCTCAGCCTGGACGTCGAAGCTCACTTCGTCCACCATCAGGGTCAGCCGCCGGGCCGACAGGGAGACGGGGGCGAAAGACAAGGTTTGTACGTGCGTGGGGATGGTGGGTGTAGGCGACGGCATAGCCTCGCCATCCGGCTGCACGCTCACGATCATGGTCTGGCTTGAGGAACTGCTGCCCGGCCCGACAGGTCGTTGGTACACGTGGCCCAGGTCGTCGCGGAGTGCGGGCAACTGGTGAGGGCCGACGTGAGGGAACAGCCAGCCGGGGTCCGGCCACTGCACCTGCAGTCGCACTGCCGTCTCCTCTGGGCTGTGGGCGACCTCCAGCACACGGAGGGTGACGCCCTCGTGGGTGTCGCTGGCATCGGGTGGAGCGTAGGGCTGCGGGAACAGTTCCGTCACCAGTTCACCGGTGGCGGGGCGGAGAGTCAGCGGGACCTCCCACGCCTCGGGGGCCGCGCCGGCGGGGACCAGCGGCAGGCGCGGCAGCTCCAGCGTGACGTGGTAGACGGCGTCGGGCAGCGGGGGGAACTCCAGGGTGCTGGTTTCCAGGCGCAGGGTGTAGTCCGTCGAAGGCATCCGCCGGGCGTCCGGCAAGCGCAGGCCAGGATCGAAGTCACCGGCGATCGCGCCGTGGGGCCACAACTGATCCTCCGGCGGCAGGCCTGCGGTTCGGATGACGACCGTCGTACCGTCCGGTTGGGCCAGCACCTGCTCCACGCGCAGGGTCACGCCATCCCGGGTGATCTCCGCCGGTACCGTCAGCACCCGCGTTTCCTCCAGGTCCACGAAGCCGATCCCGGGCACGTAGCCAAGCAGCCGTTGTACCTCGGCCCAGACGCGCTGGGGCCCCACAGCGGCCAGCGCCACGGCCAGGGCGAGCAGCAGGTCAAGGGTGATCGTCGCCCAGCGACGTTGACCTGAAAGCTGTGCCCATCGAGCCCACCAGCGACGGAGAGACGACTCTTCGACAGCGGGCTGGCCAATCAGAGTGGTCCCCTGGGCCAGGAGTTGGCGCTCCAGGTTGGCGACGAAGGCCGCGTCCGGGGTGGCGGCGCTGAACAGCGCTGTGAGCGACGCTTCGATGTGGGGCGAATGTTCGAAATCGGTGCGCTTATTCATCACGCTCCTCCCACTCGGCCTCCAGCCGGCGCAACAGCCGGTGTATGGCCATCTTGATGGCGGCCCCGCTGCGGCCCATAATCCTTCCGATCTCGCGGTAGGTCAGGCCAGCGGCGAAGCGGAGTCGCAGCAGTTCCTGCTGTTCCTCGTCCAGTTGCGCCACGAGTGCCGCCAGCCGTCGCAGCGCCTCCTCCTGCACCACGTGGGCCAGGGGGTCCGTGCCGTCGGCCGGGCTGTCGAGGGCCGCGTTCAGGGACAGGTTGGGGCGCTGCCGGCGGTAGTAGTCGGTCACTCTGTGGCGGGCGATGGTGAAGAGCCAGGCAGCGAAGTTCCCTTGCTCGCGGTAGCGATGCAGCCCTTCCAGCGTCTCGGTGAAGACCCGGGCGGTCAAATCTTCGGCGTCGGCGACGTTGCCCAGCCGGCTGTAGACGTAGCGGTAGATGGGCGTCACGTAGCGCCGGTACAGTGTGGCGAAGGCGGCCGGATCGCGCTGGGCAGCCTTCACCAGCGACGCATCCTCGTCAGCGCTCGCCAGCGGCAGGTTGTGCATAGATTCACCTCTGGTGTGACCACGGGCCAGGACTTGCTGTGCGTGCATATAGTATATCGCAGATGCAGGGGAAAGGTAACATGGCAACCGAATTCCAACCTTCTTGCACCAATCTCGTCGCTATCCCCAACCGAGCCCATCCGTTGGGGAGTGCCTTTTGTGTTATAATATTTATACAGTGTCCTGACTGAGAGGGAAGGGGGACCATATGTTGAGAAGTCTAAAGGATCTGCAGGGATACACAATTCACGCGGTAGATGGCGATATTGGGAAGGTGGGCGATTTTCTGTTTGACGACCACGCCTGGATCGTGCGGTACCTGGTGGCAGACACGGGCAACTGGCTCGTGGGGCGGCGCGTGCTGCTCTCGACCGTTGCGCTGGGCCGGCCCAAGTGGGAACAGCAGACCTTACCCGTGATGCTGACCCGTGAGCAGGTGGAGCAGAGCCCGCCCATTGCCGCGGATCGGCCGGTCTCACGCCGCATGGAGCAGGAGCTGCACGCCCACTATGGCTGGCTGCCCTACTGGAGCGGCACAGGCGCTGCGGCGGCCCAGGTGGCGGCGCAGATAGCGGCTGAGCGAGAGGAGGAAGCTGCGGTTGGGCAAGGGGCGGATTGGCACCTGCGCAGCACGCGCGAGGTGATCGGGTATCACATCCAGGCCACCGATGGCCAGATCGGTCGCGTCGAGGACTTCATCGCCGACGATGAGGGGTGGGGCGTGCGCTATATGGTCGTCGACGCGGGAAACTGGCTGGCGGGCCGGCGTGTGTTGCTGTCGCCGACCTGGATCATACAGGTGAGCTGGCCGGAAAGCAAGGTATACGTCGATCTCAACACGGAGACCATCAAGAACAGCCCCGAGTTCGATCCTTCCGCCCCGGTGAACCGGGAATATGAGCTCAGGCTGTACGACTACTACGGCCGCCCCAAATACTGGACGTCGGTATAGCACGCTGTTTATCCATAAAGCGGCACCTGGCAGTCCGAATCGAAAGGAGATGTACAGATGCAAATCTTGATCTGGATCGTTGTTGGCATCATCGCAGGTTGGCTCACCGGATTGGTGATGAAGGGAAAGAGCTACGGTCTCGTCGGGGACCTGATTATCGGCCTGCTGGGCGGTATCATCGGTGGGTGGCTGTTCGGCCTTCTAGGGCTGGCTCCCACGAGCTGGCTGGGTCAAATCCTGGTCTCTTTCGTCGGCGGGGTGGTTCTGGTCGCACTTGTCCGGTTGTTGCGACGGGCATAGCGTCGGTAGACAGGTCTGCGCCGTCGGGTGAGGCTGTGAGGTGGACGGGGTGTCTTGGTTCTAATGGCCCTAATGGCACTGATGGCACAAATGGCACACGAATCGGCGAATGGCGTGGAGCGTGGGTAGGCTGAGACGGAGGAGGATTGAGTGACTGCAAATTTGAAAATCGTACCCCTGGGTGGACTGGGCGAAATCGGAAAGAACATGATGAGCATCGAATATGGACGCAACATTTTGGTCGTCGATGTGGGCATCATGTTTCCGGAATCGGAGATGCTGGGGATTGACTACATCCTGCCGGACTGGGACTATCTGCGCGACAAGCAGGATCTCGTGCGGGCGATCCTCATCACCCACGGCCATCAGGATCACATCGGCGGCCTGTCCTATTTCCTGGAAGAGTTCAACGTGCCGGTCTACGCGACGCGGCTGACGCGGGGCCTGATCGAGGTCCAGTTGGAGCGGAGGCACCTGCTGGAGCAGACGACGCTCCACACGTACGCTCCCGGCGACGTGGTCAGCATCGGCCCCTTCACCGTCGAACCCTATCACGTCTGCCATTCCATCCCCGACACGGTGGGACTGGGCATCACGACGCCCGCGGGGTTGATCGTGCACAGCGGCGACTTCAAGTTCGACCATACGCCGGTGGATGGGCGGCCCACCGACTACGCCAAGCTGGCGGAGTTCAGCGTTCGCGGCGTGCTGATGCTCTTCTCCGATAGCACCAACGCCGACCAGCCTGGCCATACCCCGTCCGAGGCGGTGCTGGACGACGCGTTCCATCAGATCATGCGCGAGGCCCCGGGCCGGTTGATTGTGGCGACCTTTGCCTCGCTGATCTCTCGCGTTCAGCAGGTGGTCGACGTGGCAGCGCGCCACGATCGCAAGATCGCCGTCGCCGGCCGGAGTATGGTCGAGAATACCAGCATGGCCCGCGAGCTGGGCTATCTCGACATCCCCGACGGTCAACTGGTGAGCCTGGAGGAGATCCAAAGCCTGCCGCCCCGGCAGGTGGTGATCCTGGCCACCGGGTCGCAGGGGGAGCCGATGGCGGTGCTGAATCGCCTGGCGACGGGGCGGCACGCCACGCTGCGCATTCAAGACGGGGACACGGTGGTGCTCAGCTCGCATACCATCCCCGGCAACGAGGAGATGACCCACAACGTCATCAACCGCCTGTTCCAGAGAGGTGCGGACGTCTACTACGATCCGCTCGCCAAGGTGCACGTCTCGGGCCACGCCAGCCAGGAGGAGCAGAAACTGCTGATCAACCTGCTCCAGCCCCGCTACTTCACGCCCATCCACGGCGAACTCCGTCACCTCAAGCGGCACGGCAATACCGCACGCGAGCTGGGCGTTCCGGCGGAGAACATCGCCGTCGTGGAGAACGGGCGCCAGTTGATTTTCGACGATGGGCAGCTTGTGGTCGGGGAGCGGGTCCCGGGGAACTACGTCTTCGTCGATGGATCTCTGGTGGGCGAGGTCGGACGGACGGTGATGGACGAGCGGGACAGGCTGGGGCAAAATGGCTTCGTGAACGCCATCGTGCGCTATGAGCGCGGGAGCGGGCGGCCCATCGGCCAGACCCGGATCATCACCCGCGGCTTCGTCTTCGTCCCCGAGGCGGAGGACCTGCTGTCCCGTGCGCAGGACGTCGTTCGTTCAGCGGCGTCGGTCGCTCCCGGCACCTCGCCCCGCGACGTCGAGGACAAGGTAGAGAAAGCACTGTCTCACTTCCTCCACCAAGAGACCCGGCGCAGCCCGCTGGTGACTTCTACGGTGATTGAGGGGTAGCGGTCAATCTCAATCCAAAGTCGATAACGCATCGGCCTCTGGCTTGGCTTCGAAGTCCTCCCAGCGGGTCCAACCTTCCTTGCTGGGCCAGGTTTTCATCCTGTCTCGAACCAGTTCGATGTCCTCCATGTCTTCGAGCATTGAGACAAAGGCGTTCCATGCGTCCATATCTAGCAACGCCGCCGTGGGCTTGCCCTCACGGTCAACGACGAATTGCATAGATTTCAGAATCTCTGCGATAGTCATAGTGCCACCTACGATTGTTGACCGCCGGCCCCCACCGGGCAGGAGCACGCGCCGGTGACAATCCCGTCTGGCCCCAGGGTCACCTCGACGTGGTAGGGTTGGGGACGGGAGCCCAGGCAGCGGGCCTTGAGCGTATCTCCCTGACGGCGCGGGTTGAGGATGTGGCCGAACTCGAAGTATCGCCAGCCGCGCTCGAACGAGCGTTCGTCGATCCACCGGCGGATGTGGGATTCAGTCAGTGGGTGTGGGTGTGTCAACTGGGTGTGATTGTCGCGGACCATCTCTTGTAACGTTTCGATCAGCGGCGGTATGCCCAGGTTGTGAAGTTCCAGCACCGTTCAGTGCAGAGTTTACACTCACATACCCTGTTTGCGTAGCGAGGCCAACACTTGCTCGCACAACCTGGCCCCAATCCAAATGTCTGGACGGACCGCAATCTCGCGGATAAGCAAATCAGCCTGGTCGACGGAGATCAGGTCCTTGCGATAGGCACCCACAAGGATGCCCAGCGTACCCCGCAGGCGCAGTTTCAGGCGACGGGCCTCAGCCCGCGCCACCTCGTCGTCCAGCAATACCAGCGGATCGACCAACGTTTGCGCCAGGGCCAACACTTCAGTTTCTCCGGGATCCAGGGTCACAGGCGGCGTGTAGGCCAACAGCACGGCAGCGGGCACGTCGATGATAGGCCATCTGTGCCGTTGCCAGAACAAACGCATAGTCAGTGCATCGGGGGCGCCGCGCACAAGGCCTCGTGTGACGACCTCGTCGTAGACGGCACGAGGGACCTGCACCTCTCCATACAGATCAGCCAAAAGTCCAAGCTGATTCAATTTACCCAATGCCATCAGAGGGCCAGAGTTGCACAACACAGGTGACCCCGTGCTCAACTCAATTCCTCCGCCAATGTTTCGGCGCTAAAGGGCGGTTCCATACCTCGCGCATAAGCGTGACGAGCCAATTCAGATTGCGACACACCCGCCTGTTGTGCTGCCGCGCCAAAGGAGATGCCCCCTCGCGCGTAGCGTTCCAGAGCGCGCTCGATCTTCAATGCACGCAGTCCGCGTTCCAGTATCTCTACCAAAAACTCTTGGTTCGTCGAGTTCAATTCCTGGGCTAGCGCAGTTGGTATGGCTATAGTCAATGCCTCTGTTGACATTTCTGACCTCCTCTGAAAACGGTCTCATTTCAACTTCCAGTATACCGCACGACAAGACTGCACGCAAGCCCTCCATCCCACGCTACAACGGCCATCTCCGCCACCTTGACGAACAACTCGTCTCCCTCTGCCCCTCTCCCCTTGTTTCCCGGTCCTCTCCTACTCCAGCTTCCACCTCAGCGCAACGCACCCTCCATCTCCGCCTGGAACGCACGGTGACGCGGGAAACGGCCACGCACCTCGCTCACCAGCGCGTCGGCCGCTGTCTGGTCCCCCCGCAGCCGCAGCACCTCGGCGCAGGCTACGGTCAGGACGGCGGCCTTGTTGTAACTTCCGCGATGCTTGTTGCCCACGATGGCGTTCACCCGTTGCTGCGCCACGTCCAGACACCAGGATAGGAACCGCTCCTGCCGGTCGGTGCTCAACGCGGCGGCGGCGAATTGTTCCGCGTAGGCACGGGCCAACCGCTCGCGTACAGTACTTTCCTCCTCGAATCTCCAACTCCATGCCGTGCCGCTGTACTGCACGCTCCACTGCCAGAGCTGCGCCAGGTTCGCGGGCAGCGCCCCCATAGCCTTGTCCGAAAGCAACACCAGGAAGGCGGTCACGACCAGCCCCTGATGGCTTTCGCTCCTGCTCCAGCCCAGCACTTTCCCCTGGGCGGCGAGGTGGTGTCCTGCGTCCCAGTCGCCGGCGAGCAGGCAGGCGTGGGCGAGAACCGATGGCTGGATCCAGGTCGGCCTTTCGAGGTCATCATCACCTCGCATGATCTCAGCTTGGCCGGCAGGTGGGTGGGCCAGGTAATCCCGGATGTGCTCGACGGCCCGCTGCATGAGCGCCGTCCGCTCTGTCGTGTCCGCGGCGACGTCCCACAGGTCAAGCAGACGCGCGATGGTTGGTTTGGCGACGAACGCCTCCCAACGCCCCAGGCGCAGGGCATCCGCATTGTTCAACTGGTCAGCGGCGGCGCACAGGTGATCGGCGATGGCGGCACGGATGGGAAGCCGGGCTGGTAGCGTCTGCAGGGCCTCCTGGGCGGCTGCCAGCACCTCCTGATGCTTGCCTTCCTCCTCCAGCGCCGTGAACCAGTCCAGGTAGGCACGGGGGCGCGTCTGCCCCTCGCCCCGCGCCAGCGCCTCCAATCCTGGCGTGCCCTGGGCCAACCGTACTGCCTCCCGCAGCCAGGCGTCGACGTCGCTGCCGCTCGGCGCAGTCTGCGTGCGCAGGAAGGCGATCCAGTCCGCCAGGAACTGCTCCCGGTCGGGCAGCGGGCGGGGGGAAATCTGCACCAGATCGTCCAGCATCGGGCGCGGGCCGAACAGCCACAGCGGCACCTGGCGCATCTGCTCACATAACACCTGGGGACGGCGCGCGGACGGCTCGGTCTCGTAGATTGCGCGCAGGTAGCGGGCAACGGCCTCGTCCGCGTCCACGCCGGTCAGGTCGGAAGCGCTCACCCCGCGCCCATAGTCGTCCTCGGTTCTCAGCAGCTCGAACAGCCTCTGGTACGCAGCGTGGGCCGGGGTTAGCTCGCCGTAGTCGAAGGCCGCC
>Ga0180437_10002354_pt1 | contig 30431 bp, 23 predicted proteins | sample SS_ome_4_FD_132410 | JGI IMG/M metagenome (GOLD analysis project Ga0180437, IMG submission 132410) | Hypersaline lake sediment archaeal communities from the Salton Sea, California, USA - SS_3_D_1 metaG | ecosystem: Environmental > Aquatic > Non-marine Saline and Alkaline > Hypersaline >...
ACCAGATGGGCAGCACGTCTCAAAGCTTCGCCGCACAAGGGAGCGCCGCCGATAACACCGGCGGAGCCGGCCTCTACCGGGCGACCTTCTCTCCCGCCCTCGGGAGCAGCCCAGACCCCGACGATACCCCCGCTGAGTGGAGTGGCTCTTATTCTGTGGAAAGCAGTGACAGTGGGAACGGGACCATCACCGTAAAGGTCTATGACAACGTCAGCAATTGGTCCCAGCAGACCTTTGACTACACTGAAGACACCACCAATCCGACGGTGGCCTTGACCTATGTCACCCCAGGCAGTTACGACGAGGACGATCCCGATAACTGGCTCGACGACGACGGCTCCAATTGGTACAAGGCCAGCGATTTCACCGGCGGCAACTGGGAGTTCACCTCCGATACCGCCGACGACGGCGCTGGCCGGGCCTCCGGCAGCGCCTCCTGGGACCATTCGGCCAATCAGACCGACCGCACCCTGCCCTGTGGAATTGGCGGCGACGGCACCTTCTCGGGCGTCAGCGGCGACGCCAATGGCACCGTCACCGTCACGGTGACCATCACCGACCACGTGGGCAACTCGGCCAACGATCAGGTCGTCTTTAACATTGATAACACCGACCCGACGATTACCTCGCCGTCCATCAGTGAAAGTAGCCCCTATCTCCATGCTGATGGCTTCACCCTCTACTATGGCGATGAGATGGGATCGGTGCAGGTTTTTTACGTCAACGGTTCTTCAAACGACACCGGAGTAGGGCTCGACCGTGCCCGGTTCTCGGAAGCTTTCGGTGCCACTCCAAGCGACGATACCACGCCCAGCGCCTGGAGCGGGAGATATGACCCTGATAACCAGGATTGGGGCAACGGCACCATTACGGTCACTGTCTCCGACCGGCTGGGCAACGCCGCCTACCAGACCTTCAACTACCTGCGGGACACAGAACCTCCTACGGTAGATGTGAACTGCCCTGCTGTCACGTCTGTGCCCTCCTGGACTGTCAGTTGGAGTGCCAGCGATCCCCCGCCAGCCTCGGGTTTGAATCACTACGACGTACAATACAAAGTGGGCGCTGCTGGTTCGTGGCAAAATTGGCACATGAACACCCTTTTGACCCAAGACACCTTTGGCCCCACCTCCCCTATCAATGTGGAGGATGACCAAACCTATTATTTCCGGGCGCGAGCGGTGGACAACGTCAGTAACCAACAGCAATATACCACCGGAGATGACGCGACAACCTACCATTCTGGCGTCAAGAAGGTCTTTCTACCCATCATCGTGGCACCGGACCCCAACTGGGGCTTTGAAACATGTAACTTTACCAGTTGGCAGCATGGCGGTCAGTTGGAGCGGTCAATCTCAACGAATGTGCGTCACTCCGGTAGCTGCTCGGCGCTGCTCGGTAACCCCGCCTACGTGTGTCAAAATGGTGTCCCGATCGGCAGCGCCTGGCTGCGCCGCAGTGTCACAGTGCCTTCCAGCGGCTCTCCGACTCTGTCGTTCTGGTACAGAATCTACACCCAAGACAAAAACAGCGCCCTATCTGATGAGTACGATCTCTTCGCCGTATACATCAATGGCAGCCAGCTAGTGGTCAAGGATGCCAACACCAGCGACCCCTTCGGATGCAGTGCGCTCAAGGATCTGGGTTGGAAGCAGAGGATCTTTTCCCTAAACGCCTACAAAGGGCAGACTATCCAGATCACTTTCTACGTCTACAACCGGCCCGACAAATGGTACAACACATACGTCTACATTGATGACGTTTCTGTGCAGTGAGGGTGTGGGAGCTCGTTTGCCCACATAGCAAGCCTCCGCCCTCAGTGGGGGTAAAAAGAGATCACTACTCTACGCTCCCTGGGCCAGCCGTCACAGACCTCCAGCTTTGCAGGGGACCAGGCGATTTGCATACCGCCAGATTTCTATACACACTCGGTGGGGGGCAATGACGCCCCCCCCCTTTTATTTTGACTGAAGGGAGAAAAAGGGGAAAATGAATATTTTGGTCACCGGTGGGGCAGGCTACATCGGTAGCGTTGTCGTCGAGGAGTTAGTCAAAGCGGGCGAGAGGGTTATCGTATACGATAATCTGAGCCAGGGACATAAGGACGCCGTAGACCCGCAAGCAATTTTCATCAAGAGCGACCTGGCTGACCCTGTCAGATTGGAGGCTGTTTTCCAACAGCACCACATCGAGGCGGTGATGCACTTTGCCTCCAGCACGCTGGTGGCAGAGTCGGTGGCCAATCCTCTGCTGTACTTCCGCAACAACGTGGCTTGTGGGTTGAACCTCTTCGAGACGATGCTGCGACATGGCGTCAAGAGGTTCATTCTGTCGTCCACGGCCAATCTCTTTGCCGAGCCTGAGCGCATGCCCATTGACGAAGAGGAGCGTATCGTACCAGGCAGTCCCTACGGAGAATCAAAATTCCTCCTGGAACGGATGCTCCATTGGCTGGACAAATCCTACGGCCTGAGGTACGCTGCTCTGCGCTACTTCAATGCTGCCGGAGCTTCCCCTGACCATGGTGAGGACCACGACCCCGAGACCCACCTCATCCCCCTAGTCCTCAAAGTGGCCCTGGGTCAACGGGAGCACATCGAAATCTATGGCACGGATTATCCCACTCCAGACGGCTCTTGTGTGCGCGATTACATCCACGTGATTGACCTGGCTCAGGCTCACATCCTGGCCCTCCAGGCCCTCGAAGAGGGCAGTTGTGTCTACAATCTGGGCAACGGTCGGGGCTTTTCCGTGCGCGAGGTGATCGAGATGGCACGCCAAGTCACAGGCCACCCCATCCCGGCTATCGAAGGCCCCCGCCGGCCCGGCGACCCGGCAGTTCTCATCGCCAGCTCGGCCAAGATATCGCGTCAATTGGGTTGGCAACCTCGCTATCCCGATTTGCAGGCCATCATCTCCAGCGCCTGGGACTGGCACAGAAAACATCCCCAGGGATATGAGTAGATCGCAAAGGACCGCCCGGAGTGGAGCCTTTCCTTTAGATGAAATTCTCCAGCTAAAGCCTCGGCTCTATAACCCAATTGAGGTCTACTGAGACCTGGCCTGGACAAATGAGACGGGGCTGACGTTCAATCGGCTGGCTTCCAGGGGACTCGGACCATCACCTCCGTCCCCTGGCCAGGCACCGATCTTAACGTCAGGTGGCCACCGACCAACTCGGCTCGCTCTCGTATGTTGACCATCCCCAAACTGCCCCTCTGCTCATAATTGCTTTCCACGGCTGCCGTATCAAAGCCTACACCATCATCCTGCACCATCACCATCAACTCACTGGCCTGCTCAGCAAGCCTGACCCAGATGTTGTCCGCCTGGGCGTGCTTGAGGGCATTGTTGACCGCTTCCTGAACGATGGCAAAGACAGCGGCCTCATCCTTCGGGCCTTGGCGGGTAAGCTGGTCATCGCCTCTTTCTGTTCTAACTTCTAAATGAAGGGTTGCGCCTGTTTCTTCCTGCTGCAGGCGCGTCAGAAACGTCTCCAAAGCAGGCACCAGTCCCTGGGTCTCCAGGATCAGAGGACGCAGTTTGAAAAGGAGCGTACGCATCTGGTGGCTGGCACGATGTCCAAGTTCCATCACCTGCTCTATCTCTTTCTCAACCAACGAGGGGTCGCGGGTAAGGGCCTTTTTGACAAAATCGAGCCTCATCAACATGCCAGCCACCAACTGGGTGGGGCCGTCGTGGAGGTCACGGGCTAACTCCTTTTGGGCCTCCTCCTGAGCGCCCACCACGCGGTCCCGTTCGATCAGCACGCTCTGGTGAAGCCGGGCGTTCTCGATGGCGATAGCGGCATAGGTGGCTATGGAATTCAACAGGGTGAGATCGTTCTCAGCAAAGTCACCCTCCAGCTTGTTCATGATCTCGATGACACCGATGACTTTTCCTTTGAAAATCATCGGCACGCAGAGAATGGACCTGGTCAGAAAGTCGGTCGTAACGTCCACCCCTTTGTAGTGGCGGCGGTCCTTTTGGACATCGGAGATCATCAGCGGCTCCCCACTCTGAGCCACGTACCCGGCGATGCCCTGGCCCATCTGCAAGCGGAAGGGCTTTACGCCTTCGGCTTTCTCACCCAAGGCGATCTGAAAAACCAGTTCCTCTGTCTTGTCGTCTATGAGCAGCAGGGAACCAGCTTCCACCCTGAGCACGGCATTGATCCGCTCCATGATCAAGGTAAGAACTTCGTCCAGATCGAGGGTAGAAGAGAGACTGGTGCTCATTTCATTGAGGACCGCCAGTTCTTCCACCCTCTTTTTCAAGTCATGGGGCAGCCCCTCTGGCCAAAGATGTCGTTCCCCCTCCATCCTCCAGGCCGTCACGTCGTTGAGAACCACCACCCAGCCTTTGCTTTTCCCAGCCTCGACCAGAGAGATGGTAACGAACAGGGTCCGTGGCAGCGGTTCGGTCAGTTCTATCTCGCCACCAGCGGTGGAACGTTCCTCTCCCGCTGCCTCCCGGAGAAGGCTGTCCAGTTCTGGGGCTGGGAGCACCGCCGACACAGGCTGTCCCACGATAGATTCGACTTCTCGCCCTATGAGGGCACAGCAGGCAGGATTGGCGTCCATGATGCGCAGGTCATCGCCGATGATCAACAGTCCACCGGCCATACCATCAAAAACAGCCTGCATTCTGCGACTGAGCGCCTCCAGCGCCTCTCGTCTGGCTTTCTCCACCTGATAAACCTGCCATAGGTCACGATCATAGAGAATCGCCTGCTTTTGCGATACTTTTAATTGCCTCTCCTGTGCCGAGAGTTTGTCGTCGTTCGACATGTGTCTCCCCTTTCTCCAGCCAAACGCACGTTTTGTTGTTTGTGAACCGCCTCCTTTGGAAAACTTGTCCAAACAGCATCAAGCCCGATTCGGGCGAGCCATCTGCCAGGCTACAACGCCAGCACCGTTGAGGGATTGACGAAAAGTTTTTGTGATAAAGCGAAGGATGTGATGACAAATGAGGATGAAATGATACCCCCATATATTAGTATATCATCGTATTTGGCCTTAGTCAATATTCCATTTTTGAGAGGAGCGCCCATTTAACCTCGGCCGATTGCCTATAAGAACCAAAATCCACCCTTTTCGAGGTGGATTTGGTCAACGGGTGGGATTTGGCGCGCCCGGCAGGACTCGAACCTGCAGCCTGCTGATTCGAAGTCAGACGCTCTATCCATTGAGCTACGGGCGCCTGATGTTGGATAACAGTATAGCACATTATGACAGAGATGGCAATTTGGCAATGCCGATTTCTTGTCCGGTTATTGACATCATCCCCCAGATGTAGTAATATTCTAGGAAACTGAGAAGAGTCCGTCCCCCCAATTGGGAGAAGGAGACATTTCGGCCAAAAAGTATACAGAAGAGAGGAGAAAGACTGTGGCACCCGAAATTAAAGAGCTTGAAGCGGAGAAACTACGACGAGTTTGTGACCCCAGCCAGTTCGAGTTCTCGAGCACCGAGGAACTGCCCGAACTGGAGGGGATCATCGGCCAGGAACGGGCCACACGGGCCATCGACTTTGGCATTGAGATCCCCTGCTACGGCTACAACATCTACGCCCTAGGCCCGGCTGGCGCTGGCAAGACGACCACCATCCAGACCTTTCTGGAGCGGAAGGCCCGCACCGAAAAGGTACCTGACGATTGGGTCTATGTCAACAACTTCCAGGACCCCTATCAACCGTGGGCCATCAGCTTGCCACCAGGAGGGGCTTGTGTCCTGCGCGACGAGACAGACGAAATGCTCAAGAGTTTGCAGGAAGAGATCCCCCGCGCGTTCGAGAGCGAGGAGTACGATCAGCACAAGGCCAGGATAGGCCAGGATCTGGATGAGAAGCGCACGGCCGAGTTCAAGCGCCTGGAGGCTTTCGTCAACGAACAGGGCTTCGCCCTCCTGCGCACACCCATGGGGCTCATCTTTGCCCCGATGGTAGACGGCCAGCCCATGAGCGAAGAACAATACCAGGCCCTTGAGCCAGAGAAGAAACAAGAATTGGAGAAACACCGTCCGATCCTGCAAAAAGAGCTGGAGAAGACCACCCGCAACGTCAGGGAATTGGAGAAGGAGGCCAAAGACAGGCTGCGCAACCTGGACAAGGAAATCGCTGCCTTCACCGTGGACCACTTTTTCGAGGCCCTGAGGGAGAAATACAGCCAGCACGATGAGCTTTTGGCTTACCTGGATGCTCTGCGCAACGACATGGTGCAGAAAATAGACGACCTTAGGAAAGCCATCCAGGCTCCAGGGGAGAGCGCAGTCGAGGGGGAAACGATGCCGGCGTTCTTCGCCTCGCGCCTGAAATCTCCTTTTGACAGGTATCGGGTCAACGCCATTGTTGACCATCATGACACCGAAGGGGCACCGGTCATCGTTGAAACCAACCCGACCTATCAAAATCTGGTCGGTCGCATCGAGCACAGGGCCGAATTTGGCTCCTTGGTGACCGACTTTAGTATGATAAGGGGAGGAGCACTGCACCGTGCCAACGGAGGCTATCTGGTGCTGGACGCCAAGGCTGTCCTGAGTTCCCCCATGGCCTGGACTGCTCTGAAAAGGGCTCTCAGAAACAAAGAGATCCGGATCGAGGAGATGGCCCAACAGTTGAGCCTGGTAGCCACCGTCGGTCTGGCACCCGAGCCCATTCCCCTTGACGTAAAGGTGGTGCTGATCGGTGACCCCCAGACCTATTACCTCCTCTACACATTGGATGAGGAATTCCAAAAACTTTTCAAAGTCAAGGCTGATTTTGCCGTCGAGATGGGCTGGACGCCCGAGAACCTAAAGGACTATGCCCTTTTCATTCATGACCGTTGCCATGAAGAAAACCTGCGACACTTTGACAACAGAGCCGTGGCCAAAGTGATCGAGTATTCCTCCAGGCTGGTGGAGGATCAGGAAAAGCTGACCACTCGCTTCGCCCATGTGGCCGATATTGTGCGCGAGGCCAGCTATTGGGCCGGTCGCGAGGGTCACGATCTGGTAACGACTGCCGACGTGCAGAAGGCCATTGGAGAGAGAATCTACCGCTCGAACCAAGTTGAGGAGCGCATCCGCGAACAGATCGAAGACGGCACCATCATGGTTGACACCGATGGCCAAGTGATAGGTCAGGTGAACGGCCTCTCCATCCTCTCTCTCGGCGATTATACCTTCGGCAAACCCTCACGCATCACGGTCAGGACCTTCCTGGGCCAGAAAGGCGTGATCAATATCGAGCGGGAAGCCAAGCTCTCGGGGAATATCCACGACAAAGGCGTATTGATCCTGTCGGGCTACCTGGGCGGCAAGTACGCTCGAGAGGTCCCTCTCAGCCTCTCGGCCAGCATCTGCTTCGAACAATCCTACTCAGGCGTCGAGGGGGACAGCGCCTCATCCACCGAGCTCTATGCCCTTCTATCCAGCCTGTCGGACCTCCCCATCAAACAGAGCATCGCTGTCACTGGCTCGGTCAACCAGCAGGGTGAGGTCCAGGCCATCGGCGGCGCGACCAAAAAGATCGAGGGTTTCTTCGACGTGTGCAAATTGCAAGGGCTGACGGGCGAGCACGGGGTCATCATTCCCGAGCAGAACATCAAGAACCTGATGTTGCGCGAAGATGTGGTGGAGGCAGTGCACCAGGGCCAATTCCACATCTACCCGGTGTGCACCATTGACGAAGGCATCACCATCCTGACCAGCGTGGAAGCCGGTGAGCGCCAGGCAGACGGTAGCTACCCCGAAGGGACAGTCAACCACGCCGTCCAAAACCGCTTGCGCGAACTGGCCACCAAGTTGAAGGATTTCGGTAAGAAAGAAGAGGAAAAACAAGGGGAAGAATAAAAAGAGAGGGCAAGTCAAGCCAAATGGATGGATGAAAAAGGGTCGTGGAGACACTACCCACAACCCTTCTAACCTCAGAAGTGACCTAAATCTTTTTCTTTATCCTTCGGCCCACTCCTTTACTTCTATTCCCTGGGCTGATATCCACTCCAGGCCTTCCTTGACGATCTGTTCTTCTCCTCGCACAGCAACGAGAAGCCAACCTTCCTGGGGCGTTACACTGGCCTCCAGGATATTGATCACCACATCGAACTTTTTGATAAGCTCATAGATAACGGGCTGATCAGTCAAATGGGGGGGATAAGTTAAATGTACTTTGCGTTCAACAGGCATCCTCTCCTCCTCATCATTAGGTTGGGGCCAATGAAACCGATGTAGATCCTATTTTATACCAAAGACAGCCAGTTGTCAAAACCACAGAGAGCAGCGTAGGATTTGCCCCAACGATACCATGATCGTATCAACTCTCCTCCTGGAGAGGGCGTTTAAGGAAGAAAAAGAAGGCCTCGGTGTAGGAGGAACCGGAGCCAGTTCCCATCTTGGAAGTCCATTCGTGACCTGCGATCAAGGGAACCACAGCGACCAAATCCCACCCCTGGCGGCCTAGCTTCCCCACAGTCTCCCACCCGCGATCAAACAACTCGCCAGGGGAACTGTGGAGATATTCAGCCTCTCCCGCGCCTTCTTTGGGATATCTTCTCTCAAGCTCCAAGGGAGTGGTGATTACCTTGAATTCCCATTTCTGCATCTTGGCCCTCCTCTTCTCTCAAAGAGTCATTATCAGTAGGTGGGAAAACTCGCTAGGAGTGTGGACGCCAGTCCGCCTTTACAAGGCATGAAGCAGGCTTGCACCTGCACTCCAGACCCAAAATTCTCAAGTACTGATTATATCACACTCTGACCTTGGCGGCAAAGCTACAGGGCAGGTGACCGCGCTGCCTCGCTAATCCTCCGTCCTCACTGGGCCGCGCTGGCGCTTTATCTCACTGCGGCGGCGCTTGCTTGCCAGCCGCCGCTCCTTAGCTGCGCGCGAGGGCCGGGTGGGGCACCGCCGCTTTGGAACCCTCATCGCTTTGCGCATCAACGTCTGAAAACGTTCCACCACCTCCTCACGATTACGAAGTTGGCTACGAAAGGTCTGAGAGACCAGATGCAGAACGCCGTCGCTGTCAATGTAGGAAGTCAACGCTTTCAGCGTTCGTTCCCGTTGGGCTTCGGTCAGGCTAGGGGAACCAGCTACATCGAAAAGCAACTCCACTCGCGTAGCCGAGCGGTTGACGTGCTGCCCGCCAGGGCCACTGCTTCGGGCAAAGCGGAAGCGGAGCTCGGATAGCGGTATGGTTAAGGTATTGGTGATGCGTAAAACTCTTTCTCCCAGAACAGGCATGGCAGTTCCTCAAATAGGGCAGTGCAGCCAGGGTTATGAGCCACAGATGAATACAGCCCTCTGCAAAGAGATTATAACACATCCTCCCCCAGTTCTCAATTCCGGCGTCTCTCCGGAACCCTTCACGGCAGCCCTTTGCAATCTGTGGTATAATATAGGTAAGGGAGATTTCCCCTGAACCAAAACCAGAAGGACCTCGCAATATTCGGTGCATAAGAGCCTCAGGAGGTGATAATGAGCAATTTGACCACGACTCAGACACTACGCTTGTTGCAGAGAGAGAACACAGAGATGAAAGAGGAGAATGAGCGCCTGCAAGAAGAAGTGCTGGCCTTGCGAGAGTTCCTGCGGGGGTTGCGGGCTCTGCAACAAGATGCCCAAGCCGTCACTTCTGCGCAGGAACTGGAAGCATTCCTGAGCAAGGTCCTATACACTGCTCTGAAAGCCATGGACGCTGCCGACGGTTCACTGCTGCTAGTGGATGACAAGACTGACGAATTGGTTTTCGCAGTGGTGAAAGGAATGCTCCAAAGCACATTGCGGGGCTATCGCATCCCAAAGACAACAGGAGTTGCCGGTTGGGTCGCCACTCATGCTGAACCCTTGGTCGTGGACCACCCCCGGCTGGATGATCGTTTCTACTCCCGCATTGATGAGACCTTTGGTTTCGCGACCACTTCTCTCGTCTGCGCCCCTCTGCTGAGCCAGGATAAGGTCATCGGCGTCATCGAGGTGTTGAACAAATTCTCCCAAAAAGCTTTTAACGAGATGGATTTGAACCTGTTGACCATCTTGGCCTACATCGCTGCTGAAGCCATCGAACGGGTGGAAGGTAGTGAGTGAAAGCCGCGCCCAAGGAACAACCATGACCTGGTGTACGCAGGCCCGCAACCTGACCTCCGGTTGCGCTAATCCGTTGAATATGATAGAATATAGGAGAAGTGGCCGTCGTTTTTCGATGGGGCGTCGCCAAGCGGTAAGGCAGCGGCCTTTGGAGCCGCGATTCGGAGGTTCGAGTCCTCCCGCCCCAGCTCATTTTTCAATGCAAAGACCTGCTGTTCTGGAAACCCGTCAGGTCTGAGCGGCCTCCGGCTTTGAACAGATAAAGATAAAGTGATAGAGGATCAACCTCCTGACCAATCAAATGACGTGTCTTTCTCCTATGGAACAGTGCCAGTGATGACTGAGGCGCGATTCCCTGTGCTATCGTATGGGAGTGCCTTGGTCATTTTTTTGTGTTTGGAGAGATTGAGACCATGAGTTTGTCCATCGTCATCCTGGCTGCAGGCCAGGGCACCCGCATGAAATCGCAATTCCCGAAAGTATTGCACCCTTTGGCTGGCCGTCCTATGGTGAAATACGTTCTCGATGTGGCAACCCAATTGGAACCGACCGGCCTGGCCTTGGTGATCGGCTACGGTGCACAGCAGTTGCGCCAGGCACTGGGTGATGAGGTCTTGTATGTGGAGCAGCCGGAGCAGTTGGGCACCGGCCATGCCGTTTTGCAGGCACGAGAGTTGCTGGCTGGCCAGGCAGAGACCGTATTGGTGCTCTACGGTGACACGCCGTTCATCACCCGCCAAACGCTGGAAGCCATGCTCAGGCATCACACCGAGAACAAAGCCGCCATCACCCTCTTGACCTTCCAGCCGGACGATCCGACGGGTTATGGGCGCATCCTGCGAGACGAGACCGGCAAGGTCGTCGGTATCGTTGAACACAAAGAGGCCTCCCCAGAGCAACGTGGGATCACAGAGGTCAATAGTGGCATTCTCTGCTTCCGAGATGCCTGGCTATGGTCCCGACTCGAGAAGCTAGAGCCCAAACATGGGGAATACTACCTTACGGACTTGGTGGAACTGGCGGTGGCCGAAGGGGAACTGGTGGCGGCCAAAGCGGCCGACGTCGCCGAGGTAATGGGACTCGATGACCGAGTCAAGCTGGCCAGAGCGGAGGCTCTCATGCGCCAGTGCATCAACGAGGGCTGGATGCTGGCCGGGGTGACTTTGCTTGACCCGGCTTCGACTTACATTGAGGCTTCAGTAGAAATCGGCCAGGACACAGTGATCTATCCCAACACTCATTTGCGGGGCGCAACCACTATCGGTTGCAACTGCCGTATTGGCCCTAATACCATCGTTTGTGACTCCACAATTGGAAATGAATGCGTCATTGAGGCCTCGGTGGTCGAAGGGGCTACATTGGAAGACGATGTGGATGTTGGTCCGTTCGCTCATCTGCGCAAGGGAGCCCATCTGGCCAAGGGTGTGCATGTCGGCAACTTTGGCGAGATCAAAAATTCCTATCTTGGGCCCGGCACCAAGATGGGCCATTTCAGCTACCTGGGTGATGCCACCCTGGGTGCCAACGTTAACGTCGGGGCCGGCACCATTACCTGCAACTACGATGGCGAACGAAAACACCCTACGGTTGTTGAAGACGATGTCTTTATTGGCAGCGACACCATGTTGGTCGCCCCGGTAAAGCTGGGGAAAGGAGCCAAGACGGGAGCTGGAGCCGTTGTGACCCGCGATATCCCTCCCGGCCAAGTGGCCTACGGTGTGCCAGCCAAAGCGAAAGAAGCAGATAAGGCAGACAGGGAATGAGGAGTTGACCGAAGTGGATTCCGAAAGTATGAGAGAGTTGGCCTTGCTGGCCTTTTTGATTCTACTCAACGCTTTCTTTGCTGCCTCGGGAGTGGCTGTCGTCACCGTAGGCAAGGCTCGCCTCAGAAAACTCGCTGAGGAGGGGATGAAAGCGGCGCGTGTAGTGGAGAGACTGGCCGAGGACTCGAGCCGTTTTCTGGCCACTATCCAGGTGGGCACAATCCTGACACGATTTTCCGCCGTGGCTACGGCGGTGATCAGCCTTTCGGACCCTTTGCAGAAACTGATCGCCCAAGTGCCAATAGATTTTATCGCCCAGGCCAGCTTGTCTTTGGCTGTGTTTTCCATCGTGATCACCCTGGCCTTCTTCATGTTATCTCTGGGGGAGTTACTGCCCAAGACCCTGGCCTTTCAACATGCCGAGCCCATTGCCCTGGCCGTGGCCTATCCTATAGACTTTTTCGCTACTATCGTATCACCGGTCGTCAGGGTTTTGATCGCCGTCTCCAACGTCGTGGCTCATTTGCTAGGCAGCCAGCCGCAAGGGGGAATGCCCTTTATCACCGAAGAAGAGATCAAGACCATGGTGGACGCCGGTGAAGAGACTGGCATCATCGAAGAAGACGAGAAAGAGATGATCTATGGCATCTTTGAGCTTGGTGAGACGCTGGCCCGAGAAGTCATGGTACCACGCATTGATATCGTCGCCGTGGAAAGCAAAACACCCATCCAGCAGGCCCTGGATCTGATCTTGGAAAAGGGCCATTCGCGCATTCCCGTCTATGAAGAAACGATTGACAACATCATCGGTCTCCTCTACGCCAAAGACCTCCTGGGGCATTTGCGGGATGGCAACGCAAAGGTAGCTCTGCGCGATATCCTGCGGCCAGCTTATTTCATCCCCGAGGCCAAAAAAGCAGACGAGTTGCTCCAGGATTTGCAGCAACGAAAAGTACACATGGCTATTGTGGTGGATGAATACGGCGGCACGGCCGGCTTGGTGACGATCGAGGACATTGTCGAAGAGATTGTAGGTGAAATCCAGGATGAGTACGATGCCGAAGAGTCCTTCATTGAGATCATCAGCGATGACGAGTTCATCTTTAACGCACGGGTGGATCTCGATGACGTGAACAAGTTGATGAATGTCGAACTGCCATCAGAAGGAGGCGACACTTTGGGAGGGCTCATCTACAGCCAACTGGGCAAGGTACCGACGGTCGGCGATGAAATCCGCTTTGATGGAATCAAAATCGCCGTCCTCTCGGTAGCAGGCCACCGGATTAAAAAGGTACAAGTCAACAGAGAGAGAATTAAGGGAATAGAGAAAGTGGAGGAAAACGGCAATGAGTAATATCAGACGATTAGTGCTCGATATCCTGAAGCCTTATGAGCCTTCTATTATAGATTTGGCCCAGCAATTGAGTAATCTGGAGGGCATCGAGGGGGTTAATATTAGCATCTACGAGATAGACCGCAAAGTGGAGAACGCCAAGATCACTATCCAGGGTAAAAACATCATTTATAATGATATTCTGAAAGTGATTCAGGACAATGGAGGCGCGGTACACTCCATTGACGAAGCAGTGGCAGGTACGATCATAATTGATGATGTACCTACTCTCCAGGACTGAGCCTTGGTAGATTGCCAAGGTGCTCGGATGGGCGTAAATGAGTTTTTTGAAACGCAAACTGCGACAATTCAAGGAGTACGACGACATCGCTGAGATAAGCGAGATAGCCCGGCGCTATTTTGTGATGAATGCCTTTGATGGTATACTGACCATGATCGGCGTCCTCACAGGGAGTTACGTGGCTCGTGTGGAGAACGCCTCAGTGGTGATTTCGACGGGCCTGGCCACCTCCGTCGCTATGGGAATATCAGGACTGTGGGGAGCCTACTTCACAGAGGCCGCCGAGCGGAAGCGAGACCTCAATGACCTGGAGAATCATACTCTGACGGACCTGAGTGGGACCCGAATCGGGCGGGCCTCGCGGGTAGCAGGGGTCATCGTGGCCGTGGTAGACGGCCTTGCTCCTTTTCTCTCCGCTCTGGTTGTGCTCTTGCCCTTCTTCTTCAGCACCTTCCTGGGAGATATCTATCTTAGCTATTACCTCTCGCTGGGCATCGCTTTGCTGTCTCTCTTCAGCCTGGGCGCTTTGCTGGGGATGGTCTCGCGGGAAAATATCGTCTTATGGGGGCTGAGGATGCTCGTAGCGGGACTGCTTTCCATTGTCCTGGGTTATTTGCTTGGAGGGTTGGAGGGCGGATGAGAAACCAAGACAGGCTCGTCTCCCTGGCCGCTGAAGCCAGGAAGAAGGCCCATGCGCCTTATTCCAACTTTGCTGTGGGGGCAGCCCTTCTGACCAAGTCGGGCCGGGTTTACACGGGCTGCAACGTGGAGAACGCCTCCTATGGGCTTACGGTGTGCGCCGAACGCGTGGCTGTTTTCAAGGCCGTCTCAGAAGGCGAGCAAGAGTTCGAGGCCATCGCCGTGGTCACCGAGAACGGCGTCACCCCCTGCGGAGCCTGCCGTCAAGTGTTGATGGAATTCGGGGGCGACATCCAGGTCATCGTGGCCGACACGGCCGGCCATCGAAGAGTCTTTGCCCTTACCGACCTGCTGCCCGAAGGATTCACTCCCGCCCACTTACTGTGACAGAGAGTCTCGAGATCTGGTGGCCATATCCCGAGTGGGTATGGCCTTTTTATTTGCGTCCTCACTAGCGCGGTGGTATAATAGTAAAATCATCTTGGGATAGTAAAGGGGCAACATGGAGCCAGAGGGATTAAATGTCAAGATGGCCGAGGTCCGAGCCCTATGTGATGCCAAGGGCTTCTCGGCCGATCCAGAACGCATCTGGGAGATGCTGGCTCTGATCCACACCGAGATCTCTGAAGCCACCGATTGCTACAAGAAGGGACAGCCCCTGGAAGCCGTGGGCGAGGAACTGGTTGACGCCATCATTCGCATTCTGCACCTTCTCTCAGCTCTGGGCCTTGACGCTGAGGCCATCTATCGTCACAAGATGGCTGTAAACTGGGAGCGGCCATATCACTACAACACAGTGAGGGGAGGGTAAGGGGAGCGGTGTGGACAGGGAACGCCTTTATCGAACCGAAGCCATTGTACTTAGACGAAACGATCTCGGCGAGGCCGACCGCTTGTTGACGCTCTACACCCCTGAGTGGGGCAAGCTGCGGGTCATCGCCAAAGGGGTGCGCAAGCCCACCAGCCGCAAGAGCGGACACGTGGAGCTCTTTACCCACAGCCAGTTGCTCGTCGCCAGGGGACGCAATCTGGACATCGTGACCCAGGCCGAGACCATTCACTCCTTTCGTCCCCTGCGGGAGGACCTGTTGCGCACCGGCTGGGCCTACTACGCCGCCGAGCTCCTGGATCGTTTCGTGGAGGAAGGCATCGAGAACCGCCCTCTCTTCGACCTGTTCCTGGCCACGCTGGGCTGGCTCTGTGAGGACGTTGACCTCGATTTGACGGCCCGCTTCTACGAACTGCGGCTTCTGGCCCTGGTCGGCTATCGGCCTCAATTGTTTCACTGCCTTGCCTGCCAGAGAGAAGTCGAGCCCGGGAGGACCCCCTTTTTCAGCCCGGCCCAGGGGGGGCTTCTCTGCCCCCGCTGCGGTGAGGGGCAGAAGGAAGCCAAGGCGATTTCCATGCCCGCTCTCAAAGTCCTGCGCTTCATGCAGACCAATCGTCACGAGCTCTGCCAGCGATTGCGCGTTGGCCGTCCGTTGCACGCCGAACTGGAAGAGACGATGAGAGGCTATATCACCTACACCCTGGAGCGCAACCTGAAATCGGTCGAGTTTTTGCAAAGGTTGCGAAGGGATACGATACCTTCTCATTGAAGATACAGACCGATGAAGATTTTTTACAGAGGGTGGATAGAATCAATCCAGTCTGGGAAGAAGATGCAATGGAATGGGACTACCGCCTCAAGGAACTCACCGAGTGGATGCAGAAGTTGGAAGACACTTTGCAGCAGTAATTGACCTTGCCGGACAACCGAGGGATTGGCATAACGCCAAAGACTGTGAAGGAGGCAAATTATTATGGGCATTGACACCATGACTTTCTCTCCGCAGGTGCTAACTTATTTAGACCACATCGAAGGGGAGACGGCTGACAGCAAACTACTGACTTTGCTGACCACCTATTTGCAATCTCAGATAAGAGAGTGTGAGCAGGAGATCGAAACCTATGAACTGAAGTATCGTATGACTTTTGCCGAATTCGCTGAGGCCTGGGAGCAAGGAGCCATCCCCGATCGTTGGTCATACGCTGTAGAACGGGACTATATGGAATGGGAGGGTCTGGAGGAGGAAAGGCGACGGTGGCTGGTCCGCCTGCGCGCCTTACCCAGGCTCAATGATGAATCACAGTCCTCATAAGGGAACACAATGTCCATGAAAACTGTCGAGTTCTCGCAAGCTGTTCAGGATGCTGCAGCGAATTTGTTCCCACACCATCCACTCCAACTGACCATCATCCGCGCCACCCGTCTGAAAGCGCGCATTCATTTGGGCTCCGATCAGTTTGTGGACATCTTCTTCCGGGAGGAGACTCAGCGAGTTGACTTTGCCCTAATCGTCGCCGGACAACGAGCATTTGGGTTGGACAACCTTGGCGGCTGGCACGAACACCCCGTCCATGATCCCTCTCAGCACATCCCTTGCCCAGAGCCGACACCGGAAGAGGCGTTGCGGCGGCTACGAGAAGCAGCCGACTCTCTGCTATAAGCTCTCTTATACAGAGGAGACCAATGAGTAAACCATTATCCTTCCAACAAGTCATCATGCGCCTGGAGCATTTCTGGGCCGACCAGGGATGCATTATCTGGCAGCCCTACAGCGAGAAGATGGGGGCTGGCACCATGAACCCCGCCACGGTGCTGCGCGTCCTGGGACCGGAGCCCTGGAACGTGGGGTACGTGGAGCCCTCGTACCGCCCCGACGACGGGCGCTACGGCGAAAACCCCAACCGGATGCAGATGCACATCCAGTACCAGGTCATCCTCAAGCCTGACCCCGGCAACCCCCAGGAGCTCTACCTCAAGAGCCTGGAAGCCCTGGGCATCAACTCCCGCGAACATGACATCCGTTTCGTCGAGGACAACTGGGAGAGCCCGGCCCTGGGAGCCTGGGGCCTGGGCTGGGAGGTATGGCTAGACGGGCTGGAGATCAGCCAGTACACCTATTTCCAGCAGGCCGGCGGTTTTCCCCTCGACCCGGTCTCGGTGGAACTGACATACGGCCTGGAGCGCATTGTCATGTTCTTGCAGGGTGTGCGCAGCGTATGGGAGATTGACTGGGGCGCGGGGCTTGGCTATGGCGACGTCCTGCTGGCTTCGGAGGTCGAGCACTGCGTCTACGCTTTCGAACAAGCCAATGTCGAGGCCCTGACCCAACTATTCCGCATCTACGAGGCTGAGGCCCGCAACGCCATAGCCCATGACTTGGTCATCCCGGCCCACGACTATGTCCTCCGCTGCTCCCATACCTTCAACGTACTGGATACGCGGGGGGCGGTTGGTGTCACTGAGCGGGCCCACTACTTTGCCCGTATGCGTGACCTGGCGCGGGAGGTCGCTCAAGCCTATGTGAAACAACGGGAGGAGATGGGCTTCCCCGGTCTGAAACGGCCATGGGTAGTGACGGAGGGGACGAGGCAGAGGGAAGAGAGAAAAAGAGAAGGGAAGAAGGGGGCTGAAGGGCCCCAAGACCTGCTATTGGAGATAGGGACGGAAGAATTGCCTGCCGGAGATTTGACCACGGCCCTGGCGCAACTCGGGGAGCAGACACCCAAGCTCCTGGCCGAAGCGCGGCTGGAGCACGGCCAGGTGCGGGTGACGGGCACCCCACGACGGCTGGTGGTCTACGTTGAGAGTCTGGCTTCCAAACAACAGGACCGGGCGGAGCTGGTCAAGGGTCCGCCGGCCAAGGTGGCCTACGACGCCGAGGGCCAACCGACCAAAGCAGCCCTGGGTTTTGCCAGAGGGCAAAGTATCAACGTTGACGACCTGCAAGTGCGGGAGATGGACGGCGGGCAGTATGTGATGGCGACCAAAATAGAGAAAGGCAAGCCCACACCTCAAGTCCTGGCCGAACTGCTACCTCAACTGATTGCCTCCTTGCGCTTTAACATGACCATGCGCTGGAACGAGTCTGGGGTGGCTTTCTCCCGCCCCCTCCGCTGGCTGGTGGCTCTCCTGAACGATCAGGTGATCCCCTTCGAGTACGCTGGTGTCCAGAGTGGGCCTACCTCGCGCGGATTGCGGCCGCTGGGTTCACCTGAGCTGGCTATCAAGAACGCGGGCGACTATTTTGACGTGATGGCTGCCCATTCCATCATCGTGGATATGGGCGAGCGTCGGGCCAGCATCGAACAGCAGATCAACCGGCGGGCAGCCGAGGTGGGTGGACGAATCCCTGAGGATCCGGCACTCCTCGATGAGGTGACCAACCTAGTGGAGCAGCCCACCGCAGTGCGCGGCACCTTCGAAGAAAAATATCTAGACTTGCCCAGGGATGTGCTCATCACAGTGATGAAGAAGCACCAGCGCTACTTTCCGGTGATTGGTGACTCAGAACCCGCTGAACTATTACCCTATTTCATTGCTGTGCGCAACGGGGATGACCAGCACCTGGACATTGTGCGGCGGGGCTACGAAGAGGTGCTCCGCGCTCGCTACGCCGACGCCGATTTCTTCTACAAGGGTGACACCAGCAAGAAACTGGCGGACTTTTTGCCTCGACTGGACACTCTGACCTTTCAGGAAAAGTTGGGCTCGATGCTGGACAAGTCGCAGCGGCTGGAGCAATTGGTGCCCCGCCTGGGTCGGATGTTAGGGCTTTCAGAGAAAGAGGCTGCCACAGCGACCCGGGCCGCCCGGTTGTGCAAGGCCGATCTGGCCACCCAGATGGTGGTCGAGTTCACCAGTTTGCAAGGAGTGATGGGACAAGAATACGCCCGGCTGTCGGGTGAGTCTGAGGGTGTGGCGCGAGCCATCTTTGAGCATTATCTGCCCCGCTTCGCCGGGGACATCGTACCTGAGACGCAGCCTGGACTCACCGTTGGGTTGGCCAATCGGCTGGACAGTCTGGTGGGTCTCTTTGCCGTGGGCCTGGCTCCCACCGGCTCGGCCGATCCCTACCACTTGCGCCGTGACGCCCTGGGAGTGGTTAACAACCTGATAGCCACCGAACTCGCTTTTGATCTCCGAGCAGGGTTAAAAGCAGCCGCCGAACTGTTGCCAGTGGAAGTACCAAAAGGCATTCGAGAGCAAGTGTCGGCCTTTATCATCGGACGGCTGGAGAGCGTGTTGCGGGATCAAGGCTATCGCTACGACGCGGTGGCCGCTGTCCTGACCGAGCGAGGTCACAACCCTTACCTGGCTGCTGAAACGGTGAGGGCCTTCACCCCATGGCTTGAACGCGAAGATTGGCTGGACATCCTCAACGCTTACGCCCGTTGCGTGCGCATCGTGCGCCATCTCGACCAGGCTTACCCCCTGGACCCCGCCCTCTTTGCCGAGCCTGCTACCGAGCGCCTTTACCATGCCTACCTGGCCTGCCAGGAAAAAGTCGGACCCGAAAGCACTGTTGACGAGCTGTTGACCGCTTTCCAGCCCATGATCGAGCCCATCAACGCCTTTTTTGATAAAGTGCTGGTCATGACCGAGGAAAAGGCCCTGCGGGAGAATCGGCTGGCGCTCCTACAGCGCATCGCCGGGTTGACCGAAGGGATCGTTGATTTGACCAAAGTAGAGGGCTTCTGATTCTTGCCAAAAAGGGGTAATGGCTCTATAATAGACGCTTGGCTGTATCATAGCCAGCGCACTCATAAACCAAAGGAGGTTTCTATACCATGACGAAAAAGTGGGTGTATCTGTTTAATGAAGGCAACAAAGACATGCGCAACCTCTTGGGCGGCAAGGGAGCTGGCCTGGCCGAGATGACCAACGCCAGGCTGCCCGTGCCCCCAGGGTTTACTGTCACTACCGAAGCCTGCAACACCTATTTTGAGGCGGGCAAGCGGTTCCCTGAAGGGATGTGGGACCAAGTGTTGGAAGCGATGAAGGCGGTGGAGAAGCAGACGGGCAAAAAGTTCGGCGATCCTAGCAATCCGCTGCTGGTTTCCTCTCGTTCGGGAGCGCGGGCCTCTATGCCAGGCATGATGGACACCGTGCTCAACATCGGCCTGAATCCCGAAACGCTCAAGGGTATGGTCGAGTTGACCGGCAACGAGCGCTTTGCCTGGGACTCTTACCGTCGCCTGGTGCAGATGTTCGGCAATATTGTCAAAGAGGTGGACCGTCACAAGTTCGAAGCCATCCTGGACGAGTACAAGGCCAAGACCGAGGGGGGCAAAGACACCGATCTGACTACCGCTATGCTCAAGGACGTCGTCAAAGACTTTAAGGCACTCTACAAGAAAGAGCTGGGCGAGGACTTTCCCGACGACCCATACGAGCAGCTTCGGCAGGCCATCGCCGCCGTCTTTGGTTCCTGGTTCGGCGCACCGGCCACGTCCTATCGCAACGCCGAAGGGCTACCTCACGATTGGGGCACCGGCGTCAACGTGCAGACCGTGGTCTTTGGCAACATGGGCTGGGACTCTGGTTCCGGCGTGGCTTTTACCCGCAACCCGGCCACTGGCGAAAAGAAACTCTACGGTGAGTACCTGGCGAACGCCCAGGGCGAGGACGTGGTGGCCGGCATCCGCACACCGCATCCTATCGCTGACATGGAGAAAGAGTGGCTAGAGGTTTATCAGCAGTTCTGGGACATCTCCCAACTTTTGGAAAAGCACTACCGCGACGTGCAGGACGTAGAGTTTACCGTCGAGCGGGGCAAACTGTGGATGCTCCAGACCCGCACCGGCAAGCGCACCGCGGCGGCAGCGGTCAAGATCGCCGTGGACATGGTTAATGAGGGGCTAATTACCAAGGAAGAGGCCCTGATGCGGGTCGCTCCAGCCCAGGTTGACCAGTTCCTGCATCCCCGATTCGACCCAAAAGCTGTACAGAAGGCCAAGGAGGCGGGCAAGCTGCTGGCCGTGGGGCTCAACGCCTCGCCTGGGGCAGCCTCGGGCATCGTCATCTTTGACGCCGACACAGCCGAGGAGCGGGGCAAGACGGGTGAGGCCGTCATCCTGGTCCGTCCAGAGACCAACCCTGACGATGTGCATGGCATGGTCCAGGCCCAGGGCATCCTGACCCAGCACGGAGGGATGACCTCCCATGCGGCGGTGGTGGCCCGGGGCTGGGGCAAGCCCTGCGTGGCTGGCTGCGAGGCCCTCAGGATCAACCTGGATGCCCGCAAGTTCACTGTGGATGGCAAGGATATCAAAGAGGGAGACTATATCTCCATCAACGGCGCTACCGGCGAGGTGTTCGAGGGTTCTATCGCCACTATTGAGGCCAGCTTTGAGGAAGAGCACGATCTGGTCATTCTGCTAGAATGGGCCGACGAGGTCCGCAAGCTGGGCGTGTGGACCAACGCCGACAACCCTCAGGATGCTGCGCGTGCTCGCGCCTTCGGGGCCGAGGGCATCGGGCTAACCCGCACCGAGCACATGTTCTTCGAGGAAGAACGGCGGCCCATTGTGGTCAAAATGATCATTGCCGAGACGGACGAGGAGCGTCAGGAGTGCCTGGACAAGCTCTTACCCTTCCAACGAGAGGACTTTGAGGGCATCTTCCGGGCCATGGACGGCTACCCGGTCATCATCCGCCTCATTGACCCGCCCATGCACGAGTTTTTGCCCCCGCGCGAGGAGCTGATTGAGGAAGTCACCAGCCTGCGCTGCACTGGTGAAAATCCAAAGGAGTTGGCTGAAAAGGAGGAAATGCTCCAGGTGGTCAACGCCATGTGGGAGATCAACCCCATGATGGGTGTGCGCGGCTGCCGGGCGGGCATCATGTACAAGGGCCTGACCGAGATGCAGACGCGGGCCATCGTCGAGGCGGCCTGCAACGTGGCTCAAGAGGGCGTGGATGTGCATCCCGAGATCATGATCCCCCTCACCAGCCACATCAACGAGCTACACGTTGAGCGGGAAAAGCTGGAGGCGGTAGCCAAACAGGTCATTGCCGAAAAGGGCGTGGACCTGAACTACAAGTTCGGCACCATGATCGAGATCCCTCGGGCAGCCATCACCGCTGACGAGATAGCCAAGTACGCCGATTTCTTCTCATTTGGCACGAACGACCTGACCCAAATGACCTACGGCATCTCGAGAGACGACGCCGAAGGCAAGTTTCTGCTGGATTATGTCAAGCGGGGCATCCTGCCCAACAACCCCTTCGAGGTGCTGGACCGGGACGGCGTGGGGGTGCTGATGAAGATGTGCGTAGAGAAAGGCCGCGCCACCAAGCCGGAGTTGGAGGTTGGAATCTGCGGAGAGCACGGTGGAGAGCCGTCTTCCGTCGAGTTCTGCCACATTATCGGCCTCAACTATGTTTCCTGCTCGCCGTTCCGTGTGCCCATCGCGCGGCTGGCGGCGGCCCAGGCGGCTCTGGAGCACAAATACGGGCGCAAGCAGTAGCTTTCTCGACCCTGACGGTGAGACGATCAGCCGTTACAGGCTGCTCGTCTGAAAAAGACCAGACTGGTGGCAGTCCCTGCTGACGCGGGGGCTGCCACTATCTATTTGCGACGGACCGGTCGCTTGCGTTGCCTTTTCTCGCTCTCCATGCTATAATTCCATTAGGAGAGAGATAATAGTCCTCACCTACGTGCCCTGTGGAGGATGGAAAAGAAATGCAACAAACTGCAAGACAGGCCAAACAACTTGTGGGAGTAGAAGGATCTTCCCTCTCACAACGGATCAAAGAGATCAGCGAGGGGATGAAGGTCATCCGTTTCGGGATCGTCCACGAAACCGAGAAGAGTCCCTGGGATAAATTAGCAGGTATGTTTACCGTGACAAAGCCGGTGGATATCGAGGAGATGCTTGATGCCAGAGGCTTCGAGGAGACAGCCAACTGTCTTTAGCTTCCAGGACGACCCACCGGAAATCGCTTATCTGGATCCATCTTTTTTGCTCAACGTGTTGGTAGCAGAATCCACCTACCATGCCGAGTGCGTGGATTTTGCCAGACGGTTGGAGGATGCAGAGTCAATCCTGGTGTTGTCCAACTTGGGTCTCGATGAAATCTGGTTCGTGCTGCTGCGGGTTCAGGCAGTGGAAGAACACGGTGAGAAAGGATGGCTCTCTTTCCTCAAAGAGCGTCCTGCCAAGGTCATGGAGTATTCGTCTCGGCTTGAGGAAGCGACGCTCCAGATCCTGGAGATACCTCGTCTTTTGCTGGTTGAAATCACTGCTAGCCAATCGTTGCGCGCTTTAAGGTTGATGGCGCACTACGGCCTGCTTCCCAGGGATTCACTGCACGCTGCTGCTATTTTTGAGACAGGTGTCGGCGTCATCATCACCACCGATGCAGATTTTGCTCTGGTAGAAGGGCTTGAGATGTATACCTGCAATCCGAAGGCGCTTCAACTCCGCCAGCCTTGAGCAGGGTAGCAGGCGGGCCACCCTCTCGTCTCGTTCAGCGCGGCTTGCTGTCTTTGGCAGAGTCACGGTGACGCTATGATAACCCCCGCTCCCGAACGTTGACCCACGCTTTCGCCATCACTTCTTCTTTCTTAGATTCTCAAGGTCTTGCCGTAACCTTTGAATAGCTTCTTCCTCATACTCAAGGCCATTGATGACGTGTAACGGCACGTCAAAGCCATACCAGGCCTTGATTTCTTCATAATGGGATAGGTTACGCCTGTGAATCTTTAGCAATTTTACAAGCTGCTTTTCTTGCTCGTCAACAGAATGAAGCTCAATGACCGCAGGGTCAGAGATGGGGGCGGGCATTTCTCCAGAACCTTTTAGCGAGGCAAGCCACCTGGCCAAAACCTGGCCACTGATGGCATAGCCGGTTGAGATCCGGTAGAGAAAACCCAGGTCCACCAAATCTTGCAAGGACCTGGAAAGATGGTAGCTTTTGTCTTTGAGGATGGTCTCTATTTCAGCAAAGGTGGCTTCTCTTTGTTGGCTCAGGCCGATCAAAATTTGCTGCTCAACATCGGACAGCAATTGAAAGTCGGCGGGGAAGACATTCTCCGCATCGTCGCTGATTCGATGCAGAACGGTTTCGTCTGGTGGTTGTAGCCTACCCTCTTTCCAGAGAGAGTTACACAATCTCTGCAGCAAGAAAGGATGGCCGTCAGCCTCGCTCAAAATCCTGTTGACGATACCCTCCTCGACCTGGACACCGGGCGGCATCTTTTCCTGGCACATCAGGGCAGTGGCTTCCGCTTCTGACAGAGGCGGCAGGACAAAAGAGATAAAACTGCCAAGCAATGGTGAAGGATAATGGGGCGGCATCGCTTGACGCAATTCCAGCAAAGAGCGATAGCCAGCCAGCACCAGGCGCAGAGCGGGTAGCATCTCTGTGGCACCCCGCAATCTGGCCAGAAAACCAGGGTGCACTTCTTCCATGCTCATTAAATCTTCTGCCTCATCTAGAAGCAGCCAAGCTTTTTGTTGGTTCTCTTCAGCGGTGTGAGCAACCTGCTCCAAGAGATCAAAGAAATCTGAGGCAGCGGTCGCCGTTGTGCCAGGAAGCCAGGCGTAGTCTCTCCGCTTTCTGTCAATGCTTCGCTGCAAATGTTTGGCCCACCGAGACAGATCATGCCCCATGTAACTGACATCCACATAAAAGGCCGGCAGCCTGCGCTCCATTTCACGCAGCAGAGAGGTTTTGCCCATTTGCCGCGTGCCGATGATATAAGCGCCGCGATAATCGTCGTGCTCCAGAGGGTGAAGAAGGTCCTCCCGACCATAAAATTGCGGCCCGGTCACATATCGGCCGGGCCTGTAGGGGTTTTTAAGGGTCATCCGGTTTTTCCTCTGGTTGGGCGTCGTAGGGTGCTGGTTCTTCGGCCATCTGTCCGGCAGGCGCAGCGGTTTGATAGGTCAGAGAAGGGAATGGGCTCTCTTCACCTGGGGCCTCTGCCCGCTCGTCACTTTCCAGGGTACGCTGAACCAGGGGCCAGACGGCATCCACATCCGCCAGCGTGATGGTCGCCCCTGACTGTTCTTGCCAGAGCCGCTTGACGCACTCGTGACAGACAAGCTGAATGACAAAGGGCTTGCGTTGGCTCAGCGTGAGGATGCGTTCAATGGCTTTTTCCTCATATTCGTAAGAGCCCTCGGCAGGGCGGGTGATCAGCGTCCTGGCCTCTTGGGGCGAAAGGGGCGGAATTTCAATGGCACTCCTGAATTGATTATACCAGGGGCTGGTCCTTTGGTGCCAGGCTCTATCAAATGAAACGCCGCACCAAACCAGGATCAGCACATCCTTTTGGATGTCTGCACCCATCCAGCCCCGCAGGTGGCTGTGCGTCTCTTCTGTAAAGTCACGCAGCCTGTCTCCCTCGTCCAGCAAAATCACCACGCGAAGGGGCAGGTCGGTGGTTTCTTTAAGAGCTTCGATGATGGCCAGCAGGTCATCTTCGGCGTCAAAGGTGTCATAATCGTCGTAAGGCGCTTCGCACCGGAGAGGGGGCAACTGCTCACAGCGGCGGCGGCTCTCCCGGGCGATTTCCCGCATGATGGCGTAGAACAATTTCTCTTCTGTCACCCGTTGTAGTTGAACGTAGGCGGGGATAAAGCAGTAATCCCCATCTTGACGTAGCGCTTCGGCCAACTCGTAGAGAAGGGATGTCTTGCCAATGCGCCGCTCCCCTTCGATAATCAGGTGGTTGTCTCCCTTCAGGGCGGTGATGAGATCAGCGAAAATGTCTTGGCGGCCCACGAAATTACGGCCGGTAACGGGCTTGCCGACAACGTAAGGGTTAAAGTACTCTTTGGGGAGAGGACGTGGACGCCCCTTTGCCTGCTGCCTGTGCCACGAAACCACCCCCAGACCAGCGAGGCCCAGCAAGGCGGCCAGACCCACCCCACTGCCCAGCAATTGGGGCAAAGTAAACGCTCCCAGGCCGGGGATAGTGTAGCGGCGTTCAACGAGGACTTCTCGAATTTCTGGCTGACTCTCCACCGTAATATCCAGCGTGGCTGGTTCGGATTCATTGCCGTCTTCGTCAACGGCTTTGACCACAAGAGTATATTGGCCAGGGTCAAGTTCATCAAACAGAATAGGCGGATTGTTGGCCATCTGCCAATCAGCGTAAATGGGTGAATTTTCCAGTTTGTAGCGATATCTTAAATCTTTAGGACAGGTAGCAAGGTCATCGCCTGCAAGGCCGACAAAAACGCGGCGGCGGTCATCATAAGCTAGGGTATGGATGATGGTAGTGAGTGGGATATTGTTGACAGTGATAACCTTAACCCAGGGGGGACGGTAGCTGGGAAGAGAGCGAACAAGGCCATTATAGGTAGCTGTCCAGGTGAAGCCGTAACGGTCTGTTAGTTGGCGCGATGATTGGCTTTCTTCGGTGAGAGTCTCATATTCTTTACGAGCAAAAGTCTGCCATTCGCCATTCTGGTAGCGGCTCACCCCAACCTCTGTCCCAGCCCAAATAGCCCCATCGCTGGCCTCAAACAAATCCCGCACATGACTACTGCCCAGGTCACCGCTTCGCACGCTGAAGGTTTGCCATTCGCCGTCCTGATAGCGGCTCACCCCACCCGACGTCCCAGCCCAAATGGCTCCATCGCTGGCCTCAAACAAATCTTGCACATGGTTGCTGCCCAGGTCACCGCTTCGCACGCTGAAGGTTTGCCATTCGCCGTCCTGGTAGCGGCTCACCCCAACCTCTGTCCCAGCCCAAATAGCCCCATCGCTGGCCTCAAACAAATCCCGCACATGACTACTGCCCAGGTCACTGCTTTTCTCGTTGAAGGTCTGCCATTCGCCGTCCTGGTAGCGGCTCACCCCACTCCAACTACTGATCCAAATAGCCCCATCACTGGCGCTAAGCAAATCCCACACATCATTGCTGCCCAGGTCGCTGCTTTCCACGCTGAAGGTTTGCCATTGGCCATCCTGGTAGCGGCTCACCCCGCCGCCTGATGTCCTGGCCCAAATGGCCCCATCGTCGGCCTCTAACAATTCTCCTACCCTATTGCTGCCCAGGTCACCGCTTCGCACGCTGAAGGTTTGCCATTGGCCGTCCTGGTAGCGGCTCACCCCACCATCGTATGTCCCAGCCCAGATGGCCCCATCGCTGGCCTCAAACAAATCTCGCACATCATTGCTGCCCAGGTTACCGCTTTCTTTGTTGAAGGTTTGCCATTCACCGTCCTGGTAGCGGCTCACCCCACCACTTGTCCCAGCCCAAATAGCCCCATCGCTGGCCTCAAACAAATCCCGCACATTGTCGCTGCCTAGGTCGCCGCTTCGCACACTGAGGGTTTGCCATTCGCCGTCCTGGTAGCGGCTCACCCCGCCGCCCCACGTCCAGGCCCAGATAGCCCCGTCGCTTGCTTTAAAATCGCCGCTTTTCTTGCTGAAGGTTTGCCATTCGCCGTCTTGGTAGCGGCTCACTCCACGATCTGTTCTGGCCCATATCGCTCCATCACTGGCCTCAAATAAATCTTCCACATAACTACTGTCCAGGCCACCGCTTTCCACGCTGAAGGTTTGCCATTCGCCGTCCTGGTAGCGGCTCACCCCACCACTTGTCCCAGCCCAAATAGCCCCATCGCTGGCCTCAAACAAATCCCGCACATTGTCGCTGCCCAGGTCACCGCTTCGCACACTGAGGGTTTGCCATTCGCCGTCCTGGTAGCGGCTCACTCCACCACTTGTCCCGGCCCATATCGCCCCATCTCTAGCCTCAAACAAATCCTGCACATTGTCGCTGCCCAGGTCACCGCTTTCCACACTGAAGGTTTGCCATTCATCATCCCGGTAGCGACTCACTCCACGATCTGTCCTGGCCCATATCGCCCCATCGCTGGCCTCAAACAAATCTTGCACATAGTTGCCGCCCAGGTTACCGCTTTTCCTGCTGAAGGTTTGCCATTCGCCGTCCTGGTAGCGGCTCACTCCACCACTATACGTCCCAGCCCAAATGGCCCCATCGCTGGCCTCAAATAAATCTCGCACATTATTGCTGCCCAGGTCGCCGCTTTTCACGTTGAAGACTTGGCGAGGATGGTAATAGCCAGTGTAATAACTCAAGCCGCTGCCCATAGAGAACCACACCAACCTCTCACTGTCTTTGAAGATGTTCAGAGTGGGTTCATCACCATCAAAGGGTTGCCATCGCTCCCTGCCATATTCTGCCGCACCTCCGTTTGTTGCTGCCCACATTTGCCCCTCATACCCGGCTACTACTTGGTGCACAATGATCCCTGGCAACACACCTCTCTCAGTGTCAAACGTCTTCCAATTCTCCCCATCAAACAGGCTCACCCCATTCACCGTCCCCAGCCAGATATTCCCCCCGCCATCTTCGGCAATCGTCAGCACAAAATCATGCGCCAGGCCATCCGCTTCGGTAAAGGTTTGCCAACCCTCCACCACACCGTCCGCTCCAATCGGAGCCGAGTGAGCGACACCGCGTCCCACACCCATACCATTCTCAAAATCCAAGAGACCCACCCACAGCCTGTTTTGGCTGTCTTGAAAGACACGGAGAACACCTTCCGCGCCCACATCATCCTTGTCTGCTACGACCTCCCACATCTTGCCATCGTAGCGGCTCAGGCCGTCTAACGTGGCAAACCATAAATTGCCAGCCTCATTCTCAAAAATGTCACGGACGCTATCGTCGGCCAAACCGCCGTTGGTGTTGGTGATGGTAAAGGTCTGCCAATCCTGCCCATCAAAGCGGACCACGCCCATATCTGGCCCTAGTTCCACTGTATCGCCATTTTTTTGATTGGCGGCTACGGCCAGCCACAAATTGCCCGCCTGGTCAAAGCGGGCGGCATGGATGCTGTCGCCGGGCAACTCGCCATTGGTGCTTTCCACAGTGTAGACAGTCCAATGCCCCTGCCCGAATTTGGCCACCCCCTGACCGGGGACAAATTCCCCCTCCTCTTGAACAGACTGCGTATCCGCTATCGTGCTCCTGCTAGCAATCCCCGTCCACGACACCGCCCAAATATTCCCCTCTTTGTCTTCCAACACCCGGCCTACATTCTCAAAAGGAGTGTCCAGGGTACGCCACAAGTCCTCGTCGCCGCCCTGGGCCTGGGCAGTGGGCAGGGCCAGCCAGGCCCACAGGCCGGCCGCCAGGAGCAGGGACAGAGACAGGGTGAATACCAGGGCTATTTTGTTGAGGGGGGATTCGGGAATTGGTTTCATCGCCAAGGTTTCGAACCACGAACAGCACGAATGGACGAATTTCACGAATGTGGCCAGAGCATGGGAGTCCTCAACTTGTTGGGGGACGGTGAAGAACCCGAACAAGTTCGGGATTCCAATATGCTCTCCGCGTCAGATCTCAGAGACTCACAATTCGTGGCTAGCAAAGGCTGCTATTCCATTGTAGCAGCAATCGGGACAGAAGTCAACCGCGCTTTTCACGATATGTGAAAATTGGCGAAGGTGAGACCAACTGGAGAAATTAGGTTTGCCTTAGCACGTTATTCATGACAAAATACCAGGCGCAGGAGTGATGAAGTGCAGCCTTGGGCGCACATTGACACGGGTGTCAGAATCGAGTTCCTGGTCTCCGAATGTGAGCACAACCTGAGAGGCGAGGCCACGCTGGACTGCCGGGTGCGTTGTCTGAACTGTGGGATTCTGGCCACGTTCAAGGATCCGATGCCTGAGTTGTCGTGCATTGCAGACTTTGCCCAGGCAACCAGCGTTCACACGCCCGACGACAATTGAGGAAGGGCCAAAAGCAAAGTCGCTCTGATCGCAAAGCGGCTAGAGTCTCCTCTGCCATGACGATGGGGTATTCCAGCCTGACAGGCTACTCCGCTTATTCCGTATTGCTGCTACTGGTGTACAGTTCTTGGTAAACTCGGTAAGCTAAAGATACTCGCTCCAGATACTCCCGTGTCTCCCCGAACCCGATCCAACGTAGCAGATCATCCCGGTTTGAAACCAGTGGATCCGCTTGCCAGCTATCCACGCTTCCCGCGCCACCATTATAGGCTGCAATAGCCAGATCCAAATCCTCGTCGAAGTAGTCGAGCAAAAAGTGCAAGAACCATGCCCCCATGCGAATGCTGGCTTCCGGGGTGAAGGCGTCGCCTGGTGAGATGTCTTCCCCCAATTGCTCCGCGATCCAGGCTTGGCTTGATGGCATGACCTGCATCAGGCCCCGTGCTCCGACGTAGGAGAGAGCTTCCGGATCGTATCGGCTCTCCTCGCGCATCACAGCCCAAATGAGCAGCGGGTCTACGTCAAACTCGGCCGCCGCTGCCTCCACCGTGGCCGAATAGGGCCTCGGATAACTCAACTGCCAGAAGGCCAGGGGGGCTCGTGGGTGGTCTTCTATATATGTCTCGGCGATGGATTGAGCATCAACCACATAGCCTCTCGAGGCCAGGGCTTCCGCCATCGCCAGGTCTACTTCCGGGACACGCCGGAAACGGGCGGCGAAAGCGAGTTCCATGTACGCCAGGTCCTCGCGCCCGATCAACTCCAGCGCCCTCGCCT
>Ga0180437_10002355_pt1 | contig 30419 bp, 31 predicted proteins | sample SS_ome_4_FD_132410 | JGI IMG/M metagenome (GOLD analysis project Ga0180437, IMG submission 132410) | Hypersaline lake sediment archaeal communities from the Salton Sea, California, USA - SS_3_D_1 metaG | ecosystem: Environmental > Aquatic > Non-marine Saline and Alkaline > Hypersaline >...
AGCAGCAGGCTGCCGCCGGCGGCGGCGGGCGGGGCGGTGGGGCGATCATCAACAACCGGCCGGCCGTCAGCCTCGGCCAGATGTTCCAAGAGCGGATGTTCGGTGGGTCTGGATTGTCCGGCGGTGTCCCGATGGGCGTCGGGTCCGCGAGCTTCGGGCGAGGCGGAAGCACCTTCAGCAACCCCAGCGGGGCCGCCGGGGCCATGTTCGGAGGCCCACGGATGCCCGAAGGGTCCACGACCTACCTCGGCGGCGGCGGGACGGTCGAATACAGCCCGTCTGGCGCCGAACCGGCCGAAACGGCCGTGCCCGCCGGCGAATCGCAGGCCGGCGGCGGCGGCGGCGACTCCATGCAAATCAATTGGGACGCGATGGGCTACCGGATCTTCCTGCCGCAACTCGAAAGCATGTACGGCCGCGACCTGAAGCAAGAAGCTCAGGACGCCGGCTATCAGCCCATCGCCATGGGCTATTGGGGCAAGCGCTAATGCCCATCGTCGTCAACTACACCGATCTGGCGGCCCTCGGGCAGCTTGCACAGGCCACTGGTCGGGCTCAGGCCCGACAGCGGGTCGCGGAACAACAGACCTCGCTCCAGATGGCGCAGCAGCGTCTTGCGCAGGAGAGCGCCATCGCCCGGCGCGGCGGCCCGGGGGCGATCGCCAATCGGCGAGACGCTGCCCTCCAGCAGATCCAGTTGCAGAACCTCATCAACCAGCGGAAGCTCGAATCCGACCTCACGAAGATCGAAGCCCGTGGCCAGCAGCGAATGCGGGAGATCGAGGCCCAGCAGACCGGCCGCTTGGAAGTGCAGGAGACCCGCGATGTCGCGGCCATGGAGCGGCAGCGGGCACGGGATCAAGCGGCCCTTGAGCGGGCCATCGAAGGGGGCAACCGGCAAGAGGCCCTTCAGATCCTTCGAGGCATGCAGCAGGTCGAGCAGATCGGCATGCGGGGCGAACAGCAGATGGACTTGCAGGCCGCCCGCGACGAAGCAGCCGCCGCGAGGCTTGAATCGCAGCAACTTGCCGCCGTCGAGCGGCTGGTCATGCAGGGTCGGCAGAGCGAAGCCCTCCAGATGCTACGGGGCCAGCAGCAGATGGAGCAGCAGGAAGCCCGCGACGAGGCCGCCATGCGGAGGCTTGAGCGCCGGGGCGAGTTGACCTTGGAACAGCAGGTGCTTCGGGATCAGGCCGCCAGAGATCGCGCTCTGTTCGGCGGGTCGGGCGGCGGAATGACTCAGGGACAGATCAACCGTCAGTTCCGCCCGACTGGTGGCCAGACCCCGGAGTACGCCGAAATCGAAGCCCGGATGTTCGCCAATCTGCTGCCGGCCCGCACGCAGGCGTCCTCGCAGGGCGTTGCGAACACGGCCGAACGATCCCGCGATCAGGCCGAAGCGATTTCGCTGCTGCCCACGCCCCAACTTCGCCAGTGGGCTTCGGTGAACCCCAATGACCGCATGATCCCCTATGTCATGGCGGTGCTTGCCCACCGGGATCGTCTCGTCCAGAGCATGCAGGGCGGATTCGCGGCACCCGGCATGGGTGCGGCCCCGGCGATCAGCGTCTCGCCCACCACCGGCGCGGCACCTGTCGGAGACACGCCGCCGCCGATGACCGGCGCCGCCCCGTCGCTGTTGGCCCCGACGCAGGGCGAGACGCCGGCGGAGGACCAGACCGGCTTCGAGCAGATGACCGACGAAGAACTGATGCGATACCTCTTGGGAGCGCCGGGACTGTGATGGAGGATGACATGCAGATCGAGCCGGACTATGTGGGAGCGCCAGATCCAGCCGTGACTGCCCGCCAGATCATCGACGCCATGCTCGTCCGTGATCCGGTGCCGGCGGTGGGGCATGCTGTTCACCGGCGGGCCGACGGCCGGCCCATCCTCACGATCGCCGTGGCGATCGGAGAGCATCCAGCCGGAGCCCTCCGCGATACGGCGGCGGCCCTCGCCCGGACCTACCCGGAATCGCTGCTGCCGGAACTCAGCCCCGACGAACTCCCAACTCCGTCTCAAGGTGATCCACAACAGCCGTGAAGCGTTCCATCGCCTGAACGGTGGTGTAGACCCGCTTCATCCGGTGGAAGTACGGCACGCGGACCTTTGGCCCGCCGTGGCTGATGGGATAGCCACGATCGAGATACTTCCAGCGCGTGTGGCGAGACACATAGACCCGGTGCCTACGCCAGACCCATTCCTGCATGGCGGAGTAGTACGGCACCATTTCCTCGGTGTCCGGGTCCGGCGGGTCGGCGATTTCGTACACATCGACAGTTGACATGGTGGATATGATACACACCATGCCAGAAGATGAACCGACCCGGATCGTCTCACACCGCAAGACGGTCAAAATCGTCGGCCCCCCGCCGGCCCCGGAACCCACGCCGGAGCCAGCCCCGGAGCCGCCGAAGGACTTGGTGTTGACCAGCGATGTGTGGGCGGCCTACGGCCGGCTTCGCAGCGTCGATGCCACCGCGAAAGCCCTCGGCGTGCCGGTGGAGAAGGTCCGGGCGACGCTGGAATCCGATCGGCCCCGGCTGATGCAGATGATTCGGGAACTGCACGAATCCCGTGCGGCGGCATGGGAAGCCCGGGAACGGCGGGTCGGGAACATGCTCGACACGGTGCTGGACACCTACGACGGCCTGCTGCTGGAGATCAAGGCCGCGATGGACGACGGCCGCATCACCCGAATCCGCGATCAGAACGGGGATGAACTGCCGGTGCTGGACGCGATTCAGATGGTGGTCATGGGCCGGATCGCAGAGCAGACCACGAAGATCGCTCAGGTCGCACGCAGCCTCGCCGCGTCGAAGGACGACATCGTGACCGCGATCGAGATGGAAGACCCGGACCTCCAAGACCCGAACTTCATGGCCGACGAGGACATCGCCGAACTCGTCAGGGATGCCGGCTTGGACCTCCCGCCGATGCTGGCGGCGAAGATCAAGAAGATCACGAACACAGCGATCAGCCCGGACAAAAAAGACGACGCCCCGTCGTGAGACGAGGCGTTGTCCCGGCCCGAAGGCCGCTTCCGGGGGGCCGCACTATATCAAAAGCCGGAGGGGGGGCAATAGGCCCTCCCCCCCAGCCGGGAACAGATCAGGAAATCCACCACAAGGCCACCGCCACGGTGCCCAGCCACAAGCACAGCAGGACGGCCGCGTGCGTCTTGGCATGCTCGGCCTGCTGGCGGGCAATCGCCAACTCTCGCTGGAGGACGACGACCCGTCGGGCGAGGCTCAGTGCAGCGGCGTCGTCATTCATCGCCGACCCCCTCCAGAAACGCCCCGGCCACATCCCGGCCCTCGGGCGTGAGACGCATGATTCCAGACAGTCTACCCCGTTTCGTCTCATTGCTGCCCTCCAAGTAGCCCCGCGAGATGAGACGCGCGATCGGGCTCTTTCCAAGTTTGGTGATTGTTCGGCCTGTCTCGGGACAGTGCAGCGTCGCCCCCATCCCGGGCCGGCGAAGCACGATCGCTCCAAGTGCCATCGCCGTCAGGATGTCCCGCTGGGTGGCGGAGAACCGCGTCAGCAGCACCGTCATCAGGCCCCCCCGATCAGATCACGCCCTGCCTCGGTGGGGAACAGCAGGCCGTCGTGACAGGTGAGCAGGCCGCGCCCGGCCAACTCAGCGATCGTTCCGCTCCCGATCCGGCGTTCGGTCATCAGGCCGTCGGTCTCGGACACCCGATAGGTGTGGCCAGCCTCCCGGTACAGGGTGCCGGCTTGGGCAGCGATCAGGATGTCCCGCTGCTGCTCAGACAGCACTTGCCCGGGCGAACCATTCGGCATTTCCGAAAGGTTCACCCGGGGAAGGTCGTGAACGAAGAACCGATCCGGGTCATTCATCGTCATCGAGGCCCTCCGCCCGCCAGAGGAACTCATCCAATGACTCCGCCAGATCGGCCAGCCGGCGTTCGGAGATTCGATCCATCGCCGGCAGATCCATCACGATGTCCGCGTAGCGGTCGCACGCATCACGCAGCGTTCGCATCATCGGAATCGACACGGTGACGACCCCCCCGGACCCGTTGCCGTCGATCATCGCAAGCAACTCGACCATCACCTGACGCACCCGCTCGCACCGCTCGCATTCCGGGTCGCAGGGCTTGAAGCCGTCGATACTGGCACGCAGCACTGATCGAATCGCCTCGGGGTCAAGCGCCGGCATCACCAGCCCTTTCTCAGCGAGGCAGCCGGCCGACAGGCGAAGATCGCTGATCGCAGCGCACAAGTCGGAGTAGGACGCATCGACCATTCGGGACACTTGGGCTTCCATGCCCTCAGGCACCTCGGACACCGGCACGCCGGCGACCTCGGCGAACCTTTCGCGGAACGCCACAGGGTCATCCCGCACTTCGAGCAGCACCTTCAAAGCATCCAGCGATGTCCGAACGGCAACAAGCATCACCCGCGCGTCAGACAGCGATACCGTCATCCGGGCTTTGCCGTCGCAGGCAAGCATCCGCACCCGATCCACCGCTTCGAGCAGGCTTTGCTCGATGGGCTCCCCGGTCGCCTTGCCCGCCGCGAGCGACGAAGCAATCGCCCGCCATCCGCCCTCGGTCGTGTCGATCACCAGTTCAGGCTCAAGTTCGGTCATTGTCTGTCCCTCTCGAAGTCGTAGACGAAGCGATAGTCCGTCTCACGGATGATCCAGTCACCGTCCAACGCAGCGATCCCGACGAGGAGCAATCGTACCACCCGTGGACAGAGCGTTGCGTGCATGATGCCGGCGTCGCATCCGAAGTGGTCCGCGAGACAGTAGTAGTGTTCCTCGCCGGACTCGTCGATCACAAGAATGCCTTCCGGCATGGGTGCTTCATCATTCATAGTGGGGGCGCTCCGTCATCTGGTGATCGCCCGGGTTGCGCTCGACCACCACGGCAGAGTCGGCATCCATCGCAAAGCCCGTCGGGATGTAGCCTTCCGTGTCCCCGTACGGGCTCTCGCCCTCGGGGATCAGGTGTGCCCGGTCCTCGCGGGCCGGCCGGCGGGCGTCGAGCATCCGGGCCATCTGACGCGCCAGCACCTCGGTCTGACAGGGGATGGACCGCTCAAGCACCCAGCGGTCGTAGTACCATCCCCCCTCCTCCGGGCCGCCGTAATGCTGACTGGTCGAGTAGACCGACACCCACCAGACACCATCGGCGGAGGGCTCGTAGCGGTACCAGCGGTCGCCGATCCCCGTCAGCACCCACAGCCCCGCCCGGTTGACCAGTTCCAGCGGTGCCGGCTCGCCGGCCTCAAACGCCCCGGCGAACACCAGCAGCAGCGTAGACAGGTCGAAGGCGGCGTCGTCGTCGGCGTCGGGCTCGATCAGGGACGGACGCGCAAACTTGATTCGGCGGGCCGTGTCAAGCGTCATGCCGTCGGCGACGGGCTCCCCGTCCTCGATCCGAATGAGCAGTTCAGGCATCGGCCACCTCCCCGGACTCGGTATCCACCATGCCCATCAGGCCGATTTCCTCGGCCCCGTAGACCGCGTGCCGGCCGCACCCCTCGCACTCGTACTTCCGGGCGTCCGGCTCGACGCCCCATGCCTCCTCGCCACACGCCAAGCAAAACCCGATCGTGCCGTCCTCGACGACCTCGATCCATTCCTCGTACGGGATCTTCCGCATCTGTCTGTTCCCTGCCCGGAGACCGCCGGGATCGGTGCGGTGGAATGCCGCGACCACAGCATACCACCCGGCGTCAACTTTGCCAACTCACAATGCACAGCGATCCCCGGGTTCTAACCCTACCAGTCGCCAAACTACAACCCCCCGGCCGCGAGCGCCGGGGGGCATGAGGAAAGGTGGATTGTGGGGCGGGATCAGGCCGCCATCTGTTCCCGGGTCGATTTCCAGAGCAGTTCCAGACGATCGACGATGGTTGACGCCAGCAAGAACGCCTTCATGCACTCGCGTGCGTCCGGCTCGTCCTCATTCACAGCATCCCCCAGCCGAACCACGGCATCAAGCCCAAGTTCCATCAGCAGCCCCAGCGCGTGCCGTTGGGCGTCGGGCGTCTCGTCTCGCACATCGACCACCTCAAGTGTGGTCCGCCGGAGCCGTTCCATCAACTCGCGGCACTCATCGGCCATCCTCGATCTGTTCATCTGTCTGTTCCCTGCCCGGAGACCGCCGGGATCGGTGCGGTGGAATCCCGCCGCCCAGACCATATCACGGGTTGACATGGGTTGCAAGGCAGCGATCCAGTGATATGCTGGGGGGGCCGGTACTTCCCCGGCGCCGCACCCGGCGGACCCGGGACAGAGGAACAGGACATGATGCTGGCGAAGATCCGCGCGACGATCAGCGCACTCCAAAAGGCACGCGACTTGGCCGACATGGCGTCGAACTTGGCCACGGACGGAGCGGACGAAGGGTGCTGCGCCACCACCTATCGTGCCGCCGACCTCGCCGGAGACGCGGCCCAAGTGTTGGATGCCGTGATCGCCGACCTGCTGGACGCCGTGACGCCGGAGGAACAGCGATGAGCGCCATAAGGCGGCGGACCCGCTACCGGGTCACGATCAACGGAGAGGAACGATGGCACGATTGCCCGCCCAGCGATGAGCGACTGGCGGAGATCGAAGCGTTCGTGACGAATCGCGGCGGGCACGCCCGGGTCGATGAATGCACAACCACCGTCGAGCATGCACTCATCGGGACCGGGCGGGGGGTCCGATTCGTGGACCGTTGCATCTTCGAGGTCGAAGGATAGACAGCGACCACAGCGACCACAGCGACCACCGGCCCGCCACCACCCGGCGGGCCGGTTTCGTTATCGGAACCGCCGGCAGTTTGCCCATTTTGACAAAATGCGGACTTTATTTGACTCGGCCAGAATCCGTTGTAGTGCTTGACTGGCGGGACGCCACCGCCACCGCACCCGGCGGACCCCGGGAACAGAGGAACAGGTCATGAATGAATCCAGCAGTGGGGGCGTGCGCTTCGTCGCCATCGCCCCCGGGCACTACGGTCTGTCGGCGGACTCCGCCGATGAGGCCCGGAAGCACCTGAGGGGCGCAGGCTACAGCCGCCGCGTCAACATCATCGTCGTCGAACTGGTGCCACCCCAGCCGTCGATTCAGGTGCATGAGTTGTACGGCCCGATGCTGCCGTCGGACATCGCTACCCGGGTCGTGCATGACTCACGCCCGGCGAAGCGCCGCGAGAACAGCCCCCGGCCGTTCGCCCATACGCTCGACGCCGACGCGGCCGAGTGAATCCCCCCCCGCCCGGTCCCGGCTCGCCGCCGGGGCCGGGTCTTTGGCGGGTCGCCGACGCGGCCCGCGACACCACCACCCCGCCGGGACACCACCGGCCCGCCGCCCGGCGGAACCCGGGCATGAGGAACAGACAGTGACCACCCCGCCTACCACCGTGAACTTGAGGGAACTCCAGCCCCGGACCCTCCGGGCACTGGCAGCCGCCGCCGCGACCGATGCACGGGACGCCGCGAACACTGCCGCCGCCAACGCAATGCACGCCGCCACCGCCGCCGGGCACGCCGCCGACGCCACCGCCTACGCGGCGGAGGACAAACTCGAAGCCGACGCCGCCCGCCCGGCCGCCGCCTACGGTTCTCGCCGGAAGGCAGTTGAGGCGAATCGTGCCGCGAGCGCCGCCCGCGATGCCGCCGACAAGGCCGTCGGCGCCATGGGCGCCGTTGACCGGGAACTGAACGCCGCCCGCGAAGCCGAAGCCGACGCCGACGACGCGCATGATGCTGTCGATGCCGACGCCGCCCGGGAGGATGCAATGGCCCACCGCGCCGCCGCCGTGGTGGCGTGCGCCGTGACGATCGACGCCGCGAACATCGCCGCCGGGCACGCCGCCGACGCCCGGGACGCGGCCGTCACGGCCGCGCACTATGCCCGGGTCGCCGGGGGTGCCGGGGAAGGGGGTGCGGCGTGACGATCGAACTTGAACATGAGATTGCCGGTGCGCAGGGATCGCTGCTGGAGGCAGTCCAGATGATCGCAGACGCACACCACCGGCTCGCAATGGCGCGGGCGTCCTGCGCCGACTTGCTGACGCGCGCCAGACTTGAGGAGGCTGTCTATCAGGCGCTCGCGGCACTCGACGCCGCCCGCGACGCCGCCCGGGTCGCCGGGGACGCCGGGAACGCCGGGAACGCCGGGAACGCCGGGAACGCCGGGAACGCCGGGAACGATGCCGCCGTCGCCGCCGCCCAAGCCGCCCAAGCCGCCCGCGACGCCCGGAAGGCACTGGATGCTGCCAAGCGCCGGTTGGCCGACGACCCGCAAGCCGCGCCGGACTACCGGAAGGCAGCAGCCGAGTTTCACGCCGCGTCACGGATCGCCCGCGACGCCGCCCGGATCGCCCGGACTGGGGGTGCCCAGTGACCCGGTACACTCACCGCGTCGGGGGATGCACCGTGACTGTCTGGGGGAACGGTCTCGCCGTGAGCATCCGGTACCCGGACGGATCGGAGGCATTCACGCAGGATGAGACGATCGCCCCAGCGATCGCCGACGCCATTGACGCCGGGGACCGGCGCACGGTCCTCCAATGGCTAGATGATCTCACCGTGATCGCCGACGATCCCGAGTGACGCCCGCCCGCACGCCAGCGCCCCGGGGACGGCCCCGGGGCGTTGTCGTGCGCCATCCCTTGCAACCGACGCCCGGCGTTGTAGGCTTGACCCGCCGGTACTTCCCCGGCACCGCCCCCGCCGGATCGCGGGAATGAGGGAACCGAACATGTCCGTCCAGTTCAGCATCGCCGCGTGCCGGAGCGCCGCCCGGGAAGCCGATCGGATGATGTCCACGGCCGACGATCTCGCCCGGGAGACCGAACGCGCCCGCCGATTCGTCACCGCCGCCGCCGGGTCAGGGCACTTCGCGGAAGCGTCGCAAGCGCTCGCCGAATGCCGCCGACTCGCCGAACGGTGCCGCACCGCCGCCATCGGCGCCCGCGACGCCGCGACCGATTGTCACGATCACGCCGCCGTCGTCATTCAGGCCCGGGGCGTCGTCCGGGGCGACATCGCCGTCGGCCAGTGGACACGCCGCGCCAGTCACGCCGCGAACATGGCCGACGATCGCCGTGAGGAGGCGAATCGGGCAGTCACGCACGCCGAACTCGACTGGACGACGGCATGCCGGATCGCCGAACGCGACGCCCCGGGACTACTGCCGGGGTGACGCCCGCCCGCCAGCACGCCAGCACGCCAGCGCCCCGGCACGCCCGCCGGGGCGTTTGCGTGCGCCGGGGCTTGCATCCGGCCGGGCGACTCGTACCTTGTGAATGCCGGTACTTCCCCGGCACCGCCGCCCGGCGGACCCCGGGCATGAGGGAACAAACGATGAATCTGACGCATGACGACATCGCCGACCTCCGGGTCGAGTGCCGGGCAGCCCGGCTCGAAGCGCTCGCGGCCGACACCGATCGCGCCGACGCCCGGCACGGACACGCGGCCGAACATGACGCCCGCTGGGCAGTGATCCGCGACGCCGCCGTCGCCCGGGTCGCCGGGGTCGAATGGTCAACGGACGATCACCCGATCGACACGATCGCCCGCCTCCTCGCGGCGCTCGCCTTCGTCGATGGCGGAGACACCTTCGTCGCCGCCGCCGTGGACGGGGAAGTCGAATGGGTCCGCGACGCCGCCGAACTCGCCGACTTGCTGGCGGGCGTCGAACACGCCCTTGTGCGATTCACCGTCGCTGGCGTGCCGCACAATGCCGTGTGGAACTTGGAGGACGGTGCTTGGGTCGGACTGCCGGGGTGACGCCCGCCGCCATCCCGTGACCCCGCCAGCGCCCCGGGCCGACCCGGGGCGTTTGCGTTGGTGCCGACGCCCGCCTCCTGGCACCGATGCCAACTCAGGGGGGATGATCCCGCCGGCCGGCAAACGCCCCGCCCGCGTGCCGATGCCGGCCCGGAATCGACCCCCCGTCGGCGCATACCGCGACGCCCGCGACGCCCGGCTTGCCCGGCCTCGACGCCCTCAGGCCGCGTCTACCGGCCTCGAAGCACCCCGGCCGACTCCCGGGTCGTCTCGACCCCGGACCCGCCTACGGGGCATTCAGTGGCCACCACGGGGAAGCACTCCCCCGGGGCGCTTCAGGGGCGACGCCCGGGGCGCTTCAGGGGCGACGCCCGGGGCGCTTCAGGGGCGACGCCCGGGGCGCCGCCGGGGCCGGGGCCGGGGCCGGGGCCGGGTCGAGGAGAGGAGAGGAGGAAGGGGCGATAACAAGGTGGGGGACGGGGCAAGATAGGAAGGGGGGGGGAGGGGTTCCGCCGATCCGCTGCCCGGCTGGGTCCCCGCTATTGGTGAGAGGCCAGAACAGAATTTTTGAAAACCAATGGCACTCGTTAGGCCGGCGTTCGGGGGTTTGTTTTTCTTACTTTCCCACCCTCTTGTCCGGTACCATCCGAACATGAGCCGACTGACCGCACAGCCGATGCAGTTTCGTCCTCCGATGGCAGAAGTGCCTCCGCAGTTGAAGGCGTTGCTGGAGGCTGAATCGCGTGGGCTGGAACTGCCGGCGTCGTTGCAGAACGCTTTGTCCGAAGCCCGTGGTCGCGGGTTGATCCCCACCGGCCGTCTGAGCCGTGCGGAGCAGGTGCGTCGCGGGTCGATGCGCTTGCAGCAGACCTTGGAGCAGGCGCGTGCTGCCGACCCCATGTCGTTGTGGGTTGAGCCTGACGGGTACGACCCGGTGGCAAGTGGGCAGTTTGCTCCGAAGAACAAGATGCAGGCCCGAGAGGGGTACGCGGCCCGGTCGTGGCAACGCCGGCGTGAGGAACTGCTCCAAGCGCAGCAGAACCGCCCGATTGCTCCCAAGGGTGTCGGGACGGCGTTGCGGACCTTGACCGCCGGCCTTGGCTACAACGAAGACCCCCGCCGCCAGTGGGCGGAGGAGACGGTCGGCGACTTGTCGGAGGAGCGTGAGCGTGTCCGCGAGGAGGCGTACCGCACCTTCGATGCCCTGAACGAAACCCGTACGCCCGAGGAAGTGGCGATTGAAGCGTTCACGGAGCAGCGGGCTCGCTTGGGCGAGGCGCTGGTGTCGCAGTATCTCAATGTGTTCCCCGAGGCGAACGAGCAGGCGGCGTTCGGGTACGCCCACGACGAACTGTCGCGGCTTGGGTTCCAGCCTGAGAAGGCTGAGGAGTTGCGGGCGCTGATCGCCCGCACGCCGGATCAAGTGCGTGACTTGGGCGCGTGGGGCCTTGGCGACTTGGGTGCCGGCCTGATCTCATCGCCGGCGTCGATCACCCGATCGACGATTGGTTTCTTCGGCGGCATGTCGGCGGCCATGGCTGACGCGATGGGGTATGAAGACCTTGCCGCCGGCCTGACGGACATCGTGGAATCGTCGGACGAATACTACAGTAAGGGTCTTGTTCGGCCGTCTGACATTGACGCTCCGGGCGGGACTTGGAAGCAGATCGTCTACTTCTCCGGCCAGACGGCTCCGGATTTGGCGTTGATGATGCTGGGCGGCGGGGCGGTGTCCGGCAGCCGGCTGGCGGTGACGGCTCCCCGGTTTGCCCGGGGCATGGTCACGGCGCAGTCGCTGGGCTATATGGGCACCCGGACGGGCGGTGACGCCTACCTGTCGATTTACGAGGGGTTGCGGTCGCAGGGGGTGGAGGAATCCGAGGCACGCCGGCGTGCGGCGATGACGGCCACGGTGACGGCGGTGGTGTCGGCCATTGCCGAGAAGCTGCCGCTGGACGAGTTCGTGCTGGCGTCGCGGGCGAATGCGTCCCGGTTCTACGGTGCGATCCGTGGTGCGGTGGTGGAGGGGTCGGTCGAAGGGGTGCAGGAGTTGACCAATGTGCTGGCGGAGTTGTCTGCCGGCACGAAGGAAGACATTGACCTGTCGGATGTGCAGCAGATTCTCATGGCCATGGGCGCCGGCGGTCTGGTTGGTACTCCGACTGGATTTGCGACAGCCGGCACTGGCACGGCCGGCGATCTGGTTCAACGCGATACCCGGTCGCGTGAGCAGCAGGCGTGGGACGCGGCAATTGAGGCCCAGCGTGAGTATTTGAGCAGTTTGTCGCAGCAGCGTGCCGACACGCGGGCCGAGCAGCCGGTTGAGCAGGCGTACAAGCTGACGCCGATGGCAACGGGTCCAATTCCGGTCGAGGGCCAGATTGCTGGCAACCCGACTCCGATGGAGGTGGCCGCCGGCCGGCCGCGTGAAGGTCAGCATCCCACGGCCCTGCGAAACCCGCAGGAGTTGCGGGACTGGCAGACCCGGACGATGGGCCAGCGTGCGGGCGGTGTCCGGCCGGCCCGGACGCGGGCGTTGGAAGCGGACATCGAAAACGATCCGCTGGTGCTGGTGGAGGTGCCGGCGCAGTCGCTGGTGGGCCAGTCGGAGGTCGGGATCTTCGATCAAACGATCAACGACCCTGACGCGGTTGAGTCTGCCGAACAGATTGCGAATCTGACGCCGGATCAGCGATTGAGTCTGCCGCCAGTGGTGATGACTGGCGACGGTGCCGGCGGGTTGCAGATCGTCGATGGCCGGCGGCGTCTGGTCGGGCTGATGGCCAGCGAAGGGCCGGCGGAGCTTGGGACGGCCCGGACGCTGGCGTATGTGCCGGCGTCGTGGGCGCAGGCCAACCTTGGCATGGAGTTGCCGGATGGTGTTCGGGTGCGTGCGGTTGAGCCGGCTGCGGGTGTGGTTGGTCCGGAAGTCGAAGGCGTGGCACCGCCGCCTGTCGAACCGGCCCCTGTCGAAGCCGAGCCCGGAGCAGGTCCGGAGGGAGCAGGCGTTGAGCCTGTTGCGCCACCGAGCGGCGAGGTCGAAGGGCCGGCTGATGTAGGCCCCCCGACGCTGGCCCGATTTGTGCAGTCAGCCACGGTGGAGCAGACCGGGCGGGACGAGGACGGCCGGCCGCTGTTCGTGGTGCAGATGCCCGGTCCCGACGGTGCCATGGAGCAGATCGAGGTCGCGGCGGACGACGCGGACGAGGCGTTGGCCAATGCGTGGCTGGAGATCACCGGCGAGGGCGTGAGCGTCGAGGATGTGCAGACGGCGCGGGAAGCCCGGGTCGAGCCGGAAGGCGATGTGCCGCTGGAGGGCGAGCCGGAGCCTGAACCGGAGCCCGAGCCCGAACCGGAAGCCGAGGTTGAGCCGGCCCCGCCGGTGGAGATTGAGGTCGAACCCACCGACGAGATCGACGAAACGCCGGAGACCGAGGAGGAAATCGAGCTTGAACCGGGCGTCGAGCCCGAGGTTGAGCCCGGGGTCGAGCCCGAAGGCCGGCGGAACATCACGGACTTCGTGCCGAGCTTCGGCGGCACAACGGTCACGGGCAATCCCGAGGTCGCACGCCGCATTCGCCGCGAGCTTGGGGCGTTGAGGCGGGAACAGGAATTCACCCGGCAGGTTTTGGAGTCGCTGGCGGCCATTCACGAAACGGGCGGCCAGATTCCGGCGTCGCTGGCCGAGGTCCAGAGCGCCGCTGCGGTTGAATACCTGCTCCGCAGGGATCAGCCTCCGCGAATTCGCGTGCCCGAAGACCAGTATTTCGCGTTCGCCAATGTGGCGAACACGCTGGACCCGACCGCTTCGGAACCGATGCTCCGCCGGCTGTTGCAGCTTGTGGACGAGAACGGCTCCGTCGTCGTCGAGAATTCGGACCTGCGCACCGATATCCAGCCGCTTCTGGCCAACCTGATCGACAAGGCCAACAACGATTTGAGCGGCGCGGAATCTCGCGAAGCGGTGCAGGCGATCGTCGCATTCAACCGCGCGTTGTTCAATCCGCTGGCGCCTCGCGGGGTGCCGCTGGAAGGCGATGCCTTCAACGAGGCTTCGCTGACCGCCCGCAAGATGTCCGGGGAACGATTCATCACTCCCGAGGCGATGGCTGCTCGACGCCAAGCGGCCGGCATTCGGGAAGGAACCGTGGTCGCTCAAAGGCTGCCGTGGTACGCCGGCCCGATCGCGTTGCCGAACGAGTCGCGCAAGAACCACCTTGAGAAGCTGCTGGATCAGACGAGGCGTCAACGCGGGCCGCGTGCGCAGACGATGCGGGATGTGCTGGAAGCGCTGGTGGAAATGCACCGGGAGAACACGGTGCCGGTCCCGCTTCAGACTGTTCGCACGAAGAAGGAGATCGAATTCCTCATCGGGCCGAACTGGCGGAACCGCACCGATGCTCCGCAGAGCCTCGCGTTCGACAATCCGGACGATCGCATGCTCAAGCACGCGATGCTCCGCAAGCTCGCCGGCCTTGAACCGGATGTGCGGATCGACAAGATCCCCGGCGTGTTTCCGGAAGTCGAGCCGGAAGCCGGCATTGAACCGGAACCGGATGTCAAGATCGACCCGACCGACGAGGCCGCACCGCCGCCGGAAATCAAGCCCGGCATGACGCCGGACGAGATCGCCCAGCAGGTGATCCCGTGGCACTTCAACAACGGCAAGCCGGGCGAATACACCCGAGCCAACCCGAAAATGGCCGATGTGGCGGCCCGGGCGGCTGCGATGGTCGAGGGCACCGACGAGGCGTCGAATCAGATTCGCGGCGTGCTGATGGTTCTGTCGCTGCTGCACCGGATCAACCGGGTGCCGTACGACCTTCAGGGCATTCGCCTGACCGACAACGATCCGGAACGATTCCTGATCGACACCGTTGACGGGTTTTTGATTCACGAAAGCCGGCCAAGCGTCTCGTTGACGCGGGCGACGGTTCAAAATCTGCACGCGATTCCTGCCACGGAATTTGATGCGCTTCCCATTCAAGTGCAAGCGTTTCTTCGCCGGCTGCCCCGACTGACATCAGAAACGAGTGCTGAATCATTCGAGGTTTACACTGCCGCCGACTTAGAAGCGTTGGTTGAAGCGATGGGGGTTGCGTCCGGCGACAATCCTCCGAAACAGTTTGCCGCCATTATGATCGGTGTCCGAGATGAGCAAAGCCGGCGGATCATGCCGAGAGCCGCATCGGTTGCCGTCGGCTACACGGGTCCGTCCGATGCGATTCTGGCGATGGCGGCCATTGCCGATCAGACCGAACGGATTCGCAAGGACAATGTGCGTCGAACCGCGTTGAATCGGCTGGAGGAGGATCAGCCGGCAGGGTACTACCCCGTGCCGGAAGCGGAATCGTCGGCCCTTCGTGATGCCGCCGAATCGACGCTGTTGAACATGACCGCCGGCCAGAGCGTGTTCATTCCGCGCACGCACAACGGCGTCATCACCAACGACATCTACAGTTTCTCCAAGTCCGATATGGCCGAAGGCGTGGATCTGGTCGTGGAGACCGGATCGCCGCTGGAGCTTCAGGCACACCAGAACCAGACCGCGATCAGCCAAGGCGCGATCGAGACGAACCCGGACGATCCCAACCGGCGATTTGAGGTCATCATCGCGGTCAGTGGTGCGGACGCCGCCAGCGCCGCGACCGATGTGCTGGCTGCATTCGATCGGCTGGCGTCCAACGGCACGATGTTCGCCACCGTGCCGGCCGAAACGGCCGAAAATCTGTCTGATTTCATCAATCAGAATGGCAGCGTCGTCGGCGAAACCGCCGGCAAAGCGCGGAAGATCATTCGGCTGACCCGGACAAGTGCCGTCGATACGGCCATGACCGATTCCGTGGCGCTGGCTGAACTGCCGTATCTGCCTGTCGGCCGTGAGGATCTGTGGGTCACTGGCGCAACAGTTGAGCAAGTCGCCGGCGAACCCGGCATGTGGGATGTGAAGGAACCGACCGGCACGGTCGTTGACGCCCGGACCTACCGCGTTCCCGGCCGCACCCGTCTGGAGGCGATTACCAACGCCTACAACGCGGAGAACCCGAATCGTCCTGTGACCATGGGCCAGATGATGCAGGCGCGCGAGGAAATGCGTCTGCAAGCGGTCGAGGAGTTCGTTGAAGCCGGCGACGCCGACGCGATCGCACGCCGGGACCGCATGCGGGCGGCCGATGGCGATTTGCGTGGGCTTCTGCGCAGGGACCGCGAAGATGGAAACATCACGCCAGACGGTCTTCGCGTCACGCCCGGCATGCAGAAGATGGTTCGCCGGCTGATGGATCGGGCCGGCGACGATCTCAGCCCCCGCATGCGGCGGCTGGCTGAACGCATTCTCGACCCGATGGGCACGACCGATCAGCCGGCGGTGCGGAATCCGTCCACGGTCCCCACCGTGATTCGCGGCGCCGATGCGATGCGGGACACGCTTCGCCAGTTTGCCCCGGATGCCGAAACCGCCGAAACCGCGTGGCCGTTCCAGAAATCCCAGCTTGACCGTGGCGACGGGGGTGCCGATCAGACCTTCGTGCTGGTCCGCATGCCGTTGAACATCCTGCCGCTGACTGGTGAGACTGAGCCGGCGGTTGACGACCGCGTGGCCCGCCGGCTGCCGGCGGTGGCGACTCAGATGGCTGACGGGGTGTTTGTGATCGTTGATGGTGCCGACCGTGTTGCTGCCTTGCGAGCCGAGGTTCCGAGCGTGCGGGACGGCATGGTGTTCGTGCCGCTGAGTGTCGCTCAAAGCCTGAACTTGGAGTACGACTTCGATGCAGAAACAGCCCCGCAAGCGGCGGTCGAAGGCGAACCGCCAACTGTCGAACCCGAAGCCGAGGCAGACACCGGCGAAGGCAAGCCCGTCCGGCCGGCTCGTCGTCGCAAGCCGAAACCCGAACCGGAAACGGAGGCTGGACCTGAACGACCTGCCGGCGTTGAGCCTGATGCAGAGCGGGGAGACGGAGAGCCTGTTCCGCTTGTAGAGGTCGAAATCATCCGCATGGAGGATGTGGTTTCAGGCAATTGGCCCGGCACGCGGTCGGATGAAATCATCATCGAGGCGATGTCGGAGGCCATTGCCCGCCTTGCTCCGAATCAGCGGTTGTCGGACGAAGATCGCCGGCTGTGGGCCGAAGCTCGTCAACGGTTGGACGACCGACGCCGGGCGGACATGATCGAAATTGAGCTTGAGCCTGCTGAGACTCAAGGACGGCTGTTCGTCAACAAGAATCTGTCCAAGGCCCAACGCGAGAAGGCAAAGGAGCAATTCGTCAAGGCCGGCGAGAAGGGCCAGAAGCCACCGCAGGAGCGGAAGACTCCAACGAGTGTTGGCAAGCCGGGTGTCCGCAAGACGCTGGATACGGCGCGGCCCATCCTTCGCAGCTACTCCGGCGATGATTTCAACGAGGTGCTGTTCGTCCACAACGGCGAGATGATCGTCACCGACGGCCGTTCGCTGGTGATGCTGGGCCGCACCGACTGGACGATGCCAGACGGCGTTCACCGGATGAACAACTACGGCATCAGGCAGAACGAAGGCAAATTCGGCGGTCGTGAAGCGGATGCTGAACGCAAGCGCAACATGCTCACGAACTGGCGCGATGCCATTCCGGCGTCGGAGGAATCCGTCACGCTGTCAGCCGATGATCTGTTGACTTTGACGCAGCAGGCAGCTTCGCTGTTCGAGACCACCAAGGAGGCGGAACGACAACCGACCATTGCCGTCGTGCTGAACCCAAACGGCACGCTGGGCCTGTTGAGCGGCCAGTCCGGCGTCGGAATCGCGGCGATCAATGTGCAGCCCGATGGTGCCGTGATCGGCTACTACGCCGGCGACCTGTTCAACGAGCTTGTTCGGATTGGCTACGCCCTTGGGGCGACGGAAGCGACCGTGCATCTGCCGCTGAAGCCGAACATGCCGTTGCGGCTCGAACTGACGCTTGAGCAGGGTGCATCGACGATTCTGCTGATGCCCAAGAAGGCACCGGACTATCCGGCAGCCAGAACCGGCACGGCCGATCAGGTCCAGCGTGCGATGCTCAACGAGCCGGACGACGGCGGCACTGATCTGGCCAATGTGCCGGATTCGCCCATGGATGATCCGGATTCCGACGCCCCCATGGCTTCGCCGATCCTGCCGAGGCACAAGGTCGGGTCCGATCAATTGGGCGATCTGCCGCTGGCCGAATCTGCCAGACCGCCGGTGTCGCTGACCGACGGCAATGTGTACGACGCAAATCCGCCTGTGAAAGCACCGTCGAAGAAATTGCCGGCCGGCAGCGTGAAGCCGTTGAGCAGCGCGCCGATGCAAGGCACCGAAGCCGACTACCTGTCCGATCAAGACCCGACGCGGCGTTGGGGCGGCGAGTTCAAGCGGACGCGCAAGGATCGTCCAGCAGCCGTTCGGCGTTCAATTGCTCGCGCGCGGGCGCGACGCGATGGTGCCAAGGTCGTCAACGATCTCGACAACTTCTACACCATCATCGCCGATCTGGCCCGGCGGTTCGGGCTTGGCCCCCCCGGCAAGGGTCGTTCGGCGATTCTCCGTGCGTGGGCAGCCGGATTTTGGCGTCCTCGCACCGAAGCGATCCGGCTCCAGCACGGCAACCAGATCAGCACCTTCGTCCATGAGCTTGGGCACCATCTGCACAAGGTCATGTTCGAGCGGACGGCCGAACGGGCGAAGAAGCTTGGCGTTGGCAGGGAAGCCCGCCCGAAGCAGAAGGGCTCCGGCGCTCGCGGCGTTCTGATCGAGGTGACGGACTTCCCGCCGGCGTGGCGTGACGAGTTGTACCAGCTTGGCTACGAGTTGTACGGCGAACGGGTGCCGGCGGCCGGCTACATCGGCGAAGGCTGGGCCGAATTCACGCGGATGCTTCTCACCGACCCGAAGACGCTGAAGCAGAAGGCACCGATCACCTATCAGCAGACCGTGCGTCTGCTAGTGACGGAACGGCCGGAGACTTGGGCGGCGTTGACCGAAGCCCGCGTGCGGATCTACAACGCGATCCGGGCGAATCGGCTGAACCCTGTCCGTCAGTTCATCCGATACGACCACAAGCCGATCGAGAGCGTTCGCAATCTGATCGACGACTTCCGCAGACGGTGGGCCGATCGCTACCAGCGCCTTGCCACCATGAAAGACGACCTGATGAGGTCGGATAATGAGATTCTGAGGTCGTCAAAGAATCCGCACATTGCGGCGTTGCGTGTCAACGGCAACATTTCCGGCGACACCAAAATCATGCTGGAGCGCGGCACCTTCGATGTCCACGACCCATCGAAGAAGAAGACCAACAAGGGCTTGGTGGAGATTCTGCACCCTGTCCGCAAGAACATGGAGTTGTGGCAGGACTACATGGTGGCCAAGCGCGTGATCGAGAAACGCGCTCAGGGTCACACGATCTTTCCGGAAGACCAGCGCATGCCCAGCGCGGTCACGGATTCCGATTTGCGTGCGTTCATTGCACGGACGGAAGCGGATCACCCGGAATTCATCGTTGTTTCGCAGGAGTTTCAGGACTTCAACCGCTGGCTCATTTCCGAGTACGCGGTCGGCCACGGGCTCATCACGAAGGAGCAGGCGGTTGTCATCATCGCCTTGAACCTCGAATACATCACCTTTCGACAGGTGCAGACCGAGGACGCATTGGCTCAGACCTTCGGTTCAAGCCAGAAGAAGTTCGCCAACATCTCAAACGCGATTCGTCGATTCCGTGGTGGCAAGACCGGAGATCAGATCATCCCGCCGCTTGACGCATTCCTTGCGTCCATGCAAGGAATCATTCTCAGGGCTCAGATGAACAGGGTGGCCAAGCTCACCGTTGATCTGGCCATGGGCGAAGGCGGTGGCCGATGGTTGGATCGCATTGATCGGCCGGTGGAGGGCGTTCGGGTCAGCGATTCTTGGGTGCAGCAACAGGTGATGAAGCAGTTGGGATTCTCTTTCAACAGTGATGGAGAAGTCACCAACATGCCTAGCTGGGCGACTGGTCTGGATGAAAACGACCTTGAACAATTGATCGAAGCCTTGATGCAGATGCAGGGCGGAACCATGTGGCGTCCTGCCATGAGAACGGACGCCGGCAACCGCGAAATCAGGATCATGGTTCAAGGCAAGCCGCAGTTCTTCGAGGTGAAGGATCGCCGGCTGTTCGAGCTTCTGGAGGGCATGCACAACATTGAAGCCGCGACGATCGGTCTTGAGGTGTTGCGTCTGATCGGTTTGCCCGGCCGGGTGCTTCGTGCCGGTGCGACTCAGTTGAACCCGTCGTTCTTCGTGCCGAACTTCGTGCGGGACATGATTCAAGTCCTGACCATGACCGATGCTGAACTGGCCAAGCTTCCGGTGAACACCAGACGCCGAATCGAAGGCATGAAGGCCGCGTTCATGGGCGGCGAGATCGAGCATCTGTTCCTCGCGTCCGGCGCTGACATGAGCAGCATTTTCACGGAGTTTTACGACCCAAGGACGCAGAAGATCGACATGGACAAATTGTTTGTCAACAAGACTCCGCTGAATTTGATCGTGCCTGCCGGCGATACAGCAGCGCAGAGGTTGCGAGACCTTGTAGCGCTTGGCAACATTCAGCGTCTCAACGAGGCATTCGAGCGTGCCAACCGATACGGCGAATTTTGGGTGCAGTACCTTGGTTCCTTGGATGCTATAGCCGCCAAGCTTGGAACCACGGCCGAAAAACTGGTTGAGCAAGGCGTGACTGATGCAGACGCGATGGTGTCTGCCGGTCAGGCGGCTGCCGACATCACGCTGGATTTCGGGCGTGGCGGCACTTGGTCAAAGGCCATCAATGAGGCAGTGGTGTTCTTCAATGTGGCACTGATTAGTACGGACAAATTGGGCCGATTCATCAAGGAAAACCCTGCCAAGGCGTTCGGCCGAATCGTGGCGACGCAGATTGTTCCGTCGTTGGTCATGGTCCTGATGAACTACGACAACGACGACTATTGGGCGAAGGATCTTCGTGAGCGTGATCGCTACTGGTTCTTCCCGACCGGCAATTTTGACAACGGAAAGCAAAGCTATCTCAAAATTCCAAAACCGTACGGCCTTGGCGCGTTCTCGATCATCTTCGAGCGGTTCTTTGCCTTGGCTTTGGCGATCGACCCCGAAACCGGAGAGCGTGGCGATCCGCGTGCCATGGACGGAATTGGCGTGGCCTTGTTGAGCGAATTCCGGCCGGCGTTGAACATTGCTGCGATCATGCCGTTGATCGAGGTGAATGCCGGACCAGCCGGCTACAGCTTCTTCAGGCAGCGGCCGGTTGTATCTCCGAGCGAACAGGATTTGCCGTTTGGCGAGCAGGGTGCAACCAGATCGTCCGGTCTGGCTCGATTCCTTGGCCGGAATCTGGACTACCCGCCGGCAAAGATCGACTATCTGATTCAAGGCTTCTTCGGCGGTCTTGGCAGGGATTTGGTTCAGGTCGCCGTTGACCCGTTGTTGGATTTCACCGGCATCGAACAGCACGAAGGCGAGCCGATGCGGATTCAGGATTGGATGATCGTGCGTCGATTCCTTTCCGGCAACACCACCGGCAGCCATGAAGCGATCAGTCGTTTCTATGACGATCTGGATGCGTTGAAGCGAATTTCCGCCGGCCTGCGTGCCAGAGAAGCTGATTCGGACAAGTACGAAAACTACCTTCAGCGGTACGAAACGGAATTGGCTCTCTATTCGGTCTACACGAAGGCCGAAGCCGATCTGCGAGAGGAATTCTCATATCTGAAATCTCTCTACAGTGACCGCAACCTTCAGATGGACGCAGACGAGCTTCAAAGAGAAATCGACCGATGCTATGAAGCGATCATCGAAATCTGTCAGGAAGTCCAGACATTCGCCAGATACGAAAAGGCGTTGGAGAAATCACGATGAAGCACATTCACGGAAACAAGACCTATGCCACGGCCGCGTTGGCAATTGCTGCTGCATGGATCGCCTACTTCTTCAAGGTTGACCTTGGCGAAGGCATGGTGAGCCTCGAAGACGCCCTGACGGTCACGATCGCGGGTCTGGCAATGGCGTTTCTCCGCCACGGCGTCAAGAATGGAGCCGGCGGTGCGGCGATGCTGCTGGTGGCTGCCATTTCGATTCCGGGCTGCTCCCTGCTTGAGCCCCATGACGGTTCGGAGCGGGCAGCGAAACTTCGTTATGCCGATGCGTTGCAGGGCCTTGCAGCGACCAAGCGGACCACGATGCGGCTGTTTGAGTCGGATGTGATTTCAGCGGAAGATGTGGTTCGCATAGACGCGATTGTGAAGATCGCCGACGCCCGCTTGGAAACGGCGTGGGATCGGATCGTTGCCGGCGACTATTCGGCACAGACATTCGAGATTCTTGACTTCGTTCTTGAAGCCGTGGAGCAGATCGCGGCAATGACGCTGCAAATGCAGCAGGAGAATGCAGATGGACGCCAAACTTCTGATGCTGATTGTGACCAACGCCCGGGACATCATCGCCTCTACGCTTGCTTCGGCGGAGCGGGCGAATCAGGATGGGGCAATGAGCTTCGAGCAGCTTGACGCCATTCGTCGCGCGGCAGGCATGACCAACGACGAATATCAGGCGGTTGTGGATCGTGCCAGACTTGAGGCCGGTTTGATTCCGCGCGAACGAGGTGACTGATGCCGTTCGACCCGACACCAACGGATATGTGGATCGAGATTGACAATGCTCTTGAGGAAACCAAGCAGCATTGCGAGCCCGTGAAGGACATTGTGCGCCGGATCAACGGCCGCTGGTATCGGGCTGATGCAGCCGGAGAAGATCCGGACCCGGAGAACCACGGCTACGCATTCCTGTCGAATGTGCTGCCGCAGCTTGGGCTTGACACCCCGCAAGTGAAGACCGAGGCGGCCCGAATCATCGGGCACGCGCGCGTGGCTCAGGCCATGGAGGATGGCACGAACGCATGGTTGCGTGATGTGCGGTATGGGGAGTTCATGGAGCGGGTGCTTCTGGACTTCATCCTTCTCCGTGGGATCGTTCTGCACTATCTGGACGAGGACAGCCGTTTCAGCCGGGGCATCGTCACGCCGGCGGTGGCCCGGGTGAGCCCGCACCGATTCCTGATCGACCCGTTGGCCGAGAGCCCGGATCAGGCTCAGTTCATGGGCCACTGGTACTGGATGGACATTGACGAGATCCGGCGCAGCGATGCGATCAACCCGGAGCTTCGAGATCGCCTTGCTGGCCAAACAAGTCCCGAATCTCCCGAGGACCGTCAGACGGACCCCTACAACCGTGGTCGCGGGTCCAGCGACGCCCGGAAGCGGCACAAGGTCTACATGATCTGGCTTCGGGAGTTGAACGAGCTTCGGTTCTACACCGAGGCCGATCGAGGGGCCGAACTGTTCCAGCGGCGGCCGGCGTACGGGTCTCCAGACGGCCCGTATGTCCTGTTCGACGCCTACCCGGTGCTGGATTCTGTCTGGCCTCTCAGCCCGTTGGTGGCTGTGGAGGATCAGGCCCGCGACCTGAACATCCATGCCCGGGCGATGGGCCGGGCAGCGGCCCGCCGGAAGTCCATGGCGCTGGTGGAGGCGACCAACGGCAGCCTTGCCGATCAGGTGGCCAACGCCGAGGACGGCGAAATCGTCGTGGCGTCCGGCATCACCGGCCAGATGGTCGAGATCGAGGTTGGCGGCGTGACGCCGGCCCAATACACCACGACCGAGTATCTGCGAAACCGGCTGGACCGGATCAGCGGGCTCACAGCCACCATTCAGGGCAATGTCGGGGCGGCCAACACGGCCACGGAGGCGGCCATCGCCTCGCAGGGCCTCAACGCCCGGCTGGGCTTCCTCCAGCGGAAGGTCATTCAGGGCACCGAGGCCTCCATCCGCCGGGTGTCGTGGCTGCTGTTCCACACTGACGGCATTGCCATCCCGGTCAACCGCCGCGACCCCTACAGCGGCGAGATGGTCGAGGGCCTGTTCCTTGGCGGCCCGTCCCCGACCGACGAGGGGGCCACATGGGACGACTTCGACTTCAAGATTCTGCCCTACAGCATGCAGCGGGAAGACCCGGCAGCGGCTCAGGCCCGGGTCATGGGGTACTTCGGCGTCTTCGTGCAGGTCATGGGTCAGGCGCCGTACATGCCGTGGGTGCGGTGGGCAGCCGTGCTTCGGGATCTGGCCGATGCGTTCCAGATGCCGGCGACATCGGACGAATGGTGCATTTGGGAGGTGCTGGGTGCATTCAGCCAGCCCGAACAAACACCTGCTTCAATGGCATTCCCGCCCATGCAGCCCGGCCAGCAGGGGGGAATCCCGCAGAACCAGCGGTTCATGGTCGCGCCGTCCAACGGCATGCAGATGCCCGGCCAGAACTCCATGCAGCCGAACGCCAACGGTGCTGTGCGTGGTCCCCGGCTTTCCCCGGCCAACGACGCCGGCGAAGTCGGCATGAACATCCCCCAACTCCCCGGGACCGGATTGAACCCATGATCTACGAATTCGTGGACGAACGCGGCGTGCTGGTCGAAGTCGCCATGCCATCAGACGACGCCCCGGACATCGGGGCCGTGATCGAACGGGATGGGCGGCTGCTCAAGCGAATTGCGTCGTTGCCGCCGAAACCGACGGCGATCTGGAAGCCCTATGTGTCGTCCCGACTGCCACGAAATCTGGAAGGCGTCGAGAAGACGAAGGACGGGAAGGCTGTGGTCCGGACTCAGGCGCAGGAACGCAATCTGGCAGCAAGATTGGGGATGGAGCGAGAATGATGGAACGGGTGATTGAGCTTGCGGCGGCGATCATCGCCGGCGGGACAGTCACCGCCATCATCACGACCATTGGAAATCGACGGAGGAATCAGGCCCATGCTCGATCGGTTGAGGTTCGGGGCGAACTGGCGATCGTGGACACGGCTACGAATCTGGTGGAAACGCTCCGAAGCGAGATCGACCGAATCAGCGACCGAGTGAAGGTGCTGGAAGACGAGAATCGTCAGATGCGGCTGGAGATGGTCCGCATGACCGGCGAGATCAGCGAACTTCGGGTTGAAAATGCCATGCTTTCGCGTGAAAGGGACAGTCTTGCCGCGAAGCTGGATTCCGGAGGCCATTGAACAAGGGAATCAGGAATGGCGAACAAGACGGACGGCCAACAGGCGTTGTGGACGCTGAACATCCCCGATTTCTTCCCGTTGAGCCCGAACCGGCTCATCGGGAAGCACAAGATGGTCTATGCCAATCACCGAAGATTGGTCAGGCGGGCGATCTACAACGCGATCGGGCATGAGCCGACGCCGAAATTCACCGGCCGGCCATCCGTGCTGGTCATGCGGCTGTACGGCAAGGGCAAGCGTCCGTGGGATCAGGACAATGTGACAGCCGCGATCAAACCGATCGTGGACACACTGAGGGGCGGCAAGACGAAGACTCCCATGAAGCCCCTTGAGCTTTTTGAGGACGACACGACCAAGCACATCAAGCTTCTTCCGGTCGTTCAGAGAAAGAGCCCGGACGGGCGGACATGGACGCGGATCATGGTGTCTGGAACCTTGGCTCCGAAGGTGGAAGTCCAACATGGCCCCGGCCAGCAGATCGAGCTTGACGCGCAAATCGACGAAGCGCTTCACCGATGCGATTGACGCGAAAGACGCCTCTCGACGAGCATTTGCCATCGTGGCTCGATGAACTCACGCCGGCTCAGAAATGGGCGTGGGTCGGCTTCTGCCATCAGTGCATGCGGCGACAATGGGCCGTCGGAGTCTGCAGGATCAAAGGCATTCCGGAAACGATCGGAGTCAGCCAACAAGACTTCGACACCATGATGGAAACCGCGATGCGGCATGGCGCCGTCGAGCGGGTTCCGGGCTTTGACGATGAATACCGGAAGATCGTCTACCTCAGCGTCAAGACCAACCGCGTCATCAATCAGCGGCGGCGAGAGGAAGGTCGCCCCGGTGCGGTGTCGCACATCGACGACATTCGGAGAATCGCCAAGACGCTTCCGCGAGGCCATGAGCCTTCAGCGAAGGCGGCGGTCAAGTCAGCCTTGGAGTGCATCACCGAGGCCAACCCGGGATGCGACGGACCAGCCGTGCTGGAATGGCTGATTGGGCAATATGAGCCTTGTGGACAACTCGAAAGTCCGATGGACTACATGGCTCGATTGGTGAGCAAGATTGTGGATAACCCAACTATTTTCAAAAAATCTTTCGAGGCCAATCGTGGAAAACCTGTCACGAACCTGTGACGAGCCTGTGCCGAGCCTGTGCCGAACTGTGCCGAAAAAACGGCTCTTTTGCCCATCTTCCCACCGTTCGGCACAGGTCGGCACAGGTTCGGCACAGGCTTGAGACAGGATTTCCACCGACCTAAACCATTGGCATTTCGAGACTTAGGAGCAAAAACGCGAGTTCGGCACAGGCACTACTATGATGATGAAAGAGAGAGAAAACCCTCTCTCGAACCCTCGGTGTTGCAGGGCTGGCTCCGTTGGGCTAGCGTGATTCCTACCGGGGTGGTGTGATCTGAGTTGGGGAGGCACCCGGCCATGGCGATCGTTCGACCGAAACGGGGTGAGGCATTCAACGGCCGTCGGGTCACGCTCAACGAGGGCAACGGCCCGTTCTCCCCGACGCTCTACAGCCTTGAGACGCTGGACACGCTGACCGTCGGTGCATCCGATCGGCTGTATGTCACGCACGCTTTGGCCTACGCCCAAACGGCGGTGTACGCCTCGATCTCGCACGACGACGCCAACCGGGTGAGTGCCGCCACGATCGTCACCGCGACGGATGATGCCGGCGGAGACTCGATCGTGATTGCCGGCGACTACGCCCTGCTGTTCCGATCCGGCCGGTCGGCGACCGTGGCCAACAGCACGGCGAACGACGGCACCTACACGACCACCGGGGCGACCTACGACGCGACGACCAATCAGACGACGATCGAATTCGCTGCCGGCACGCTGACCGACGGGACGGACGATGGCGACATCACGGCCAACCTCACGCATTTCAACGACTTCATCTTCCTCGAAATGCGTGGAGCGAACTATCACACTCTGGCGTTCGGCGAGGAAGGAATTCCGTTGCCGGTGGGACACACCCTCTCGTTCTCTCCCGGTGGAAACGCGCAGGCCGAAGTGATCGTGCGGGGCTACATCATTCGGGGTTGAGATGGTCGAACTGACGCCTGACGAGCGGGCGTTGATCGCCAAGAAGATTCGTGCGAAGGCCGCGTTGCAGCGGTTGTACGAGCAGCATCCCTTTTGGGAGATGCACACCTTCCCGCACGAAGACGGCCAGCGGCAGGCGCTCGAATCCGACCACATCATCCGGGTGCTGATTCCCGGCAACGGCTTCGGCAAGACGACCGTGATGGCGGCCGATTGCGACATGCTCATGCAGCGGTCAGACCCGTTCAAGCCGCATTGCATGCCAACCCCGGATCGCCCGACGCACGCGATCTGGTTCTGCCAGAAGTTCCAGCAGTTTGAACTCATGCGGCCGGATCTGGAGCAGATTTGGTCCGCCGGCTGGGTCTGGAACGCGACGAAGCACCGCTACACATGGCCGAATGGGTCGTCGCTCTACGCCTTGTCCAGTGACGCGGACTGGACGGCCGTGCAGGGTGTCCAGATCGACGCGGTGTATTTCGACGAGCATCCGGACAAGAAGTTCTGGACGGAGATGATGTTCCGCCGGCGTGGGTCGAAGAAGACCCGGTTCATGGTCGCCGCCACCATGACGCAGGGCGTGACTTGGTTCGTCCGTGACATCATCCAGCCGTGGGAGGACCATTGCCGGGAATTGGGCTTGGATCACAGCGAGGCGATCAAGCTTCAACCGCACCATCGCATTTTCGTTTGGGACGCCGGCGGGATTTCGTCCAACCCGGCGATGAGCGCTGAGGATTTGCGGCACTACGAGGAAGCCGAAGGTCTGAGCGACAAGGAACGCCGGGTCCGTCTCTCAGGCGGCTACGCGGACTTCAGCGGCGATTCGGTGTTCTCGATCGAGGCGCTGGACAAGATGGAGACGCTTGAGGGCCAGCATGGCTCATTGGTCTGGATTCCGGACGACGATCACATCATCGCCGAACGCATCCAGCGAAGCCGTCACCATGACTACCCCCACCGCTTCGGCGGCCTGATCCAGCCGGACTTGGTGAAGTTCCGCGAGCATGTGCTGCCTGAACGGGGTCGGGTGACGATCTACGAGATGCCGGACGAGGACGCCTTCGGGTCGTATGTCATCGGCGCCGACTTCGCCGCCGGTCTGGAGGGTCGGGACTACGACGCTGCAATCGTCGGGCGAGTGACGGAAGATGGGCAAGTCAGGCAAGTTGCAGAAGCTAGGGGACACTGGGGGAATGTCTTCTTCGCGGAAACGCTGTGGCTGCTCGGGGTCTTCTACGGCGAGGCGTTCATCGTCGGCGAGCGGCAGTTCGGTCTGCCCTGTCTCCGCCGGCTGTACGACGAGATGGGCTACGCCTACCTCTACACCCGCCGGAACCCTGAGAAACGCGGCATGCGGATCTCCGACAGCCTCGGGCACCACCGGAGCAGCGGAGACACGGTGATCCCGAACTACCGGCTCGGCATCGTCCGTGGGGATGTGGCCCTTTGCTCCAGCGACGCCTTGCAGGAGCATCGGCGGTATGTCTTCAGGCCCCGGGCCGTCCGGAAGACGATCGACGAAGTGGGATCGTCGGCCGATCTCATCACGGGGGCTCCAGACGGCGAGAATGACGACTTGGTGATGGCTGGGGCCTATATGTGGCACGGCGCCCGGAACCTGTCTCGGTTCGCCCGGCCCGATCGAGGCTATCGCCCCGGCACCTTCGGGCAGGTTTTCAAGGTTGACAAAGTGCTGAGGCCACGGCAGAATGCCCGGCGTGACCCTTACGCCATTGAACGATGAAGCGGTGGCCTTCTCGATCGCATCCCGCATCGAGTGGGAGATCGAGCCGGCGATCCAAGCCGCCCGGCAGGCCATGGCTGAGAAGTTCCAGCAGGCCGGCGTCACGCGGCCCATTCCGGACATCGACATCACCCTGAAGCCGCCAACGGCTATCGGCGAACGGTGGATGGTTTGGGTGCATGTGCCCCGGCTGATCTCGATGGGACGAGCGATCCAGTGGCCGGCGTTCAAGCCGATCAGCCATTCCCAAGTCTTCGAGTGGGGCAGGCGGCACGCGAAGGATCTGATCGCCGACATCTCCGGCGAATGGCTCGACCGGGAACTGGCAAAGGAATCGGAACCCGAACAATCTCCGTAAACATCTGCGAAGAAGGAGAATCAATGCAGATCATCGGATGGACTGCGGCGCTCAATGAAGCCCGCAAAGGGCGTTGCGTCGTCACGGATTTCATGCCTCCGCACGCCCTGTTGACCGCACCTGAAATCGCGGTCGGGATCAACACCAGCGAAGTCACTGAAGCCGTGGTGATGCACTCGCCATTCGGCCGGCATCATCGCAACGATGCTCAGGCGGCGAAGTGGCTGATGCAGTTCGCCGACCAGTTGAGGAAGGAGCGGCCGAAGGTCCGATTCGTCTTCATCGACCACCCGCCGAACGAATGGCGGATGAACACGCCTGATGGTCCTGTTGGGCGCAAGCACCCTGAAGCGATGAGGATGTTCGCCGCGACGCTGGAGGCATTCGATTGCCTCGCGTGTCAGTACGGGGTCAATGGGGACGGGGAGTTTCCGGACATTCCCATCTCGCCCGTGCTGTGGTCGTGGGAAGGCGTGCGGGCGATGCTGTTTTCCATCAACGAAGGCGACCGCATGGTGTGGATCAGGGGGATCGGCCAGTGGGGTCCGAATGGGCATGCTCCAACCCTCAGATCCTTCCTTCACGACCTGCTGTGCGCGTGGCGGATCAATGCCCGCGCCGCACTGGTCTGGTACGACCACAACCGCGTTTCCGATCTTCACATGAAGATGATGGCCGCATGCTGCGACATCGTGTCCGGTCTGTCGTTCAACACGAACCCGGACGAGCAGGACGATTTCGATTCGCTGCTGCAAACGCTGGCCGGCGGAGCGGACTTCAATCACATCTTGGACCTGCTCGCCACGATGGGCAACACCGGAGGCGACACCGACCCTGATTTGGGAGGCGCGCCGTGACTGAAACCAAGCCGAAGACGAAGGACATCGGAGCGTGGGAAGCCGGCATGGTTCAGGCAGCCCGGGCACTTCGAGAGATCAAGAAGGACGGGAACAACACATTCCACAAGTATCAGTATGCGACGGCAGAAGCCGTGCTGGATGCGTGCCGGACGGCGTTGGCTGCCGGCGGGATGGCCGTGGATGCGTCGGAATGGGACATCGTGTCCGCCGGCGAGAACACCTTCATGCTCCACCAGACCATGCGGATCGTCCACGAATCCGGCGAATGCCGGCGGCGGAAGATCGTCTGGCCGGTCGTGCCGGAGCGGGGCCGGCCGCTGGACAAGGCCGTGGCCGTGGCCCTGACCGCGAGTCTGGCCTACGCGGTGCGAGGCATGCTGCTGGCCCCGCGAGGCATCGGCGAGCCGGACATGAGCGCCCGGGACGACCGTGAGTATCAGCCGCCGGCCGCAAATCACAAGCCCAAGCCGAAGCCCAAGCCGAAGCCGGCAGCCAATCCGCCTGCGAACGACGGCCCCTCCAAGATGGTCTTCAACGGGGCGACGCA
>Ga0180437_10002356_pt1 | contig 30386 bp, 39 predicted proteins | sample SS_ome_4_FD_132410 | JGI IMG/M metagenome (GOLD analysis project Ga0180437, IMG submission 132410) | Hypersaline lake sediment archaeal communities from the Salton Sea, California, USA - SS_3_D_1 metaG | ecosystem: Environmental > Aquatic > Non-marine Saline and Alkaline > Hypersaline >...
CAATGGCTCTGCCAGAATGCTAGAACCAATAGTTAGTGCTGGCTCAACAAATCCAGACAATAATCCGCTAGGTTGCTGGTGCGTAGTTATCCCGCTAGATGATTGCATAGGGGGCGGCTGCTTTGATGCAAGATACTCTTTTATTTCTTGGTCTGTATAACCAGCCCTTTTTGCTGCTTCTCTGTCAAATGCCATTTTATCTCTCGAATGATGATAATGGAGGCTTGTTTGCCTGTTTCTTGGCGTCAGCTATTGCTTTTGCCATAGTGTTGGCCGTGGAATGTGGGTCAAGGTATTTTTCTATATTATTCAGGAACAAATTATAGGCGCGCCATTTTAGTTTGACCGTTTCCGGGTGGTCCCAAGGCTTAGGCTTGAATCTATCGGCGGTATTCCTCACCTCCTCGGGAGGCATCGCTGCGCCGGTTTCTGTTCTAGTTATCGCCTGTATCCCTAGCTCATACGCCGCCCTAAGTCGCCCGGCCTCCTCTGACAAGAACATTGCTGATGCGGGGGCAGCATCAATTGTCGCCATTTCAACAATAACACCTCTATTTATATCGCCTTCAGGCGTGAACAAAATAGGCTCTATTGTTGGTACTTCCGCTTTTGCGGTGTTTATCATTGCTTGCTTGCCAGCAGACTCAGCAGGTCTTGGAGTTTCTTTTAATTGGTATCTGTTGGGGTTACTGATTAAATCTTGTTCTGTCGTGGCTATGCTAGGCATTCTCCCGGTTTGCGTGTCATACAACTTCTTAAGTGTGTCCAAAGGAACACGCTTGTTGGGGTTTACTTGATCGCCAACAATGTTCTGTACTAAAGGTGATTTACCTATTTGCGTAAATTGCTGATAGCTCATATCAGACGGGACAAGGTCAAACTCCTTGGCCTGAAGATAGCGGTTGATATTGGCATCCAGTTTTGGTGATTGTGGCGTTGCCGCTTGCAATAATTGTTGGCCCACATATTCGGGTGCACCCGGCAGCAATCCTTTCAAAACTCCTGCTTGTTGGGGGTTAAGGAACGGTTTAATCTCTGGCCCCATTTGGTCAGAGAAAGGATTCGGGATTGATGCTGCTCCTGTTTGTGCCTGGTCAATCTGCTCAGCTAGCTTTTGCTGCATTAGTTCTCTCTGGGTAGGAACCCCAAACAGTTCGCCAAGCAAAGTACCTTCTAAGAAAGCCATAATTATCTACCTAATTGAATGGGCGCAAAGATCCCAGGACTAGCCGTTGTGCCGCTAGATGAGCTTTGCATGATCGGAGAGCCGAGCAAGGAGGAAAACTGTTGCGCGGCGGTAAATGGTTGCTGCATTTGCGCCTGCTGCTGTGCTTGTTGTTGTGCGCCAATTCCGCCTAAGAAGTTAGCAGGCATCATGCTTGCGCCAAATAACCCTGGTACCATACCCAATGCTTGGCCTCTAAGGTCTTGTGCCTGCGTAAAGGCTGGAAGGAATAGCTGATTAAGGGTAGAGCCTAAGTCTCGCTGAAAGGCGTCTGCGGCTTTTTGAGAGGCTATTCCCGGTCGGGAAGTTGCTCTCCCAGAGGACAACAAAGACCCCCTACGGATACCTGGGATGATATCTTCTCTAAATGTTTGCCCCATCTGGTCTGCTACACCACTAGCAACAGCTTGATACGGGTCTAGGTTTACATCTCCAGACAAGAGGCTCCCCAGTGCTTGTTGCATACCCTGGACTTGTGGCTGAAGTCCTCTGGCAGTTTCAGCCCCCATTTGATGTGCTTCCATCTGTAAGGGGTTAAATCCCGCCAATCGGCCCAATTGACCGCTACCAAATAACCCTGAAGCCTCGCCAAAGAGTTCCTGCAAGAATGGCAGCTGAACACCCGCTATGCCTGTTTGTGATTGACTACCCCCCGCACCTCCAAAGAGAGCATCCCGAGTCCCGCCCAGGTTCCCGCCAAGAGTCCCAAGAGGATTTACAGCAAAGTTGCCTATTGAGCTAAATAATCCCATAATATTTTACCTTCTGCCTACTGGCTGATATTCAATGTCAAAAGAATGGACATTCCAGGCTGTATCTGTGTCAGATTCAAACCGAATCCCAAAGAAACGCCCAGTTACCCTTACATCTAGTTTGTCGTCTGTTGTTGGGTCGTAACTGTACGTTGTCCACGTATAGCCCTCGCCCTTTGTGTATTCAAATCCCACCTTCACCGTTAGCGCTACATTGGAGTCCACTCGTGGATATATTCGGGCAATTCGTTTTATTGTTGTTGGGTCGTCAAGGTCAATGCCTGTTTTCTCAACATAGCTAGTGAAGCTAGACCCATTAAATTGGTTCGTATTATCCGCTTGGAATAGTTTGGTATTCGTTGGATCGGTGATTAAAAGCTTATTTTCTGTTGGGTTAAACGCACGTTGATTCCAAGCACCCGAATCTGTATCCCAGGTGTCGGCATCAGCATCCCAGGTGGTGTTCTCTGAGGGGTCTATAATCCCATATCCGATATACGGGGTGTTCGGAAGCTCACGTACAGCAAAGGAGTTTTCCTGATAATTCCAGACTAATGCGAGATCACAAAATGTAGAACCTGTCGATGGAAAGCATAGCCAGAGTTCATTTTTGGCATAATTAGGTACAGTGAAAGACTGATCATAATTGTCAGAATCCAACTGATTAAATAACCACCGTTGCATCCGGCGATTAATAATAGATTCAATATTCGCGCCATCGTGAGCAACCACGTCACCCGTAGTCAAACAAACATGTCTACCGTAGATTTCAGAAACGCAGTTTGTGGACAAAAGCCCCGATGTTTTGAAAATCTGCTGAAAGGAGAAAACATCATTCCCGCCTATGTAAGCCATAGACCATGTGGAGTCTGTGGAATACACCATATTATTATTTCTTAGCGGAAGACAATCGACTAGATTCCCGGCAGACTCGCCAAAGTTGGTAAATCCGGCATCCTCTGATGCGTCGGCTTCATCCCAGGTCAAAGGTACGGCTCCCGCTGCTGCGGAGGTGGACCAACGCATTTTATGCGGGAAATCAGTGCCGCCCTCCACAGTATAGAGGGCAAGCAAAAATTCCCTAAAAGGTCTTATAACTTTAGCGGTATAGCCTTGATCTTCCCAGGTAACGCCTGAAGAATAAGTTAATGGAGCTAGATCGGTAGTGCCAGCGACGGGCGTGAACATTTGTGGCGCGTCTACCCCGTTTGTAATAACAGGGATTCCTGATATTAGACCGCCTGTCCATAAATTCGCTGAGTTGCCCGTAAAATCTTGATCACCTCCCCCTGACTGCCTTGTTATATTCCAGTGAGTGGTTCCGTCTGTGAGATAGACTTTGTCTAATCCCGCATATATCCAATAGTATAGCGAAGTGGTTGGAACAGGCAACACCCAATAAGGCGCAACCGTTGGCGGATCATAAGCTACTGAATGGCCTTCAAATTTCTGTGCATAACCATTATGAAATCGGATATTCTGGGCATCTGTCCAGGCGTCATCTGGGATATCGTATTCATCAGGATCATTAATTATCCCTAGATCGCCAATATTTAAAAAGCGCTTAATCATCCGTTGTATCCATAGCCAACAAGATAAATAGTTATATTCGTGGAGTCATTAAATGTACTTACCCAATAAGCTTCAAATACCCTAGAAGTTATTGGTACTTTTACTGAAGAAGTTGTTCTTCCCTGCCCGCTACCATTACTATTTGTATATGTATAAACGGTACTTATTAAGTTATCACCACCAATAGTTTCAGAGCTACCATCATCTCTAGCATAAACAAGAATAGCCCGACCTGTATCAGCGGTATCGCCTGAACTAACACCCCATGAATCAACTTTAATCTCAATCCAATCAGCATCAGACGGCACACTATCAAGTGCCGTCCAAGTATTAGTAGCGCCTGATCCTGTCGCACCTATATCCCCACCAACCCACGTTGACTCAGTTAATGAATGAATATTAAATCCTGTATCTGAGACATTCGGATTACCGTTTGCATTATCAGTAAATACTGGATTGGCTCCGCTTGGAGGTAATAAAGCAGCAGGAATCTGAGCGCTAGCGTTTAGCTGAACCAATAAGCTAGCCGCATTAAAATTGGCTAATAAGCCAAAATTACCCACAGTTATTGTATGCTGCGCAATCCCTGAGATCAGGTTCAAGTCAGAAGGTGTAGCTGTTACGGCTCCATTCATATTCGGGAACGTCTGCTTGATCGTTTTTTTGATCAATCTCAGATGGTCATCACCTTGAGATTTTGAGTCCGTCGCCCCAACAGGATTAGTTGTAACAAGATCGGTTATATAGTCCCCGGTTTCTAATGCCATAGAATCACCTAATTAGCCACAGACATTAGCGGCGAACCGCTAACCTTGCGTTTATTATCTTCTTTCTGAATCATGCGTTTGGCGTTCTGGTATCTCATCTCCCAGTATTCCCTTTCTTTGTCATTACCAATGTACTCCCATGCTTCCACAAGAGACGCCGACAAAAGAATGTCTGGCGCGTTGTTTGTAAACCAGTTTGTCGTATTGGAATCGCTTAACGCTGTAGGACGGGCATAATACGTGCCAACTATCGTATAGGTTGAGTCTGGATAAGGGCCAAAAATGAAGTTATCCCCATCTTCGCCGATATATTTAGGCACTGAATCGCTGGACCTCGTTGGATAGTTTCGATAAATCCACTCAGCAGACTGCTTTAACAGGGGCTTGTCTGGACTTCCTGATATACGGGCATGCTTTAATTCAACATAATCGGAGGGCATAGCGGCTACCCCTGAAGCAATCGTGACACTTAACGCGGTTTCCATCGTCCTGATGCGTAACTCTCGATAGATTCTATTCTCGCCTAGCGAGATAAATTCAGGCACTCTTGATGTGTGCGCCGTAGAATCTATCCAGTTTTCTACCGATGTCTGTAATTCTGAGTAATTGGTGATAGCCATTAAGAAGCCTTCTTGATTTCGGTTTTTGATGCTTTCCAGTTTTTGAAGGATCGGGTTAAGTCTTTTATCCCGATATCTCGATACAATTTCACAGAGTTAGCCCAAACATATTTTTTGGGATGGAATAGCCAGCCTGTAATCTTAGGCACCATGACCCAGGCCTCCTTACCTAAAGCCCCAGCTAGTTGAGTCACCGAAGTAGGGACCGCTATCACAAGGTCTAGCTCAGAGACCAAAGCCGCTGTTAGATCGTAATCTTTGATTTCGGTAATCCACGGAAAGTGATGAACCTTTATGCCGCGAGTCTTTTCAAATTCCGCTACTTCATCCGAGGCGTCATTATATTGAAGTGAAACCCACTGAATATCCTTATCTCTCAAAAGATGCGCCATTGATTCTAGCGTTTTCTGTCTGAATTGCTTTCTGGATTGTTTTGTTCCGCCGGTCCACGCGATACCCACCTTTAGCCCATCGCCAAGAGAATCCAAGAGACCTCTCATGGCCTTTCTCATATCAGAGTCAGCTTTCAGGTAAGGCGTGCCAGGGAAGTCTTCGTTTCTCTTCCGGTAATACTGCAAAGCCCCAGCCTGGGTAATATAGGCATCCGGTTCTACGTGAGATGGTAGCGCCAATTCAGCCTGCCATCTGGAGCCCGCAACAATCACATTCTCAGGAAGGGAGCGCTCCATCAAGCCTTTTAATCTGGGCATACCGTCATAAATGACATATTTACAATTCTTAGCCATATCCTCAAAAACTGAGGAATAAATTAGCTCATCGCCTATCCCTTGCTCACCATTAACAATCACGGTCTGTCCCGGCGTACCGTCCCACATCGGAAGGTCGCCATACTGAATATCAGGCCTTGAGGCATGTCCGACCATTGAGTGATAGTTTTTCCAGCCTTCCTCCCAATCCTGAAGCATTAAGCAGGCAAAGCCTTTTGTTGATTGTCCTACAACGTAATCAGGATCGATTTCAAGGCACTTGTCTATCCACTCCATAGCCGCATCAGGGTTACACATTTGCAGCTCTAATGAGGCCATGTTCGCCATAGCCGCCAAGGAATCAGGGTTTAACTCAAGGGCTTTTTCTAAACACCATCGGGTAGCCTTCCAGCCTTCCTCATCGTCTGTTTGGCAGCGGGCAAAGTTTACCCAGACCTCTGGTCTGTCTGGTGTCATTTTGGCACACCTGGCAAAGGCATTATAAGCCAGCCCTTTTTTGGCAGTTTGTATCATGATTCCGCCAAACAGAAACAATGCCGGAGCATCGTTAGGATCTTCGTCTAGCAAGTCGTTTACAATATTGAGCGCTTTTTCATATTCGCCTCGCTCATAGGCTTCTTTAGCTTGGATATGTCGGTTCATAGCTTTATCTTATTTGGATTGAGTTTGCGGTTTTCTGCTTTGTTTAGCTGCTTAACAGCATAATCATGCCACCCTCTTGAATAAGGTGGGTGCCCGCATTGCTGAGACCATTCCAAGACTTTTATTTGCGGTATCGTGCCGACATACCATCGGTTCTTGGTTCTATCCAATTGCCCCTGAGCCCGCATATTGGCCTCAAGGATCGGATTCACGTCCTGAACCGATTTTATAATATTCTTCCCGGTTTCCGAGTCTGTATAGAAATAATCAGTTATCCCGGTAAATGGGTCATAACCTAGCTTCTTCATGTGTCCTCCGTAATATGCTTATGCCTCTTGCCAGTTCTTATTTTTGAAACCATCTGGTCAGATATATTATATCGTTTAGCTATATCTCTGCCTGTTTCATGACTGAACTTTATATCTCTTATCTGTTCATCAGTTAAAAACTGATTCCATTGCTTGAACGGTCTGCGGTTCCGTTGTTGCTCTGACCTGGTGGCCCATCGGCAATTAGATTTCTCATAATTACCATCTGGATCTATGCGATCAATCGTATGCTTATTGGTTGGTGGATCGCCCATATCTTCATAGAAATTATCGAATACTAACCATCTGTCACAGACTTTAATGCCTCTGCCACCATAATACTTATACCCAGTAGCTTTTGGATTAGAACATCTTTTTTTCATGTCATCCCATGATCTATATACCCTGGTATTCGTCATTCCATGTGTAGTCGCTCTTTCTTTTGAAAGGCAGCCGCATGACTTAACCTTTCCTGATGTAAGATCAAATGAGGCGTTTACCTTTTCTGCCCCACAATCACAAATACAAAGCCATTTAGTTTTATTTTTTATTCTAATCGTATCTTTTACAACTAAGCGGCCAAACCTCTTTCCTTTCAAATCTGCAATTTTTCTCATGATAGTCCTCCCCAGTACGGCTAATGTACTGGAGAGGATACCATTGCTGATAGGTGATCGTCAATCTATCAAGTTAGGACTTCACCTATTTTTCCGCTCGATGCTTCATTCTTCGCTTCCAAAGTTAGCTCAGTAATCAGCATGGCTCGGTCAGAGTCACCCGTTTTGGCTAGTGGAGCGGTAGACATACCGCGAAGTTCTGCGATAGCCCAATATTCCATATCCAACAGGTAAATCTGATTGGTTGGCATGAATCGATTTGGCACAATTGAATGCTCACCAAAGTCGGAAACATACACATCAGCAGCACCCACAACCGTACCTTGTGACTTCCCGGGTACATCTTTGTATAGCGTTGCGATACCGCTCAGATTTGACAGTTTACGCTTCATTGCAGAACCGACCATGATCACAGAAGGATCACCGCCATTATCCCAGCAGGATGCGATAACAGTCGCCAAAGGATCTTCTAACTGTGTTGCAGTAGTGACAGTCAAGCCGGTGCCTGCAACAAACCCAGCGCCACCGCCTGGTGTGGTACCAGTAGATGACATCTTGTGGAAGTTAGAACCCAACCAAGCACAAACACCACCCAAAGCGCGGGCTGTAGCCGTGGCGGTAGGTGCATCACGATTCTGAGTGCTTAAAAGCGTTTTCTCAATATCGCGTTTTAGCTCACGACCACGTTTAGCTAGCTGGTATTCATACTCATCAGACCGGCCCGCCGTATTTACAGCACGCTGAGTACCAGAAACACTGATAACCTTACGGAAAATCTGTGTCCGGTTCCCTGGGCGAGTTGTGGCGGCTGCGGCGTCTGCGGTAGCGTCATCACCTTCAAGGTGAGCCACGGAAGTAGCTGCGGCTAATGAATCAGTTTGCCATTCATGATTGGTTGCGGTTGCGGTAGTACGTCCGATACCAGAGGCAAAAGGAGTCTCCATCGGAGAGATATCATAAATAACGTCCGAAAGGTCTTCACGATTACCAATAGCATCAAACGAAGTAAAAGTATTGACCGGTAAAGCCATGACTTATTCTCCTATTGTTTGAATTTTTGTCTAAAAATTGCAGCAGCATCCTCCATTGATCCGGTTTGTTTTAGCGTCTTTCTTAGCTGGGCTTCTTTTACACCATTAGCTTCAGTTTTTGATGGACGCTTACCGGGTTTTAGTACTTTAGGTAAAGGTTTCTTTAATTTCTTCTCCGCTGTTGCCTTACCTTGGTCATACAACATAGCCTTGTAAGCTAAGGTGATCGCAGTGGCATCATTGGTGTTAGAGATCACCTCATCAGAAAGCCCTTGCTCTTTGAGGTAAGAAGTAACCTCTTGAGCTACGTTCTCGCTCCATGTGGGAATGTTTTTAACAATCTGGTCACGCTGAGCCATAAGATAGGCTTGTTGCTGTTGCTGCATTTCAGCCGCAATCTGCTGGTTTGCCTCAGCTAGTGACTGCTGTGCTACGGCCTGCAATTCAGAGAATTTCTGTCTGCGTTCTGCCAGCTCTTGCTTGCGAGCCGCGTACTCAGACGGATCATCTTCTCTCAATTCCTGCCAATTAATATTCTCATACGGTGCGAGAAACTCTTTCTCTAAAGTCTCTAAAAGAGTGTTTTGCTGTTGCGCTATTTGTTGCGATCGCTGAACTAATCCACTTAACGCAGTCTCGCGTTGTTTTTCTAGTTCGGCGATCTTTTTGCTGCGATTGGTAAGGTTTGCGTCTCCCTGGTATGCGTTTATCAGTTGTTCTAGGTTTACGTCGGATAAATCCTCACCGTCCTTAACTCGGAAATTCAAAGACCCTTCTTCGTTGATATTCAACCAGTCAGGCTTTGCACCAATTAATTCGGCAAGTTCTTCGGCTCCTAGCTCAAGTGATTCGGCTCCGGTATCGGCTCCTTCTACTTCGCTGGTTTCCTGAGCTTCCACCTCGGTGGATTGCTCTTGTTCAGGCTGTTCGGTCTCTATGCTTTCGGTAGGTTCCGCCGCCGCCTCTACGGTCTCTTCAGCACCCTCTTGAGGTGCATCAGTAGATTCTTGAAACATCCCTTTGAATTGCTCTGCTGCTTGTTCCATTGTGCTCATTTACTGTCCTCCAGTTTTTGCAAGGCTTGTTTACCATGCGTAATTTCTAACTTAATTGCTCGTTTCATTTCCGACAAAACGTGATATTTATTCCAAAGCTCCTCGCGTTCGTCTTTGTCTGCGCTTTTCGTTGATCGCCATTTATCAAGAATATTTTCCTCAATAGCATCAAAGTAATCCTTTAATATGTTTAGCCGTTCGCCTGCTCTATCGCCTCTAGCGATAACTTCTCTTAGGCCAACATCAGTAGTAGTTCCTCTTCCTCTTCCCACGGGTGCCCTCCTTCCTTCTTGATGCGTGTTTCTGTGCGCTTGATCTGCGAAGCAAGCAGCTTGATTTTTCTGGGGCTCTTGTCTTTAACAACCTCTTCAACCAAGAGATCCATCTGTGATTGACGGTATTCCTCCAGCAACATAAGCAACTGTTGCTGGGTTTCTATGAAATACTGATTCCCGCCGATGATGACTTTGCGACGTTTTGCCCTCTTTCCTCCGCCTGCCGTTGGCTTTACTGTCTCAACAAGAGACGGATTATTAACATTAGGATTAAATGAGACTAACCGCAGATAACCAGGCGGAATTTCACCAACAACCGACCCAACAACGTCCGTCTGAGGCGCGTAGCCTGTTAGGGTTAAAGTACCCGCAGGTGGAACCTCGATTGTTGCTGATACTTGGGCTAGTTGTGGGGCAAACCCTGTAAGCGCTAAGCTCCCCGCCCCTGGAATGGCAACAACATTACCAGCGATAACCGCGTCTGGAGCATAAGAGAATAAGTTTAAATTTCCCGCAGGGGGCGCTTCTGCTGTGTTGCCAACCTTTGCAACACCTGGAGCAAACCCCGTTATAGAAAGCGACCCAACAGGAGGTAGCTGCTCTATCGTGCCATTAAATGTAACGCTAGGCGTTATGCCTGTTAGAGTTAGCGACCCAATAGGCGGCAGTTCCTCTATTGGGCCACCAGCCGCTGCGGCCTTTATCGCTATACTCAACCACTGTCTAGCCGTACCATTTACAGTAGTTGGGAAGCTCATATTATAGCCCAAAGAATCGAATGAGCTAAATGAACCCTCTGAGTGTTTGGCGTATCCGCTTATATAATCATAGACTTGAACAGCGTTAGAGGTCGAATGATTACTGGCTTCATCCGATGTCCCTGCCCCATCATCTGAGGCAATACCCGAACAGCTCTCAGTTGTATCATCAAATGCGCCTATTCCGAGATATACTGGGTCATCCGTCTTTAACGTGTTTACTGTTGGCCCGCCCGTCATGCCTAATATGACCGCTTGTGGCTCAAAGGCAGGATCTTCTACGTTCCACGTCCCGGTTGAAGTGGGTGAACTTACAACATCAACCGAAACACCATTTGTGTCGCCGGTATCCAAAGACATAGCGATAAAGTAGTCATTGCCTGGACTGTCGGCACCTGTATTGATTGAGAAACCATTAGCATCAAAATCTTGTGCTGTGCCTGCATAGGCTTGGGAATCACTGAAAATTTGCACCAAACACGCATCATTCCTTGTGATTGTTCCAGCTACAGCCGAAGTCTGTCCTGCTCCGTTGTAATAGGCAACACACCCCTGAGAAACAGAGTCCGATGAGTTATTATGCGCAGCACCAAAATTTATAACTGCTTGGGTTCCTATACCTGACGCATTGTAGGCCACGCCAGCGGTTAAAACTAAATTCGGTTTGAATCCAATACCAGTAAAATCATTAACGCCCGTAGTCGTTAGCTGCAATCTGGAAACATCATAATCAGTGCAGCCCTTAATCAATATAACGGTAAGATAATAAGCAAGACCACCGTCAACTGTAGTGAAATCAATGGTTATTCCATTAGTGGCCCATGAGTCAAAATTCCCGGCAACAACCGTTCCCACACCATCAATATCAACTAATAAAGATGCCCTGGCTGAATCGGCACGATAAGTGTCAGTAGTTCCTTGATTATCCTCTGCACTAGCCGACATACCCTGAGTCGTTGTGCCGTCAGTAAACGAAATACCGATGATGGAATCATCAGCAGGGTTGTTTGTGGTATTCGCCATTGACGTGATAATAATGGCCGCTTGAGGCGTGCCAAACCCGCTCGACTCAAAGGATTTTGTCGTTGTGGTTGTTGGCGTTGTGCCGTTTACGACTGCAATTTCAATGGACATTAGACTTTAAATATATAGACGTTTTCAGTTGTACCATTAACCCCAATATACGCCTGCTTTGATGGGATATACTGGAATCTACCGTAGGTGCCGTTAGGCTGTTTGGTAGTTGGTGTTACGGTATTCGATGGGTTTATCGTCACTTGTGTGCAGACCCAGGTATCAGGGTCGATTTCGTATAAATTTACACCACCATTCCATAAAACGAATTTTTCCCTGACCGGATTAAATATAAATCCGGGAGCTTGCGCGTATTCAGGGAACGCATCGCCTGTGGCCGTTCTTTTTGTCCGTATACCACTGGTTAAATCACAAGATACTAAACCGTGACTCGAACCCGTTGAGACCATCATCTGCCTAACAGGATCAATAGCTGCTGTGGTGTAGTTTTCTACATATAACGTAGGACCACCGATATCAGTCCAGGTATTATCTAATGAGTTATATCGTTGCAGTTTGGCATTGTTGTTATTCCCCACCCACACGTAAGCATTACCCGTCGATGGATCATAGGCTGTGATTGTGCCAGCATCACCGGGATTGAACGGTAGCAGCGTTTTTGTGCCGTCCCAAGTTAATGTTGATAAATCCAACCCAGGACTGACCGGATAGCTTAATCCTGTCGGATTTATGCCCTGAACACCAAATGACATTAAAGTGTCAATGCTTTCTAAATAACACAGGGAATTGTAAGAATGGAAAGAGGCTGGGGTATCGTCTGATTGAAGACCTGAATAAGTGCCAGCGCCACCGGCAAAACTTGGTTCCGTTATTCGTGACCACGAAAGGGAATCAATATCGAACGCATAAACCTCATTGCCTGCATAATCCCCATGACCTCCACCCATGACTAGCAATCTATTTCTGGTGGTATCGTAAGCACCGCCTGACCAAGTGGTCATAATAGATGCTGGATCGCCAGCCGGAACGGGATCAGGATAGACCGCAGATAAGTTACTTCCAGTAACCTCTAACCAAGTGCCCGGTGCCATAGCATCTATGGCATTAATCGTGCCTCCCGATAATTCTACAATCCGCGCCTTGACAACCGATTTTGTGTGATAATTAAACATATGCCTCTCTGCGAGCATAAACAGAGAATGAATATAATGCAGAAACTCACTTTTATTCGGCGCTGCATCTAATTTTCCCTTCAACCAATCCAACTCAGATTCTTCATCAGCCGTGATTGAGAATGTAGTAATGAAATCCTGTCTGGATATTTTTGTATCAGTCCATTCAACAAATGCCGCCCAGAATTGATGGACGGGAAGTCTTGGCCTTTCAAGACCGGATAAACGATCTAATATGCTCATCATTCCCCTATTGGACGGTAAACGTCAAACTCTGCGGATTCCATGACTGATACGTGTGGCTAATAAACGCCTCGCCGATTTTTGCACCGTTTTTTGTTACCCATACGCGGCAATGAATAATATCGTTATGATTTACCTCTCTACCGAATATCTCAGTCGTTCCGCTAACGCTTGTTTCAGTGCCAGGGACTGTTCCAACTCGCGCCTCGGCTCCATCGTTAACCCTGCAATTTGTTTTCATGCTCACATCAGGGTCTGGAAATGGATTCCACCCGATAGTGAAGGAAAACGTATCCGCTACAGCCGGTAACGCCGTAAATAATGCTAAAATCAAAATTAATCTATTCATATCAGCTAAGCCTCTTTGTAATACGCTGCTCATAAAGCGTTTTTACCTGCTCTATTTTCTCATGATTGCGGCTTAACTGTTCCATGCTACACCCCATCATCGTAAGTGCTTTAATTAAGCTCGAAGCAAACAGGATTAGGTGAGATATGTAACTCTGTACCCGCTGGGACAGTGATCTCTGCCGTTGATAGCTGCGACCAGCACACCAGAATAGAGGCAGTCTGAGTCATGATTACCGCAAACTTAACATTGGTCATCGCGGAGCCTGCTGGAGCCGTCCACACAACCGTGTTAAATGTCCACGAATAGGTGGAAGTTGTGGTTTTAACTGACCAGTTCACCGTCAATGGCCGAATAGTGTAGCCGTTATCTGTGGCGGTTAGCTCGTTAGTTAATTGACCACCTGAAACAAGTGAGGCTGTGGCTGCATTACTAGCAGATGAGTACAGCCGCATAGTGAATGAGGTGTTCGAGCCGGATAGATCAATAGAGCCACTACCCAAGGCACTCTTAAAATTGTTATAAAATTCCCAGGCAGTAGTTGCCATATTATTCCCCTTTGCCGCCTTCGCGGATCATTGTTGCAATTAAACCAGGACCGTGAACCTTTAAGTTCCAGTCTTGCCCGAATGCTTTTACCATCGTCATGAAATCCATTGATTGCTGGACCATCCATGCCGACACTGTGAAGATGTGATCGTTTAGTTTGATTTGTACGCTTTCCTGATTATCCGCGTTTGGCTGGTCATAAGCATGATGTTTTCCGTCCAGAAAACAGGAATCAAGCCCGAATATCTCAAAGTTTGAATAGCCCATGATTTGCAATAAGCGAATAGCTCTCAAGGCTATCGTGGACCCGCCCTGAATAGGGACCCATTGATCTGTGTACTCATGGATGATCTCGAACTCCTCTGTTGCATTCATCGCGTGCCAGATTAACACCCGTTGACCTTCCAGCTTAGCCAGTACCGCAGGGTCACACTGGGAGGCAACAAAATAGGTACACCCCTCAACATCGTGAATGAAGTTCTCATTATTTGGCTTGGCGTCAAGGAGTACCTGTGCAGAGGGCTTAATGCCGTGATCCAGCAAGGTCTTGACCGTGTTTGCTAGGGCGACAACTTTTCCGCCATTGGCCTGAACTTCCTTTAGTTCGTCCAGCGTATCAACAAGACTAGGGCCACCAGCCACTAGAGCGACAACTGTATCCTGCTCCTTATGCGGCCATACCTGCGGCAAATCCCGCTTGAGGTTCGTTACAATGTTTTCCTTGATTTTCTCCGATGGAGTATTTAGGGATGCAAATATCTTTAACCCTAACTCTTCGTACTCTATTTCCTGCCATTCATTATCCGATTGAGGTAGCTCGACCTGCTGCATCGCGTTTCACCTTTTTGTTTCCGATTGAAATAATACGTCCTTCGCTGTCCCTTACGATTTCCTTAGACGTGTTGAGTTCTGATGATAGCCTGTCAATCTCGTCCATCAGATCACTAATTAGTGCGTTTGTCGCGCCCATAGCCTCTTTCGGTGCGTCTTTCATTTGCGCTTCCAGCAGATCGGTCTGTGAGGAAAGATCCGCCTTGTATTGCTCTATAGCTAGCTTGGCAGAGGCTTCATTGCGATCAATAATCTGCTGCTGCTGTTTTAATTGCGCCTCTAGCTCTGCTGAGCGAGCAGACATTTGGGCCTTTATCTCATTGTTCTGCGTGTCTGACATTAGCTTAGCTTCAGCCAGCTCATTTTTTATCCGGTCAACCTCGGCCTTGGCCATGTTGGTTTGTGCGGTAACTTGTAACTGTTGAGACTTTATTTGTGCTTCTAGTTCGGCCTTTTGAGCGTCTAGTTGAATCCGCTGCATTTCTACCTGCCGCTTGTCAGCCTCTATCTGCTGATTGGATTGAATCAGCATCATATTAGGATCAGGCTGGGGCGGGGCCGGGGGTATTGTTTGCGGATCAGTGAAGGCCATTTGAGGCGAAGGATGAGACATTAACTCGGCAAACCGTTTACCCGTATCATAGAGGTTTTGAGGTGTAGCAAACCCCATCTGTAGGGCTTCCACTTGCTTTTGCCATAACGCGTCAAGATTAGCCAGATTCTCTCTGGACCCCTTAACCCCAAGACCTACTTTGACTGTAAAATTTGTTCTTTCGCGCCATTCTGTAGGATTGACCGGAACCCAATCATTTCTTAGCTTGACGATTTCCTCTTTATGTCCATGCTTTCTAGCCAGCTCATGGAGGTCCCTAAATAAGCCCTTTACGCCGGTTTCAGCAAAGATACGAGCAATCATCTCCACCTTGGCCTTGGCTTCCTGCATCATGCCCATAACAACGCCAGTGTTAGCTTGCGCTAATACGTTAGGATCAAGCTGGGCCTGGAAGTCGCCAACACGTTCATTCTTGAGCTGGTCAGTCATTTCAAAGAGAGTAAAGGCTTGAGCCGGAAGGCCGCTAGACTGTCTTTCTAACACTGCATCATGAGGACTTCCATCAACCGCACGCAACCCAAACGGCTTAGAGGTTAGAAGGTCATCAACATTAACCTTATTCTCATCATAATAGGTGGTCCCGTTAATTAGTTGATTAACGTTATCCATGTAAGACCGGAACAGCCCGGTCCTGATTTCTTGTAAATCCTTCAGGATATCGGCAATCGATAGTCCAAAGAACTTATGAGTCAGAATAATAGGCGTAATTGCGTTAAATGGAACCTGGTCAACTTCCTCATACTCAATGAAGTCGCCGCTCCTAAACACCTTTAATAGTTCGGCAACTCCGTCACCGTTCTGATCTACGCGAATATATCCCTCAACAACAAAGACCTTACGCATTTGCTGGTTGATTGTGTCGGTGTAGGTGTCCTCATCAGATAAATGATATCGAGACTGGTTTTCCTCGGTATCGGGAATGTCCTCTACAGCCATCTGCTCTATATCAGACTCGGAGTAACCCATCTCCCGTAGTTCAGAGATCGTGTAAGTAGTTTTATGGGCGGTAAATCTCGCCTTCTTGGGGTCTACAGAGCATGCATCATTGGAGATTAGAAACTCTTCTGGAGGCATAACCTCAATAAGAATGTCCTTCTTTTCTTCGGTACGGATAAACGTGGCATTGTGTAGTGTGATGGGTTCGCCAGTGTCTAAGACGTCCTGCTCTTTCTCGTACTCAATGAGTTCTAAGTCGTCCTGGGTATTGAGGTACTGGAACTCTACATCTGTCAGATCCTTGTAGGATTCTCTGGTTTGCTTCTCGCCTTCCTCAACATAGTGCTTTGTAATGCCGTTCTTCTGTAGCAGCGCATCTTTAAACCATGAGTATAGGATAAGAAATCCATTATTCTTTTTATAAAATACGTGGTTTAGGTAGTCTGTTTCCTGTTCGGCTTGCTTCTCATCTTCAGGCCCTACGGGCTCAATATCCACTGCTGAGTCTGCATCGGTGAAGATTCGGATTAATGAGGGCAAGATCCACTCGATAACGTCCATGACATCACGAGTCTGAACCTGGGATCGGCCTTCCATCTCCGTTCCCATAGGCTCGGCAAGATAGCGCTCCATCGCTGTTGATCGCTCATCTGATAGCTCGCCAGCCCACTCTCCCATAGCCGAACTGTATTCAGCGTCGAAGATTGCTTTTAGCTCTACATCTGAGAGCGATTTTTTATCAGCCATTTATTTTCTCATTCATTATCATCAATTTCACTGCGAGATCATTCCCTACCTAACATCTTGATAATATCTTCATCAAAGACCACAAAGTTACTTGTCCCTTTCCCGCCTTCTCTGGACATTTGATCTAGGTAGCGGATGCCTTTTAGGACATTTCCCTGTTTAATTTCTCAAGATCACGCATATTCTTCTCTTCGAGAAGTTCCCCTATAAGGGGCTGTCTTAATTTTGAGCCAATACTAGCCATTTATAATATCCAAGTATTTATGGGGTTTTGTGGCACGTTTGCCTATTATTTTTGTTCTAGGCGTTTCAGGTCGAAGGTAAATTATATCGTCCTCTGTAATAGGTGCGCCCTGCTCTATCTCTCTAGCGGCATAAGTACCGCGTCTCATTTGTGTTCTCATGTCGTATTCAGCCTCAACCGGCTTTCTATCGCCCATCATGGCATCAATTCGACTGCATTGCTTAACAAGACGCCGCATTTGTTCAGGGCTTGCAGACAGTGAGTGGTCGCCATAATCAAGATATGGTCTGTCGGTAAAGTGTTTCTCTAACGTCTTCGCACCCATTGCATAAGCCGCAAGACAGGCAGTAATGCCTTTAGTATGGTCAGAGTAGCCAATCCGGGGACATAAGGTAGCTAGTTTAGGAATAACCCCCAGATTGGCGTCCTCGTCTCTCGTCGGGTAACTGGATACACACTGCATTAAGGTTAAATTACCTCTTGTGACCAACTTAGAGGCTAGGTCGATCTCTCGATAGGTTGCCATACCGGTTGATAAGATAATCGGCTTACCGTATTCGTTGGCCTTTCTGATGAGCCGGTCATAAGTAAGATCACCTGAGGCTATCTTGATTAAATCCATCCTTGGTGCGTACTTCTCCAGGGATTCCTCATCAAAGCATGTGGTAAGAAAGCCAACTTGCTTATAGATACAATATTTAATGATTGCATCCCATTGGTTGTCAGAAAACTCCAACTCCTTAAATCGTGTGTATTGCCGATCATGCCCTTTTGCTTGAGGTAGCGCCTTAAGTGACGGGTGAACAAGGTTCTCTGCCTTGTATGTCTGGAATTTAACGTAATCCACACCGCAATCAGCGGCTAAATCAATTAATTCCAGGGCTTTCGCCAATGACCCGCCGTGATTTCCCCCAATTTCTGCGATTATCATGCGTCCTCCTGCTCTTTTAGGATTCGGGTGCGGGCCTCTTCCCTCTCCCGCAGGTTGGAGGACATAGAACCGTCGTGTTGACGGTAAAAATAGAGAGGCAGTGCTAGCCGCGACACCCGAAACTGTTTACGGAATCGTAGCCAGAAATCAAATGATTCCTGATATTCCAGTGTTTCGTTGTAGCCACCCAATACCTCCCAACAGTCCTTGCGGTACATCACACCGCAAGCGTGTTCTAGGTCATCATTGGGTAAATGTTCTAAATGATGGACTGAATATCCATCACCTTTCTCTTCATAAGACTTCCAGTAGTCACACCATACGGCATCAATACCGGGATGCCGGTCAAAGTAGCCAACCTCTACCTCGACCAGATTAGGCTCTATCCAATCGTCTGCATCGATACGGATAATGTACTCACCTGTTGCAGCTTTAATCCCTTGATTGCAAGCATGAGCCAGTGTGCCGTCACAGTAAATGTCTGCTTTGACGTCCTTTGTGCCATTAGCAACAACAATAGTCTCAAGATTTGGGTACGTCTGTTCCTTTAGACTTTTTAGCGCTATTGGTAGCAGGCTTAGATACTTTGGATGCACCACCAGTACCACGCTTACTTTCGGTTTCATTGAGATCGACCATTAATTGATGAATGACATTGTGGATATCAATAAAGCTTTGCTTTAGCTCCGCAATATCGGCCTCTAACCGCTTTAATCTTAACGCTGCTCTAGTGCTCATGTGTCCTCCTAAATAACTTTGTAGTCCGGCTGCGGGCTCGGACCTTTCCTCTTTTTGTTCATTTGTACAGCAAATGACATCATTAGACTGTCGGCCAGATTAGGCGAGGCTATCTTGTGCCTGGTCTTCATGGCCTCTTTGGTCATAATCTGTATCCTACCACTACCGTTTGGCACCAGAGGTATCCGACAAAGCTCGGACCTTAGCTTGGTTAAGTGGCTAATATCACTTGATAGAGAGATCATGTCATCAGGGTCAATATACTCCCCTTGTGATGCCCTGTAAGCGTTATAGAACCTATCTCTTAGTCCCCAGTAGTATTGGGCTCGTTTGTTCTTAAACGTCTCTATGTTTGTCCTACGGCTGTGAGGCGAGTCCTCTGCTGGCTGATAAACAGCATCAGGGTAATCTACACCCTCGCTCCCTTTGAACATCTGATGTTCTATTTTGGGGAGGGATTTGTTTATTTGTCTTTTGAGCGAGACTCCAAGTCCGTCGGCATCCCAGAGGAAGTAATCAGCCTTAACTTGGAGCGCGTAGTCTGTTGCCCAGTCGCAACCTTCGTTGACGTCGCCAGTTTCGAGGTCTTTAACCTCCTTAAAGACAACTCCATGTCGATAAGCGAGACCCTTAGCGTCTCCGCCGAGGTCTGAAGGGTCGTGAGTGACGACTTTAAGTCCACGAGGCTTGAATCCAATTTTCTCATGGAGGTTAATAGCTGCATCAAACCACTCTGGGAGGATGATGGAGTTCTCAATTTGGTCACTAAATGCGCCCTCCCATATATGGTCATATTCCGCCCTGGGCTTGTGTTTCAAGTCCCAGAGCCTCTCCTGCTCAAGATTCTCTGGAAACCAGGGATTGTCCGTATAGTTGACCTTAACAATTAAGTGTAGGTCATCCTCGTAATAACCATCCTTCTCTATCTTATCCAGATAAGGCACGATGAACCGCTGACTCATTGGGTCTTCACTGGCCTGCGGATTGAGGGAGAACCATATCTCAGCATCTTCCTCTCGCAGCGTGGGGGTTAGCTTCTCTAGTGATTCTTTAGAGATAGCATGGGCCTCTTCTACCCAGAAATACTTAAACCCATGCATCGACTTGATAGCGTCTGGGTTTCTAGCTAATCCCTTAAACTTGAATACCCCACCACTAGAATGAGCTATATCGGCTTTTTGTACAGTAAACCCTTCTAATCCTAGCCTTTCTATCTCATGACTTAGAAGAGAGTGAACAGAATCTTCAATGGAGTTCTGCATTTCACGGAAACAACCTACTTTGGCTGATTCTGTTTGCGCCTTCATCAAGAGAAGGTCTGCAAAGGTTTGCGACTTCGCGCCACCCCTACCGCCAAGAGCTATTTTGAATCGCTTTTTCTTGGTTAAGAACGGTTCAAGCTTCTGAGGTATCGTTATCTGAGGCAATGACTTTAACTGTCCAATTAGTATCTAAGGTCTTACCGCCTGATGTCACGTCCTGCTTATCGTGATAACCGTGCTTACCAAGCGCCAACTTAACAATATTAGAATTAAATGCACCTCTTAGGCCTTGATTCATTAAAACTTGATGCTGCTTAGCATTAATTTTCTCTAATATGTCAGAAAACTCTTTCTTTTCTTCCTGGCTTGACCAGTCATAAATGGTTTCACGTGAAACGCCTAACACTAAAGAAAGGCCTACAACGCTAGGCATTACATCTCCCGCGCTCTCATAATCTGAGAGATAAGAAAGAGACTTATCAAGAATTTCTTGATTGTATTTAGTGGGTCTTGCCATAGTGTTTTTAGATACTTATACCAACCTAACCTTATTATGTATTATCTGGTTGATTAGTCAAGTTTTCTCTTAATTTTTTTCTCGCTTCCTGTATTGAGGCTCTAGCTTTGTGCCGGGATACCTCAAGCTCTTTGGCTATTCGTCTCTCTGAATAGTTCATTATGTACTTGCCAGCCAATGCGTCCCTCAAGACACCTTCAAGAGATATTATTTCCTCGTTTAACCGCCATACCCTGCGATTGGGCCAATAGTTAGGCACGTATATTGTGGTAGCCCTAACAGTCACCTCCTTACTCCATGCGGGCTGTAGAGAGATTTCGGCCTCTTTTAGTATGGATTGTGCCCACTCTCTCAAAAGTGCATCAAGCTCCGAATCCCGCACCAATTATCTCCTTGAGTGTTGGAGGTTTCCCTTTGTAGTACTCATAAATAGCTTGGATCGCTTTTAGTTGCTCCGGGTAGTCCACAGTAAAACTAAGAGTATCATCTAGCCCGCCTGGAACCTCTAATATTGTCGGCAAGGTCTGTAGATCGTACGTCATATACTCCGTGTCTATGCTGGTTCCATCGGCCTTTAGGTCATCGTGCAGGCTTCTGAGCGCTTCAGTCTTGACTATCTCGCACTTGGTTCCTGCTGGCATATCGACAGCCCTGGTATAGTCTGGGTTTACGCTTAGGTGTTCCTCTACCATTTTTAGCATCATATCCGGGTCTGTCAGCGGGTTGTCTCCTGTTACTCTGATGATGTTTGCAGCCTGGTGCTTGTCGGCTACAGCCAGGAATCGCTCCATTACATCATTTTCTGAGCCCTGATAAACCTCTATCCCTGCCATTCTACAGGCGTCTGCCAGAACACGGTCATCCTTATGGGTAGACGTGCAAAGTACGGCCTTTAATCCTGTTGGCGCTAGTCTGTCGAAAAGTCTCAATATTAGCTGTTTGCCATATAGGTTTGCCAATGCCTTGCCGGGGCATCGCTTAGACTTCATTCTCGCTGCGACACAGATAATCATAGAGATCTTTCGGCCTCGCGGATAAACTTCACAAACGCCTTAAATTCATCCGGCTCTAGTGCTGAGCACCAGTCCTTTGACTTCTTTTTTAACTCATCCCTATTCAAACAGATGTGCTTCTCTATCATTGCAGCGCCACGCTCTATCGCTATAGCCGGAGCAGCAAAAGCCCAAGGAGAACCAACAGGAGAGTGATCTGCATACCCATATCCAGGCCCTACTTTATGTAGCAATGAAGCCTCAATAGGCGTTGGGTACATCTGATGCCCAACTATGGGATAGCCCTCCCACATTTTATGTTTAGCGTTAATTGGATCATAACCATCGATTTCATCCATCCAAGAGCAACAAAAACTCTTTGACCACCCCCCGTAATATTGTCCAATTAGCTCACGATAAGCACTGAATATCTTTTTCCAACCACTTTTGGGGATACATTTATCCATCATGTGGGAGAAATCACCCTCTTCAGGGCTCCAGACCTGGACCTTTACCCCATCAGCTCCCGCGTTATACGCCTCCCTTATTAGCTCCAGGCACAGATCCGGGCTTCCCATGTGAGCGCTGGCTATCTCTGCGATTATCGTCGTCATCTGTCCTCTCCTTTTTGGGCTTACTGGTACCAAAGGCCTTCTCCCAGTTCGATCTAATCTGATCCTCTGGAACCTGCGCGGGCCTCCTATTGTCTCCCTTGCTCATTTGTAGCTTGCCCCTACCTGGCAATCATCACAAGGAAATCCTCTAGTAGGATCTTCGGCCATCCGTCTTAGAGATGCCATACGCTCACCATTCCAAATATCAATTAATGGGCTCTTGTTATAGTCGCCAATGGGATACTCGTTATTCCAGTTGCCACAGCAACCAAACACTGTGCCGTCCCACGCAACAACCAGCCGCTGAAACGGCTGTGGGCACTTCTTCCGCTTTGTCTTGTTAAGCTGTCTCATGGGCCTGAAAGAATAGCTATCGGCCTTAAATACCCTCTTTAGCATGTCTATTTCTCGCTCATTCGAGGCTTGTACGGTCATTTGTACAATAGTTTCAGGCTTGTTGGTTTTGTGGTAATTCAAGAATTCCATGTTATTTACTAGCTTATTGAAGTCACCCTTTACCCTAATGGCTTCGTATGTTTCCTTGGTGCCTCCATCAATAGACACAATCAGCTTATCTAAGCCTGAATCAATCAGCTCCTTGATTCTGTGCTTTGAAAACGAGGTGAAGTTAGTGTTTATCATTATTTCAGTATATTTTAACTTCTTTGCCAGCTTGATCATTGGAATCAGGTGTTTGCTCAAGCCCGGTTCACCGCGAAAGTTCAACTTGATTGATTTTGCGCCGTTAGCTCTAGCCTCTTTAATGGCTTTCTCTGCCATGCTTCTTGGCATCATGCCCTGCATGGAGTCGTCAAAAGACCCATCACCGAAAGGACACATGGTGCATGCTAGCTGACATTTCCCCGCTAATTCGATATCAATATGCACAGGGAACCTTCGCTTGTAGAAAGGAGATATATTGAATAAGAATCGATACCACCAATACTTAATCATTGAACCACTCCACTGTTTGATCCAGACCATCCCATAGCCCTATCTTGGGCTCCCATCCCAAATTCTGCATTGTCCTGGTAATATCTACAGGGTTAGACCTTACATCACCCTTTGATGGAGGGTTATGTGCAACCCTCTTGCCCGCCTTCTTTGCTATTGAATACGCCACTTGATTGATCGAGGTTTGAATCCCGGTGGCCACGTTTAAAACTCCGGTAATATCTGAATCTATCGCTAAATCTATAGCGTCCACGACATCATAAACATGGATAAAATCTCTGGTCTGATACCCATCGCCATTTACCACGATCTCCGGTGATTTGATCATTGAAGTAACTACTGAGGTCTTGTTTTCAGAATGTGGCCCATAAACGTTTGAGAACCTCAATGAAAGGGTTCGGATATCAAAAGCTTCCTTGTAAGCAGCCATATAAGCCTCGCCACCTGCCTTCCCTGCTGCATAGGGTGACGTTATCTTGTTGACGCTGCCGCTTGATGCGTAAATCACCCTGCCTACCCCTGTTCGCCTTGCGGCCTCTAATACGTTTATAGTACCCAAAGCGCCATGAGAGAAATCATGAATAGGATCATCAATAGACTGAGGAACGCCAGGGCTAGCCGCCAGATGGATAATGCACTCATGACCCATAACAGAATCACATAAATCCTCTAAACTCCTGATGTCATCGCCATTCAAAATGTCGTATGAAACCCCGCCGTAGCGCTCAATAAAATTAGTCCCTATAAACCCGTCTCCGCCTGTAATTACCATTTTACCCTCGGCATAATTTGGTCGTTAACAATCTCGCCCTTGAACTCGGACACGTATTCAAGCATGGATTTAATATCCTCGCGCCTCAAGTAGTGCGGCTCTAATCCCATGTTCATCAGGGAGTCATTTTTAACATTATAATAGTGGTCTTCTTTTTCTTTCCGAGGATTTTGTATGTGGTCAATCTTGACATCAAGCCCCGAATCATTACCCACCTCATAAATAAGGTTGGCTATCTGGTTGATAGACCAAGACTCTGTGAATTGATTAAACACCCTAAACTCCCCCTCTCCGGCCGGGTTTTCAATGGCCAACCGAATACACTTTAATGTGTCCCTGAGATTTAATATGCCTCGGGTTTGGTTGCCTTTCCCATACACTGTTAGTGGATGCCCCGCCACTGCTTGTACAATAAACCGATTCAGGGCAGTGCCAAAAACGTCATCATAGGTAAACCGGGGTCGAACATCGTCTGATTCATGCCCCCATACAAATCCTTGGTTTAAGTCCGTAACCCGTAACCCCCACACTCGCGAAGCGAAGGCCAAAGCATCTGAATCATGGACCTTTGATAGGTGGTATATACTGAAGGGGGATTTTGGATATAGCATTCTATCCGTTCTGCCGTTATGCGTAACATCAAGATACCCCTCTTCGATATCAATATTGGGTGTACCATACTCTCCGAGAGTCCCTAGCTTTATTAGGTGCGTTTTAGGTGAGAATTCTTTTAGGGCATAAATAATATTTAGGTTCCCCTTGATATTATTCATAATGGTTTTCATGCCCTGCTTGCGATCAGCCATTGAATAAGGGGCTGAGGGGATCTCGGCATAATTAATAATTACGTCTGGCTGAATACGCTTGACTAAGTGGCTGATGCTCTCCCAGTTTGCAACATCAATAAATACGGGATCAAGTTCGTTTAACTCTACGTCACTATGCAGATAGTGAATATCATTGCTAACAAGCAAATCCCGCTTTAAAAGGTTGTCTACCGCGACTACAGTATGATCTCTCGCTAAATCAATACATGTAGGCAACCCAAGATATCCATCTGCGCCTAATACAATAATCTTCATTTGTCCTCCTTACGCATCCAGCTAGAACACGTATCCTTGTCCAAGAAAGGGTATCCTGCTGTTACCCCCTGCAAACACTCCCAACCATTTACTGCCTGCTTCTTGTGTGATTTTACCGAAAAAACACAATTAAAACAGCCATATTTGTTGTTTTCTTCCCGCTCTATTATCTTTGAGGGGTCGCCGTATTGGTTCTTATACATCTATCAAGTGAGGCGCGTTCTCTATGCACCATGCCTCCAAATCCTTATAAGCCTCTAAATAGTCGGGCTTTTGTACTTTCCACTTGTTCTCTGAGCACCAATCCCAGGTATCCGGCTTGTGCTCTTGTAGCCACTCCGAAAATGCTAGAGGAGCCTTGTGGGCTGATAGGTTTGGGCAAAACTTGTGATGCTTAGAACAAAGACCGATGCCATTTTCTATCCTGTGCCTTGTGGCGGTATTGGCTCTGGTGATAAGGTGGTGAGCCTCGACATTACCCGAACAAGCTTCTCCAACAGCGCAAGATGGGTAAATCTCATGTATCACCTTTCCCCATAGCCCATCCGCTTTTGTTTTCCAATACTTGGACATCGGGTTGTCTTTTTTCTTCTGAAGGTTGCTTTTTTTCTTCATTGTCTTATTTTAGGCTAACTTAACGATACACGCGATCTTTGGCGCGTGATCTTGGTGTTAGCCACCGGCACTGACCTTCAAATCTACGTCCGGCACAATCGCCTGCGGCTTGAAAATCACTTTGTAGTGGTAGGCACTATCGCCACGCCATCATATTAATCTTGTTTCTTGGGTCTGCCATTAAGTCTTTAATGGTGAATAGTTTCCTCTCCCGCCTAAAGCTACGAACTCCGCAGGATTTAGGATCTTGTCGTGCTCTCTCGACAGACTCAATAATTCTCACTACATCTAGCTTGCACTTCTTATGCCCACAGTGACATTTAAACAATCCTTTGTCTCGCCACCTACTGCCGTGTATCTCAACCATTTCCACAAATTCTAAATAGTCGAATCTGTCTCCTTTCTCCATGCCTCCCCCTATCGCTTGCCTATCGTATCCATCCCAAAAGCGTCTATTAGCGCCGCTATATCAGGATAACGGGCTCGTTTTTGATCTATTAGCTCATCAAAGCAAGGTTCACATATTAGAGAATCCTTATACTCAAAGCTCTCATCAAAGTCTGAATCTATATGATTCTCACAGATTTTACAGATAAACATACTCATTTATAACTGCTCCATAAAGGGACCGTTGGCCCTTTATCTCGATGTTATCTGTATCGTGCGTTTGCATTAGCTTCAGCAATAACACAATCAGCACAGAAATATTCGCCATCCATAGAAAAAGGATCAGTTCTTCGCCAATAGTGCTGTTTGTTTGGTTCGTCGCATTTTTCGCACTCATCCCCATCCGGGCCAAATTCACATTTTGTGAATCCGGTCATGCGCATTGCATCTTCAAGAGATACAGATAACAAATCGTTCAAAATCGACCTCCTTTCAGTCGGCGCTTTACCTCAACCGTTATATTGCTAGTCATAATAAATACCTTCTACGACTGTTCGCTCCCTGAACACCCGCCAAAACTCAGCCTCTTGTTCTGGTGTGAAGGGCCTTTCTTCCTGTCCTTCGTACTGGCCTATAAATTCCTTGAAGACGTGGTAAACCTGTAATACTGAGCCCAAATCAAGAAATCCATCAACCACTTTCCCCGCAGGAAGTTGAGGGTGCTGGCCCGTCATTACTGACAATCTTCGAACTGATTTAGCCCAATAGGGATATGTGCCCCGTTTAACCTTGGTTTTGCTTAAATTCCTGTTTCGAGCAAAGAATATGTTCTTAACGTTTTCGTTTCTCATGTGCCCTCCTTTTCCATAAACATAAAACAGTTAGGCAAGTAAATCTAATTGAATATTTTTATAGGGTATTAGCTGAGGTTATGATTGCTCTCTCCTTTCTCCAGACAATAGAAAACCTAACCCGTGGCATATCGGATATTTCGCCGCCAAGTGGTGTTTATGGCCAATACTCCGGCACAGACCGCTTTTTATGGTAGCTGGCTTGGCACCAGTTTTACCGGCTCGGGTTGCACTCTTTCGAGTGGCCGTGTTTACTCTTCCACGACTTCAAGCCCACGAATCAGTTCACATTGTCTGATCCCCTGGATGTTATCCAGACTCAGGAAATTCGGTTCCCCTTCCCTATTCTTGATTACGCTTAGGCTCAAAAAAGGCCAGCAGATAGTTAGGGTTATCAGCCCATAGAGTTAGGGCTGGTCTACTGTGTCTAATGCGGCCTGCAATACCTGCTTCATTGATGCCCAGCTTGACACATAGGCATCAATATCAGCCACGCCAGTAAAAATACCAACGTCCACCGCTTTCTTCATTGCGGCTATTAGCATCTCTTCTGTGACTTCCATTTTCTGTCTCCAATAAAAAAAGCCCCTAAAGTAGTGGTGTTCGACTGAGGTACACAGGGAACCTCCACCACTCTTTAAGAGCCTTTTAATCCTATGTGTTTTGTGGTCAGGCCGAGTCGAAACGGTTATCTGACCGTTCAATTATAATACATCTGCGCTATCATGCAACCCTAGGGTGAGAAGCTCCTCTGTTGTTTTGCCAAAGCTACACGCCTCTAGGGGAAACCTCAAGGGGCGTATCTACTTCCACGTCAACAACCCTGTAAATCCAAGGAGAACCGCCTGCCGAACAATTTTCAGCGTATCGCTCAGCAACACTCCTGCTATCGAATGCAGCCATATTTCTCCATCCGCCCATGCTTCCGTTTTCACGAGTGTACTGAACCAAGGCAACCAATTCTTCAAATGCGTTATCCATCTCATTTCTCCTTTAGTCACTTATGGGGCAACCAAGCCCTGTGATTAATTCAACCCTCTTCTGCTAAATCTAGGTAACTTTTAGCTACCAAAAACAAGAAAATCCCAAGTGCCCCACTGGGGACTAACAATCCAAACAGTAGAGAGGCTATAGCAAAAATCAGGAAAAACTTATCTGATCTGTGATAACGCCTAAGAATCTCTTTCCATTCCATCATCTTCTCCTTGTCAGTCTATTGGGGTTGATTAATCAGCAAACTTGGTGTTTTCATCAATTTGAGAGTTATCAGTTACCTTTATTTTTTCACCATCTTTAGGTTTTATTCTGATAAATATCTTATCAAACCCAACTACGGGGAAAAGGTAATCAGAGTCTTCGCTTTCTAAAAACTCACCGTCCCATTTCCACGTTGAATCCTTTGCTTTTATCTCTACCCCTGGTCTTAGGCTAGACAGAAAAACTGCTCGACCAACATAGTCGATTTCTTCTAACCGTTGACTCTCTTCTGGGTATCGCTTGATAAACGAATTGAATATATCTGGAAAATATATTTTTAAATCTTGAAGAAATTTAGGGACAACATCTTTTTGATATGACTTTATTTCCCCACCCATCATTGCTTCTGGCCTAAAGTTGACAATATCTAAGATTAACTCATCTGTGAACAGGTGAATCGGGATAAATGGAGAACCAGAAACGAAAAGGCTGGAATGCCTGTTAAGTGGCAGCTTCTTATTCATATCCATATGGGCATATGGCAGGAATATGCAATCGCCAATTTTCGCTATTCTTCTTGGCGCAGTTTTTAACTTGAAAAGCGCGTGTTTATGCTCTTTCTTTTTGCCTGATATCCATGAAGAATATTTTCTGGCTCTTTGTGTAAAACCATCCTCTCTTGATACTTTACCAAACCGACAAGATGGGCCAATGAAATTGGCCACATTTATACATGTCTTTTCTTTATAGAAGTCGCAGCTATCTTTCTGCGAGCAAAAGAATTTCCTGCATTCCGCCCTATCTTTTTGATGCTCCTTAAAGATTGATCTGTGCGGCTCATAAATTGAAACATTAATTAATTCCATCACTTCTCTCCTTTTCTCAGTTTCCTCGCAAACGCCCGTAGGATCTCTGTATGCTCTTTTCTAGCCCATAGGTATACCCTACAGTACCCTTCTGACTTCATGCGTTTAACGTACCTGGCTGTACGCTCAGGGGCTGTTTTGTCTTTAGTCATCGGTCTTAGCCTTTAATCGCGCATTTTCTTCCTGCAATCGGTTGACATAATTGGCCAGCTCTCGAGGAATTTCTAGGCGCTTTATTTTTTCTGTGGGCCGGATTCCATCAACACCCTCAATGTAATCAAAATCATCTATTGGACAATCAATAAAATATCTCTGTCTAGCAAAAGGTGGGCTGTCATTGCCATCCGTAAAACAAATAATATTAAAGTTGTTCATCATCTCTCTCCTCTGTTGTTGAATACACTATACGTCAGCCGCTTACAGTAATCAAGGTTATCTGCACTGGTATTTTTTATACCCTTTAAATATTGTTTATGGGTGGTATAATGTACGAAGTCGCGCAGACTTAAACAGCGCTAGCCGACTGTAGGTGAAACTCGACGACAACGGAAGGCCTTTGGTGAGCCTTGGCAGCAAATTCCCGACGAGAAAACGCCGTAGACGTGCGGGGGAATGGGTAGATCGAAATGCTACCGCCGGAAGCATAACCGGCATATCAAAAACAGACATAGTTTCCGATATAAAGGATTTCTTATGTCCAAAACCCTGCCTAGCAGGTATCCTGAATACAGGATGAATAATACGCCCCTCAAATCGAGGGGCTTTTTTATTTCCCTACGCTACTTGCGTACATATAAATCCTACTTATGCCCTATCAAATCTTTTCATTAGACGCATCTTTTGTGCTTTGCTAACTTGTATCACAGAACACAACAAAGGAGAAAGGAATGAGCAAGCCAGAAACAATTAAAATTGATGATGTTGAATATGTGCGAAGCGACAGCAACCAATTAGCTAGGCCTGTCGAGGGTTTGAAATATTGCGTTATTCGCACTTACTCGGCTGGAGTGCATATCGGCTTTGTTGAAGAATTCGGAACCAAGCAGCCACAATACGCCAAGCTCCTAAAATCTCGCCGATTACACTACTGGAATGACGCAGCCAGCTTATCTCAGGTAGCAATGGATGGCGTGGGCGAGACATCGCGCATAGCAATGGAATTACCAGAAATTGAACTAACCGATGTGATTGAAGTTATTCCCTGCTCTGAAGAAGCCGCCGAATTTTTCCAGAGGGCAAAAGCATGGAAAAAGTAAATCTATGCAGTATGCGTAATTGCGAAACTGGTGGCTCTGGCGATGGCTCTGGCTATGGCTATGGCTATGGCTATGGCTATGGCTATGGCTCTGGCGATGGCTATGGCTGTGGCTATGGCTCTGGCGATGGCTATGGCTATGGCTCTGGCGATGGCTCTGGCGATGGCTATGGCTCTGGCGATGGCTCTGGCTATGGCTCTGGCGATGGCTGTGGCTATGGCTCTGGCGATGGCTCTGGCTCTGGCTAACTTGTATCCCGTATGGTGTATTTAACGCTAAGTTA
>Ga0180437_10002357_pt1 | contig 30381 bp, 26 predicted proteins | sample SS_ome_4_FD_132410 | JGI IMG/M metagenome (GOLD analysis project Ga0180437, IMG submission 132410) | Hypersaline lake sediment archaeal communities from the Salton Sea, California, USA - SS_3_D_1 metaG | ecosystem: Environmental > Aquatic > Non-marine Saline and Alkaline > Hypersaline >...
GGGTGGTTTTTTTGAAGATTGTTTTTTTTTTGTAAATGCCGCTTTTTCCGAAAAAAAAAACCTTTTAAAAAAAAACCCCCCCCCCCCCGTAAAATACCTTCGGGATCCCAAAGGGAGATATTGTCTGAGGTGAGATGTCTCTTCCCAAGGCTCTTGTTGATCACCTCGCAAGCGTGGCTGCGAGTCCATCCAGGCCACATATTGAAGGTGGTCTCGTTGCGCGCTGTGGGAGATTCATGGACGCCTAGAGGCCTACCTTCACCAAACATCGTCTTGGTGAAAAATCTCCACATGCGAGATGAGGTGCTTACGTGCTCTTCTGCTACTTTTGGCCCGATGGGAGAGTGGACGATATCGGTTTTGGCTTTGAAGCTGAGCATGCCGAGAAAATAAGAGTAGTCGAGGGCGACGAAGGTGTGGTCAACTTGCTCTCCCATTCTTCCATTCTCTTGCACAAAACGGACATACTCACGAATCAGTCCTTTTTTTCTTGTGTCGGGATAGTACTGGAAAAGTTTGGCTTGCCCTCCTACTTCGACTTTGATCAGGCTGTTTGCATGTTCATTTTGCTTCCCAAAGAGAGTATCATTTGTGTAGTCGTCGATGTGGTCGAGGTAGCTCTTCATCGTATGGGCGAGGCGGATGTGCGCATCTTCGAGATGGCGAGGTGAACCTTCCTTGCGGACCAGTTCCTGCAGGCCTCGATATTCTGCCGCGGTTGGCTCCGAAAGAGAGTAGGCGGGGATTTTGAGTGCGCGTCCGACACATCCACAGGTAAGGATTGAGAGGAAGGCAGAGAACACTTCGAAAAATATAATCGGAATGATCAAAAAAGGGAGGATAATCGCAAAGGCAATCTGGTGCATTATGAGCTGATGGCCATGGATGGGCCAGAGGAAAAGGTTGGTCATAAACCCAACTAGATCTTGAAAGAAAAGTTTGACTTTCGAGTGGGGCGGCCTTAGTGGCTCGATGTGATCGAGTACTTTGCCCCTCTCGTAGAGGGCGGGGCGATGGATTGGGGCTCCTGGCTCTAGGCCGGGTTGCATCTCATCTTCAAGAATATAGTAATGATTGTGGGCGGTGGTGGGCTCTGTGTTCATACTGTAAACCTTTGGTTTGAACGTTGTTCACGACAACTCTAACTTGAGGCTCAATTTTTTTTCCAATATTTTTTTCAAGGCGGGTCTGGTATACTAGCGGGCATGGAATATTGTCTTCTTGATTCTGGGAATCAGAAAAAATTTGAACGTTTTGGGAAGGTGACTTTGGTCCGCCCTTGCGCCGCGGCTCTTTGGCAGCCCTCGCTATCAAAAGGAGAATGGGCGAAGGCCGATGCTGAGTTCTCTCGCGAAGACGACATGGGGTGGAGCGCGCGCTTGCCAAACCGCTGGGATGTGGAGCACGAAGGGGTCACCTTTAAGCTCTCTCCGACTGAGTTTGGTCATCTGGGTGTTTTTCCCGAGCACAGTCTGTTGTGGAGCTGGGCCCGCGAGAAGGTGGAGCAAAGGAAGGGAGCTTCTGTTCTCAATGTCTTTGCTTACTCGGGCGGTGCGACGATGGCGCTTGCCAAGGGCGGTGCAAATGTTTGCCATGTGGATGCCTCGCAAGGGATGGTGGCCTGGGCGCGGGAAAATGCGGCGCTCAACGGCCTCAAAGATCACCCGATCCGCTGGATCGTCGATGACGCGATGAAGTTTTTAACGCGGGAAGTGCGAAGGGGAAGAAAGTACGATGGAATCCTCTTTGATCCTCCGAGTTTTGGTCGCGGAGCTAAGGGTGAGGTGTTTAAGATTGAGCGAGATATTGGAAAGCTCCTCCAGTTGGGCAAGCAGCTCCTGAGTGATGATCCACTGTTCTACGCCTGTTCGACCCATACGAATGGGATGAGCCCGATTGTGATGAGTCACCTTCTTGAAGAGCTGATGGGTGAGGGGGTCGAAGCGGGTGAAATGATTCTAGAAGGAGACGGGAGAATCCTCCCTTCGGGTTCGTATGCGAGGTGGAGTCAATGAGAATTGCGAGTTTGCAAAATCCCCAGATCAAAGAGGCGGTGAAGCTCAAGAACAGGCGCCGAAGAGATGAGACGGGGCTCTTTTTGATCGAGGGGTACCGAGAACTTCAGCGAGCGGTTGTTGGAGGGTGGACTCTTCAAAAGTTGTTCATTTGCCCTGAGCTTTTCCTTGGGATCAACGAGCCTGAGCTGATCACTCTGATCGAAAGTGAGAAGGTGGCGGTCCTTGAGTGCTCCCCATCGGTGTTCCAGAAGATCTCTTATCGAGATCGTCCCGATGGTCTCATTGCGGTGGGTGTGCAGCGGAGGGATATGCTTGGCGTTTTGTCGACCGAGATGGGAGAGAACCCTCTTCTTGTCGTGGCGGAAGGGATCGAGAAGCCGGGGAACCTGGGATCAATTCTTCGCTCGGCCGATGGAGTGGGCGCCGATGGGATGATCGTCTGCGATCGATGCACCGATATTTACAATCCGAATGTGGTCCGAGCGAGTGTCGGGACTCTGTTTACCCTTCCAGTCGTTGAGGCGAAAGGGGTCGATACCTTTACCTGGCTCCAAGATCAAGAGATCCAAATCGTCGCGACTTCTCCTTCTGCAGAACTCGAGTACACGGAAGCAGATCTTCGAGGCCCCGTGGCGATCGTGGTGGGTACCGAGCAGATTGGGCTGACTGAGTTTTGGCTCAGCGGCGCCGACATCAAGGTCTCAATCCCGATGGAAGGGGTCGCCGACTCGCTCAATGTGGCAACGGCAACGACGCTCCTTCTTTATGAAGTCCACCGTCAACGAAAATTTGGGTATCCTCTTGCGTCAGATCTACTGTGATAATCATCTACTTATTCTCGAGAAGCCAGCTGGCATCTCGACTCAGCCCGAGTTCCATGAGCAGGCGAAGGCTTGGGGCAAGCAAGCCTTCAATAAGCCGGGGAATATTTTCTTAGAGCCGATTCATCGTCTCGACCGTCCGGTCGGTGGGATGGTCGTCTTTGCTCGGACGAGCAAAGCGCTCTCCCGCCTAAACGAGTCGATGCGAAAAGGGGAGATCCAGAAATTCTACATCGCTCTTGTTGAAGGAGAGATCGGAGAAGAAGGGACCCTCGAACATCATCTGCTTCATGGAGACCATCGCGCACTCATTGCTGAGCCTGGAGAGGGGAGGCTCGCTCGCCTTTCTTTTGTGAGAAAGAAGGTCAAGGGGGGGAAGTCTCTCGTCCAAGTGGAGCTCCACACGGGAAGGTATCATCAGATTCGCGCCCAGTTTTCAGCGGCGGGTCATCCGATCGTTGGAGACAAAAAGTATGGGGCAAAAAAAGAGAGCAAGGCAATTGCTCTTCATCACAACAAGTTGATTCTTCCCCACCCAGTTTCTAAGAAGAGGCTTACATTTCAATCTCAGGCCGCTTCTTTCTTTTAATGAGCACAAGCGCAAGGGCAAGACCAAGAATTGCTGTGAGCATCGAGAGGATGTTGATTGCCATGAAGGCTTCGATGTAGGAGTGAAGGGCGCTTTGTTGGACAAATGCTTGCGAGCCTTCCGGCAATGTATCAAGCTTTTCGAGCGCCTCTGGCACTTTGGAAAGGAGGCCGTTGAACTCTTCAGGGGTCATATTCATTGTATCGACATTTTTCTTGAGGTCCCTTGAGAAATTGCCCATCTGGACAAAGACGTAGAGAGAGCCAATGACTGCCAGTCCGAGAGTGGCTCCGAGTTGGCGGATCATCGTCGATGTTCCCGAAGCAATGCCTCGTTTTTCAGTGGCTACTTCCCCGATCGCGGTGGTGAAGCTGGGAGTCAGAATGAGCGGAATCCCGCATCCAAAGGGGACGATAGCGGAGAGAACGAGAGGAATGCTCATGGTGTCGAGGATCTGGAGGAACCAGAAGAGGGAGCCGGCGACCAGTAGGAAGCCAATGGTGATCGGGATGCGAGGGCCGTGTTTGTCGAGTAGGTGGCCACCGATTGGAGCGGCGAGGATGATGGGGATATTAGAGACGAGGCTTAAGGTACCAGCTCCAGTTGGCGAGAGTCCATAGACATCTTGGAAGAAGCGGGCCCAAAACACAGTCACCATCAAGAAAAACTGGGTACAAAACATTGCCAGGATGGATCCGGTGAAGTTTCGGTTTTTAAAGAGGGAGAAGGGAATATAGGGATCTCTTTTTTGTATATCCAGTTTCCAGAGGAGGAAGATGAGAAAGACTCCCCCAAAAAATAGACAAAGGGTGATAGGAGAAGTCCACCCCCAATGGTTGCTTTCCATAATCGCCACGGTGAGAGCGCTGATTCCGATCGTGGCCGTGATGAACCCTGTCAGGTCGAAGGATTTCTTTTCGCCTGGGACTTTAGGGACGACGAGGATGGTGAGCCAATAACCGACAAAGGCGATCGGGATATTGATCCAAAAGATGAAGCGCCAGGAGAGGTGCTCGGCGCATACACCTCCGATGAAGGGGCCGAGAGCAAGAAAGACCGAGCCGATGCTCACATAAAGTCCCATCGCTTTGCCTCTCTGTGTTGGAGGAAAAGCGGAAAAAAGGATGGTCGCTGAAGAGGGCATGAGAAGAGCTCCGCCAATTCCCTGAATGACTCGAGAGCTGATGAACCAGGCCTGGTGCATACTCAGTCCACACAGGATCGATCCGAGGGAAAAGAGGAAAAGGGCAAGACAAAAGTTTTTCCGGTGACCAATTCGATCTCCGAGTCGTCCTCCAGCAAGAACAAAGACGGCGAGGACGAGGGTGTAGACATTGATGATCCATTGGAGGCCGAGCTCTGAGAAGTCGAGACTCCGCTGGATCGTCGGAAGGGCGACGGGAAGGACGGTGACATCGATGAAGATCATCGAGATGGCACTCGACATGGCAGCCAAGACCCACCACTTGCGGTTTTTCTCAGTCACTTAAAGCCTCGGCTATCTGGATCATGTTGAGCGCTGCTCCCTTGAGTAGTTGATCGCCCACCACCCAAAGACTTGCCGCATGGGGTCTTGTTGGATCTAGGCGCACACGTCCACACAGTACTTCGTTTTCCCCTGCCCTGTCAAGAGCTGTTGGGGGAGCTCCTTGGCATAAGGTGACCCCTTCAGCTTTTCCAACGAGGGAGGAGAGCTCCTCTAGGGTGAACTTTTTCTCGCACTCGACATTGAGGGCAATCGAATGAGATCGAAAGACAGGGACCCGAACGCAGGTGGCGCTCACCTCGATCTCTTCGCCTAAAATCTTCTTCGTCTCGAGAACCATTTTTTCTTCCTCCTCAACGCCCCCCCCATCTAGAAGGGGAGATTCATGGGGAAAGACGTTGAAGGCGGAAGGGTAGGGAAAAACCTCCGGAGTCGTGGGTCTTCCCTCGAGGGCGCTCAGTGTCTGCTCCTTCAACTCGCCAATTGCCTTGCCACCCGCGCCGCTGACTGCTTGGTAGGTGGCAGCGACGATTCGCCGCACCCCAAACTCTCGATGAAGGGGGGCGAGGGGGAGGAGCATAAGGGTGGTGGTGCAGTTGGGCGAGGCGACGATCCCCTGATGGTTTTCTAGAGCAGCTCGGTTGATCTCAGGGACGACGAGAGGGACTGAAGGGTCTTTGCGGAAGGCGCTGCTCGCATCGATGCAGGTTGCTCCTTTCTCCCGCGCGGCCGGGATCATCTCCTTGGCGAGCTCGGCGGAGACACAGAAAAAGACTAGGTCTATCCCAGAAAAATCGGGAGTATCCTTTGAAGAAAAAAGGTAGAGGTTGTCATGGGGAAGCTTCCGCTCCTTGATGAGGCGGACGAGCTCTTTCCCCACGGCCCCGGTAGATCCAACAATCGCAATGTCCATACTGGCAATGTACCCGATTTTCTTTTAAAGTTAATAAGAAAATGTCTAACCCAACATCCTCTAAATACAGTAGTTACAATTAACCTGGAAGTGGCTGGTTTCTAGGTCTTTCTAGGTTGATTTTCAGGTTCGCTCAAAATAAATATTTTGTAGGGATCAAAGGGACCAGTGGAGAGTTCAACCAGCAACCCTTCTTGGCACATTTTTTTCAAACGGTTCGTAGTAGTCCTACGTGTTAATTTCCAGAGTTTTTCTGCCTCCATGGCAGAGATTTTCCCATGTTGCTGAATGTGTTCAATGATAGGGATATGCCAAGACTGAGAGGCTGCGACTTTGGCCGTTCTTGGATAGAGGGTTACTCGAAAAAAGTGGTCCAGTTCTTCAAATTTTGGAGCAGCAATATTCTGTTGATGGCAGACAGTACAGATGCGACTTAGCCCAGAGCCCCATTGCTCGATTAATTGCAATTCTCGAAATACCCTGCCTAATACCTTATTGCGAAGCTGAGAAACGCCTGACAAAGCAGTTTCTAGACTTAGTCCGAAGGGTAACGAGCCTGGGCTAGTAACCTCTAGCCGATTATCAAAAATGGCTATCTGAATAGGGGATCGTTGCATTGAATAGTCTGCGTGTAGAATTGCATTGATTACTGTCTCTCTCACCGCGATGGGAGGGTATTCGGGAATATTTTCTCTACGAGCAGAATGAATTTTAGCACCCAAAGAAGTATTCCGCTTGATGAAGATCAGTATTTCATCAATAGCAAGGGGGAGGCAGCTTTTGACTTCAGCTTGATCAATTATTTCGCTTTTTGTGATCCCTTGGAATCGAGCCAGTCGAACTAGAGGATCAGGAAATAGATGATCGCGATCTTTGCCAAAGAGGAGGAGAGCTCCTTTTGTTGGGTATAAACTGTTCTGATGGTCTACTAGCAACTCCAACGATTTGGCAGTATTTTTTGTAAATTTTTTATTTAATGGAGCAAGTAGCTGGCGTGCTAGTTCAAAATCTAGTTCATCAGACGTTGACTTCATTTCAGGGGATTGGTCGAAGGATATATGTTCTTTGAGTCGTTTTATTTCGGCAATGAGGGATGCATCAGCTATGCGGTTCGTTGATCCAAGGCGAACATAGACTCCCTTGCTATCACCTTTGGTTTTAAGATAATAAGGAGCAAAGCTATGGGAGACTGTTACAATGAGAATATCACGTCCACGCCAGGAAGAAAATTGAAGATTTGGGAGAATGGAAGGGCTCACAGAATCAGCAACAGCATTGGCCACTCGCTCTTCATCTTCGAGGATGTTTGCCACTCCAATAACTTCTTTTGTATCTCCTTTGACTCCAATAACAAGAGTGCCTCCAGCCGTATTAGCAAATGCGATGACGGTTTGGACAATCTTCTGAATTAGTTGTGCATTTTCTTTGAATTCAATGGTTTTACCTTTTGGCTTAGCGAGCAACTCTTCTAACATTCTACCTCTCAAAATGAACCTAGAAAATAACGTAGAAGTTTATATTTGTCCATCAGTATCGGGTTGAGCAGGCCAAAACCTTAAGGTCGATAGATGAAATAGTGGTATAAAACCTCGGACTTTGTGCGCTTTCTCCTACATTTTATCCCACTTTGGACTCGTGGTTTTGGAATTTAAAGGGGAAATCGATTAAAGAAATAATTATGAACTTTAGAAAGTTTGGGATCCCCGTTTTGGCCCTAGTTGGCCTCATTTTTGCTGGGTATATGGTGGCTCTTGGGATGAAAAGACCCCCTGTGCCGCCGATTGATCACCCTCCGCCCGTTCCCCCCTATACCCATTCGGTCGCAGGGTCGGGGATCATCGAGGCCTCCTCTCTCAACATCAACATTGGGACGGCGCTCGTTGGGCTCATCGAAGAGGTGTTCGTCTGTCCTGGGATGTGTGTGGATAAGGGAGCTCCTCTTTTTCGGATCGACACGCGGGATCTTCGAGCGATCGAGAAGCAGGCCGAGCAGTCGCGGGATGTAGCCGTCGCCAGACTCAATCGACTGATGAGTTTGCCCAGGAAGGAAGAGGTTCCTCCTCTAGAGGCGGTCGTCAACCGATCCAATGCTCGCCTTGCCGACCAGTATTCCCAATACTCTCTGTTCGAGAATGTGAGTGACAAGCGGGCGATCAGCTACGACGCCTTCAATCAGCGCAAGTTTGCAGCACAAGTGGCTAAGTATGAGTTGGAGCAGGCGAAATCCAACCTTGAGCTCCTCAAGGCGGGAGCTTGGATTGAGGATTTAAAGATCGCATCGCAGCAGGTGGAAGAGGCAACGGCGAGGCTTGGTGTGGCCCAGACCGAGGTGGAGCGGGCGACTGTGCGGGCCCCATTTAGTGGGCAGGTGATGCAAGTGAACGTGAATTTGGGAGACATTGCAAGGGGGGCACTTGAGGATAGCGCATTTGGAGATCCCCTCATGGTTTTTGGGGCGATCGACCCACTTCATGTCCGGGTAGATGTCGATGAAGATGATGCGTGGCGGATTTTTCCCGGCGCGCCAGCCATGGCCTATGTGCGGGGGAATAGTGAGATCAAGTTTCCTCTCGAGTTTGTTCGGATCGATCCGTTCATGATCCCAAAGCGCTCACTCACCGGTGAGAACTTGGAGCGAGTTGACACCCGGGTCCTTCAGCTGATTTATCGATTTGATAAGAAAAACCTCCCCATCTATCTCGGACAGCTTCTCGACATCTACATCGAGGGGAAACCTTCCCAGGGGCTTTAAATGAAGAAGCTTCTTCTCCTTTTGCTACTCTCCGGTTGCATGCTCGGTCCAGACCATGAGGTGCCCGAGGTGTGTATGCCAGAGCGGTTTGAGGAAGCGCCTGAAGAGACTCAAGAGATCGACCTCACCGTCTGGTGGAAGCAGTTTGGAGATCCCGAGATGGAGAGCTACATCGAAGATGCTCTTTGCCAAAACCTCGACCTGGGGATCGCTCTTCACAAGGTGGAAGAGGTGAGAGGACTCTACCGGATCGATCGCTCCCAGCTTATGCCCCAGATCGTCGGAAATATGCTCGCTCTTCGAGCCAGACGAAGTGAGAACTTAGGAGGAGATGTGATCGAAGGGCCTGAAGCGACGACCGATCTTGTCCCTACGGATTTCTCGGGGCCACTCATTCAGAACTTTTTCCAGGTTGGCTTCGATGCCTCTTGGGAGATCGACATCTGGGGAAAAAACCGGAGAAGGGCCGAGGCGGCTTATCGAGATTTTGAGGCGAGCCAAGAAAATGCCCTGGCCGTCCAGATCACACTGATTAGTGATGTGGCTAGGAATTACATCGACATTCGGGTTCTCCAGAAGTTGATCGAGGCAAAGAAAGAGCAGATCTGCCGCTCCGAGGATCTTGTCTGTCTGACCGAAAGCCGCTACTGCGCCGGACTTACCTCCGAACTTGATGTCGCAAGGGCCAAGGCTCAGCTGGGCACCCAGGCAGCGAACCTCCCGCCTCTAGAGCAAAGCTTGAAAGAGACGATCCATGCGTTGGCCATTCTACTCGGTCGTCCACCCGAGCAGTTTGCTCTCTGCTTTGAAAACGAGGGAGATATCCCAGAAGGCTCTGGAGTCATTCCTGCCGACCTCCCTTCCGAGCTCCTCTGTCGACGGCCTGATATTCGGCAAGCGGAGAGAGAGCTTGCGGCAGCCACTTCCCGCATCGGCGTAGCGAAAGCCGAGTTTTTCCCCAGCTTCTCTTTGCTGGGAAGTTTCGGGGTGCAGAGTACTGAAGGGGACCAACTCTTTCTTTGGCCCTCCCGGTTTTGGACGATTGGTCCTGGAATGGTCTGGAACCTCTTCACGGGTGGGAGACTCATCGCCCAGGTGAAGGTAGCCAATGAGCGGCAGAAGCAGGCGATCTTGACCTATGAAAAGGTGGTCTACCAGGCATTCCAAGAGGTGGAGGACCGGCTCGTCGGTTACTTCAAGGAAGAAGAGAGGCTTGCTCGTCTTGGAGAGCGGGTCGAGTCCCACTGTCTTCAGCGCACCCTTTCGTCTGAGCAGTTTTTGAGCGGGCTAATCTCCCTCGATGACGTGCTTGATGCCGAGAGAGATCTCTATCTGGCGATCCAAGCCGAACTCGAGAGCCAGGGAGTGCTGCTCACCCAGCTCATTGGACTCTATAAAGCACTAGGGGGAGGTTGGGATTGCTCCGATTTGCTCTAAAAATCTTGATGGGGGACAGAGCCAAGTATCTGGGAATGGTTCTTGGTCTGACCTTCGCCTCGTTCATCATTGTCCAACAGTCTTCGATTTTTCTTGGACTCATGTCCAGGACAGTCGGTCTGATTAGCGACACTTCCCAGCCCAACATCTGGGTGATGGACCCGAAGGTCCAGTTTGTTGATGATGTGAAACCCATGAACTCGACCGAGCTATTTCGCGTTCGGGGGATTGAAGGGGTGGAGTGGGCTGTTCCATTTTTCAAAGGGATCATTCGGGGACGTCTTAAGAGCGGGAACTTCCAAAATACCATCGTGATTGGGATCGACGATGCTACCTTCATCGGAAGGCCGCCCGAAATGGTTCAAGGGCATATCGAAGATTTGCGAAAAACCGATGCGATCATCGTGAGCCAAGAAGGGGCAGAGAATCAGCTGGCGAGCAAAATTCCCGGGATGGAGCACAAAGTTCCGCTTCGGGTAGGAGAGACGATCGAGCTCAACGATAACCGGGCCGTTGTCGTGGGGATCTGCGATGTGTCGCGCACCTTCGTCACCCAGCCCGTCGTCTACACGACCATCCGAAGAGCGCTCCGTTTTTCCCCCTTCGAGCGGAAAAATCTCTCGTTCGTCCTCGTCCACTCCTCTCCCGACATTACCCCCGAAGCGCTCTGTAAGAGGATCACCCGGATCACTGGCCTTGCCGCCTACACCAACAAACAGTTTGCTTGGAAAACGATCAGCTATTTTCTCAAAAACACAGGGATCCCGATCAACTTTGGTTTGGCGATTGGTCTGGGGTTTGTGATTGGGGTGGTGATCGCTGGGCAAACCTTTTACAACTTCACCCTCGATAATCTCCGCTACTTTGGGACCTTCAAGGCGATGGGGGCCGACAACAAGCTCCTGAAAAACATGGTCCTTCTCCAGTCGTTCGTTGTCGGGTCGCTTGGCTGGGGCCTTGGCATTGGCGCTGCGGGGGTATTTGGGCTCGCTTCAAGGGGAACCCAGCTCGCCTTCTTCCTCCCGTGGGAGCTCGTCATCTTCAGCTATGTGAGCATTCTCGCAATTTGCCTCTTCTCCGCCCATGCCAGCATCCGGCGTGTTCGCCGCCTCGAGCCAGCGATCGTATTTAAGAGCTAATTCTCTGGGCGAGTGGACCCGGATGACTTCCAAGTGGGGGTACTCTTTGAATTTCTCGGGGAAAAGTCTTCGCTTTTTCCAGTAGGATTTCAAGGCCCATAGAAAAATTGAGTTTTTGCTAAAGAGTTGCAGGCGAATGCTTTCCTTACAGCCGGGCCAAAGCTCTTGCTGCGTTCGGCAGTTCCGATAGGTTCGTTTCAATAGGTGAAGGAGGATCCTCCTGAGCGGATAGTCGAGCCAGATAGCCACTTCTCCTTTTTCCCAGACGATGTCTCGTGACCTGCTGTAGTTCCCATCGACGATCCAACGATCCCCTGAGAGGGACTTTGCCACTTTTTCTCGGAAAGTTTCTTTGTCAGTTTCAACCCAGTTGGGGTTCCAATGAAGAGCGTCGAGCTCGATGTGAGGGAGATCTAACTCCTTGGAGAGCTTTTGCGCCAGGGTGGTCTTACCCGAACCGGTGGTCCCTAAAATAATGATCCTCATAGGGGTAGATTCTACTCTATTGAATGAAAAAAAGCTCCTTTAAATTGTTTTCAAATTTCAACCAAAAACCAAAAGGAGAACCAGAAATGAATCTATCTAGCATAAATCTGACAGCTGCCGCCTCAGATTGTCTTCTTCCCTCCGGCCCGCTTTACCATATCCGTCATCTCTTTTTTCAGAATGGGACGGCCACCTATCGAGTCGACTATGTGAAGGAATACATTAAGGGAGACTCGGTGATTGGCAAAGCGGCCAGCTGCGATCTGACTCATCTAAACGAAACTGTATCGGGAGTTTTTGAGAAAGTCGCTGGCTGCTTGTGCAAGACTCAAGGGACCAAGGATGTACCAGCCAGCTCTGCCCTGGACCTGCTTGGGATCAATGGAGTAGAGCCTTTCACGAGCTGCATGATCAGAGAGTTAAAAAACGTATGCGATTCGGGAAGGCCTGATATCCCATGGAGACAGATTGGGATCATCGTAGGGTGGGTTGCTCTCGGTTGTTGTGTCTTAGGGGGAATTGGCATAGCGGCGGATAAGTTTTGCAGTGGACAAGCTCAGCCAGAAGCCGAGGAAGAAGGTGTTGATCTTGGCAGGAATCTTCTTCCAGAAGAAGGTCAGCAAGTGGATGAGGGAACCCTGACGGCGGATAGTGAAAAAGACCTTGAGAAGGAAGGGATAGAAGAGGCAGCTCCTAGCAGGAGAGCTTCAACAGCGAGTGAGCAGGATAGTGACTGGGAGGTTTTGGAGAAATGAGTAGATCTTGCTCTATTTCGATAGGTAACTTTTTTCTATCTTTAACCTGATTTTTTTAACAGCAAGGAGGAATTTTATGAAAATCACACAAATGCAAACACAACTCCCCATCCCAGGATGGGAACCCCCAAAGCAGAAGGAGTCCTCAAAGGTGGGAACCATCTTTAACCAAGCCATTTTGCCCTTGAAAAATGCTTTGGGCATGATGACAGCATTTGCCCTGCTGGGAAGAGCAAGTGGATGCAATGAGATGAAAGAGAGCTCGGCTACGGAAGCTTTTTTCCAAAATGGAACATCTGCCCTTAGGGTTCTTTATTGGGAAGCGAAGATTTCTCTTAGTTGGTTGAATCAAAGTCTCGCAAGCTGCGGATTTGGAATGGGAGATGGCCAAGGCGTCGGAGTATGGGACAAGGTCCGCTCTTGCGTTTGTGAAGGGAAAACAACATGGTCTGATGGTGAGGTGATACTCCATCAAACAGGCTCGCAGCTCGATCTTTATGGACGAAACATTACCTCAATCCAAGAGAGCTGCATAGTTGAAGCACTTAGCTCGGCCTGTCCTTCAAATAAACCTGACATCGTTACTCAGGTTCTTATTGCAGCTTCTCTCACGTTTATTGTGGGCTTTGGCCTATGGAAATGTGGAGGTGTAATCGCACGCAAGTGTGCAAATCAGAATGGAGTAAACAACCCAGGTGGAGATGTCAACATCGGCTATCGAGAAGTAGAAGAAGGAGAAAACGTATGAAAATCACAAATTCAATAAGCCTGCCTGGTGCAGGCTTCTCTTTCCCCCAATATAGGGGCGGAGTTTCAGCCGCCTTGAAACTCATTCCCTTTGCCGTATTTGGTACGGCTATGGCTTGTGACAAGCCAAGAGGGACAATGCGGTCTCTTTTTTTTGAAGGGGCAGATGCTCTTCTAAGAGTAAGCTATGACAAACAGCTCATCTCCCCAGATGCAGTGATTGACAAAGTGAACGCATGCGGGCTTGACTGGCTCAATGGGACGATAGAACAACCTCTTGAAAAGGTTAGCTCTTGCGTCTGTTCGATGTCGGTAGCGAGCTTTAACAATCCCGGCTCTACCTTTTCGACGATGGATTTATTTGGAGAAAATATCACAGCAAACCAAACCGAATGTGTGACGAGTGGGCTCAAGGAAGTGTGCTTCTCAACGCCTGTGGATTTTACAGGGCTGGCCGTCACAGCTGGGATAGTGGGTACCCTTTGTTTAGCTTATTGCTGTGCACGTCCAGTCGCATCCCTAGTTGACCGAGTAAAAAACTGGAGAGCGAATGAAGATATAGCCCTTCAATATCATGAACTTAATGATCAGCCTTAATTGAGGAGGGATTTATGGATATCAGCAACATGACTTCAGTGTTTTTCGAAAAAGGGGTTGAGGTGTTCCGAGTGGACTACAACGACACCTCATTTTCAACCGAGCAGATTATTGAAGGTGGCGTTTCCTGTGGCTTGGCCCTTCTGAATGAAACGGTCTCGGGGGTTTTTGAAAGTATCCGAGAATCCTTCTGCTCCAATGAAGGTTTGTTAAGTCTGTTTGGAAAAAACACGACAGAAGTAGATAGCAACTGCATGATTTCAACACTTGAGAAGATGTGTGAGTCCCAGAATAAGGTCCCTTTTCGTGCGGAAGATGTACTCATACCAGTAGGGGGCGCGATTGGATTTCTTATGACTCTTTGTCTTGTCGGGTGCGTCTGTGGCAGGATTATTCGAGGAGAACATTTAAGGGGTGGGGGTCAACAAGGAGAAGTTCTTCTCCAGGCCCCGGATGAAGGGATAGGTGTGATAGGAAATGAGGAGTTTGCTCTGCAAAAGGAACAAGCAGATGCTTCAGCAAAAAAGGCTAAATGGAAGTTTGTTGCTTATCAAGTTTTCTGCTGCTTCACTTGTTGCATACGCATGCCCATTTCTAAATGTTTCGACTGTTGTGCCAAGGATGGAAATGAGCGAGAAAAATACCGAGCCATCGATCGAATATCGACCCGGATCGCTTTGTGGCCCCTTCCTTCTGCGGAAAGGGAGTTAGAGAAGAGAAAGAGGATCGCTGCGTACTTTCGGGAATTTCAAGCACTAAGAGAAGAGCATGCTGCAATTTCAGAGCCGCTAGCCGGGATAGGGGATTTGGGGCGTATTGCGCACGAACAGGCCATCGATCAGAATAGAGTGAGGCGGCTTGTTCGCCTGTCAAATGAAGAGAATCTTCCCTGGCCAGAGCAGTTTCGGGATTTGCTTGCGGCCCTTCCTGAAGAAGGAGGAGTGGTTCCAGTCCAGGATAATTCAAGGCTCTGGTACGACACTGAGAAAATGTGGGGGGACCCCGCTGAGAGGTCTGGCTTTGAACGACCCTCAGGGTCAGTATTTCCAGAGGGGACGTTATGGCCCTAATCGGGGTCTAACCATACCTGCCGCTTGGCGGGGAGGAAATTCAGTGGTCTTTCCTTATTCCCGTTTGATGTATAGATACAGAAATGGAGAGCAATATACAGAGTCATGCGATTTTTTGCCAGGGGTTGACCAAGACCTATGGGGAGGGACCAACGGCGGTCCATGCCCTGCGAGGAGTGGATCTCGAGCTAAAAGAGGGAGAGCTCCTCATGATTGTGGGTCCCTCTGGCTCAGGGAAAACCACCCTCATCTCGGTCATCGCGGGGATCCTCAACCAAGACGAGGGGAAATGTCTTGTCTTTGGAAATGACCTCAAGGAGATGAGCGATCGAGATCGGACTGTCTACCGGGGGCAAACGATCGGCTTTGTCTTCCAGGCGTTCAATCTGATCCCAATGCTCACCGCCCAAGAGAATGTGGCAGTCCCACTCCTGCTCAATGGGGTGGAGCAGAAAGAGGCTGTCGACCGGGCAGGGGAGATTTTAGATCGATATGGCCTGGGCGATATGCTTGGTAGATCACCGGCCGATCTATCGGGTGGGCAACAGCAACGGGTAGCGATCGCTCGGAGCTGTATCCATGAACCAAATCTGATCGTATGTGACGAGCCGACAAGCAGTCTCGATCATGAGACTGGGACCCTTGTCATGGAGCTTTTTCGGCAAGAGGTGCTCGAAAAAAACCGGGCTCTTGCGATCGTTACTCATGATGCGCGGATTTTCCCCTTTGCTGACCGGATCGTCAAGCTAGATGATGGGCGGATCATTGAAAATAGCTCTAGTCCTCAGTAAGTTCGTTATTTTGTTGATCTCTAGGAAGGAGAGGGAGGCTCTGCTGGTCTTTTTCTGCACAGCAACCGAGATCTCTTTGGATCGCTTTGCTGGCAAAGCAGCAGACAACACATAAAGCTAAGGTAGAGCCAGTCACGATGAGGGCGATCTCCCAGTTTTCATATTCACAGAGTTTGTTTAGCTGGGATTTAAGGCAGTTGGCAGTCTCTTTGCCTTCGTTTTTCCAATATAAATCTAGAACAGATTCGGTGGCGCTAATTTCGTCTGGACAACAATCACAAATGCATTTTTTAAAAGGGGTAAACCCTTCTTGGGTTGTTTCGATTTGAGTTACATTGCAAACCGCAACGGTATTCATAATGTTCTTGGGAGACACTTTGTCATAGTTGGCATGATTGATCTGGAAGGTGGCATTATTTGGATCTGAAAAAAATAGCATATAGGGGTTTCTTATACTGTGGCAGCCCGCTTTTGCGATCGGGAGGCTGAGAAAAGCAAGAAGAGCAGCATTTTTGACCTTGCCTAAGGAGTTTTGCAGAGTTGTCCCAAGGGTATGGGAGGCCATTGGTAGGGGAATTTGTCCTGTGTAAGCAAACACACTGTGCGGGATTTCCATGAAAACCTCCTATGTAAAATGGAGGCGAGTTTCTCGTGTTTTTAAAAAATTGTCAAGAACTCGTCCAACCCAAAATTTTTGGCCGCTTCGGCAAAGTCACTGTACTTGCGTGCCATCTCTTCCCCTTCGAGATCAGACAAAAGGCCAGCGATGGGCAGGGGGAGGGCCTGCGTCTTTCCTTTGTAAGATAGGGCAAGGCCTCCTTGTGTTTCGATTACAGCATTTAGGGCATCGCGGATTTCTTGGTCATCGCTTCCTAGCCCAATGATCGAGTCGCCCCTAGAGGCAGCGATTGCTCCCTTCTCGAGTCGAAAGGTCTTGAAGGGGGTGATCTCGATAGGGTCTTTACCAAAGCGATCGACTTTGACGAGCTTATGGAGGATATCGCTTGAGAGCTCTTGAATGGGCTTTGCCTCGAACCTGTTAATCGGCTTTGGAACCACTTTGGGGAAGAGGGGTTCATCTTTGAACACGCAGTTCCCCTTGATATAGGTGGCGTGAGTCCGGAAGGTGGCGAGGTCCTCGACGAGGATGAAGTCGGCAGGGTCTCCAACGCGGAGGAGTCCCACATCTAGGTTGTAATGTTCGACCGGGCTTTTCGTGGCCGCAATGATCGCATCGATCGGGTCGATCCCACGAGCGACGGCCCGCTTGACGAGCGATCCGATATGGCCGAGCAGAAGCTTATCGGGAGGGAAGTGGTCTGTGCAGAGAGAGCAGCTAGTGGGGTCTTCTTGAATGAGGGGATAGAGGGTGCCCAGATCGGAGAGGAGGATGTGCTTTCCCTCTTTTCTATTTGCGCGTGCTTCGGAGAGGGTGGTGGGCGGTAGCGTCATGATCGGTTTGTTGTGGGCATTTGCGCTGTGGATTTTTGCTGCTAGCTCTGAGGTCTCTGGGGGGAGAGCAAAGAGGCTGATCACTTCGGGGTGTTCCCACAGCTCTTCGATCTCAGCAAGGGAAAGGTGAGAGTGAGTAGGCGCAGAGAAATAGAACTTAAAGGGGACTTGTCTCGCTTGATCGATCAGATACTCGATCCCTGAAAGACCGAGCGCTTTGGACATTTCTTCAGGATGACAAACGGCTGCGATCGTTCCATGCCGGACGGCAAGGCGAGCTAAGGAGGCGGGGGGGAGATAAGTGGATTCGAGGTGGATGTGGGCATCGACAAAGCCGGGAAGGATAAACTTCTCCCCACGGTGCCCATCGGGCTCGATCTTGGTAATGATCCCATCTTCTACCGTGACTGCGGCGGAATAGATTTTTCGGTTGTGGATGTCGACCAGTTTACCGTGGATCTCCATTACGAACCTCTCAGGAGTCGGAGTCCGTTGAAGACGACGAGAAGAGAGGCGCCTGTGTCGGCGCCGATCGCCATCCAAAGGGTGGTCCACCCAAAGCAGGCGAGGAGGATGAAGATTGCTTTTACCCCCAGGGCAAACCAGATGTTTTGTTTGATGACTCGGAGCGATTTGCGTGCGTGGCGGATCAGGTAGGGGAGGTGGGAGAGGTCGTCGGTCATCAGGACGATGTCAGCCGTTTCGAAGGCGGCGTCTGTGCCCATGGCACCCATCGCGATCCCGAGCGAGCTTGCGGCCATCGCAGGGGCGTCATTCACTCCGTCACCAACCATGGCGACGTGAGGGTGTTTTTCTTTGAGCTTTTTGATCGCCTCGACTTTTTGCTCTGGCATCTGCTCCGCAAAGTAGGTGTCGATTTCGATTTGGTTCGCGAGATTGCGCGCGGTCTTTTCGTTATCACCGGTGATCATGGCGGTTTTTTTTACGCCGAGCTTTTTCAGAGAGCCGAGGATCTCCCGCATATAGGGACGGGGCTCGTCGGCCACGCTGATGAGTCCGCAGATGTGGGTGAAATCGCCAATGGCGACAACGGAGTGTCCTCCATCCTCGAGGGCAAGGGCGGCTTTGTGGGCCTCTTCGTTTTCACACCGGTGTTTTTCATGCATGAACCGGTGGCTCCCGATCCAATACGGCTTCCCGTCAAGGGTTCCTTCAGCGCCAAGCCCTTTGAAGATCTGAAAATCTTCGGCGGGCGCGGGTTCAACCCCGGCTTCTTTTGCTTTTTGCAAGATGGCGCGGGCGATCGGGTGCTCGCTTGTCGCTTCAAGGGCAGCGGCCCGCTTGAGGAGCTCTTCCTCTGTGTGGGAGTTGAGGGGGACGATCTTTTGGACACGGGGTTTACCAAGGGTGAGGGTTCCCGTTTTGTCAAAGGCGATCGCGCCCACTTTGCCGATCAGCTCGAGATAGATGCCTCCCTTGATCAAAATCCCAGTGCGGGCAGCTCTAGTGAGGGCCGAGACGATGGTAACAGGGGTCGAGATGACGAGGGCGCAAGGGCAGGCGATGACGAGAAGGACGAGTCCTCGGTAGATCCCATCGAGCCAAGGGACGCCGAAGAAGAGGGGAGGGATGAGGGCGACGAGAAGGGCAAGCCCCATCATGATGGGGGTATAGACTTTCGCAAACCGCTCGACCCACTGCTCACTTTTGGCTCGCTGTTTGCGCGCGCCTTCGACCATTTTGATGATCTGAGCAAGGGTGGTCTCTCCCGCTTTTTTAGTCACCTCAAAGGTGAGAGCCCCTTCCTCGTTGATCGTTCCGGCAAAGAGGGGATCTCCTTTTTGTTTGAAGACAGGGATCGCTTCTCCGGTGATCGGCGCCTGGTTGACGGTGCTGCTCCCTTTAAGGACGTTCCCGTCGAGGGGGATCTTTTCTCCGGGGCGAACGACCACTTTGTCTTTCGGCTGAACTTCTTCCACTCCCTTTTCAACAATTTTCCCATCGACGAGAACTTGGGCTTTTTTGGGCGAGAGGTCGAGGAGGGTTCCGATGGCGCGGCGGGCTTTCTCAACACTCCAACTTTCGAGAAGGAGGGCGATGGCAAAGAGGAAGGTGACCGTGGCGGCCTCGAACCATTGACCGATTAGGATGGCGACCGCAACGGCGACCACCGTGAGGACATGGATGTCGAGGTGGAGCTGGCGCGCGCTCCGGACTGCCTTGGGAAGGACGAACCAACCTCCGGCCACGATCGATCCGATGTAGAGGAGAAGGACGGGAAGCGGAACGATTTCATATTGAGGCTCGAAGCTGGCAACATGGCCAAACGAGGAGGGGCCGAGGAGGTGGAAGATAAGACCGAGAAGCCAAAAGAAGCCGCTGGCCAGGCATAGGAGGAGGCGACAATGCCTTTTCCAAAAAGGGGCAGTAGCTTGCCCAACAATCGGGTGCATCCCCGTCGAGCGGATCACCCGCTCGAGTTCCCGAAGCCCAGTTTTGCTCGGGTCGTAAGAGATCTCCATTTTTTGCTTGAGCGGATCAAAATCGAGCTTGATGATCCCCTTGTGGCGATGAAATGCCTTGGTCAGGAGGGAACACTCCTCGCAGCAATCGAGCTCTTCGATGTAAAAGATGGCTGTTTCTTGATTTTCGCCCATATCCTCTCTCTATCAAAATTTAGTTTTATATGGTCTGTATATCTGTGAAAACTTATGATGTGAAGGCATGGGAACCGACCTATTGACTCCTCTTAAGGAGGATATCCTCTCTTCGGCAGAGGAGGCAGTCCGAGCTATCGAGCTGCTCAAGACAGAACCCGTCCTTCGATTCATCGAGGAAGGAGCCGAGATGATCGCCCGCTGCTTTGAGCAAGGGGGGAAACTCCTCATTGCTGGCAATGGTGGGAGCCTCTGCGATGCGATGCATTTTGCTGAGGAACTCACCGGCGTCTTCCGCAAGCCCCGTAAAGCTCTTCCAGCTATCGCTCTCTCATGCCCTGGCCACCTTACTTGCACAGCCAACGATCTAGGGTTTCAAGGAGTTTTTGCAAGAAGCGTTGAGGCTTATGGAAAGCCAGGCGATATCTTCATTGCCCTCACTACCAGCGGGAACTCACCCAATTTGGTCGAGGCAGTCGCCACGGCCAAAGAGCACAAACTCCAAGTGATTTCTTTCCTTGGCAAGACAGGCGGCAAGCTCAAAGGCGAGGGAGATCTCGAGTGGTGTGTCGAGGGGTTTCAATATTCCGATCGGATTCAAGAAGCTCACATGGCCGCGATCCATATCCTCATCGAAGTGGTAGAGAAGAGACTATTTTCATGAGCATCGAGACGAAAGTCCTGGAGATCATCCAGGGGAAACGATCAGCACCAATTTCTAGGGCCATTCTCAGAGTGATGAGCCACGGCTACCGAGCTGGGGCTGCAATCCACCACGCTGCTTACAAGTACCTGCTTCCCAAAACCAAGCTCTCCCTTCCCGTAGTCAGCATCGGCAACATCGTGGCTGGCGGAACCGGTAAAACGCCCTTTACCCATTATTTAGCCGAAAGACTCTCTAAAGAATGTGAAGTGGCGATCCTTTCGAGGGGCTATAAGCGCACGGGTAAGAAAACCGTTCTCGTCAGACCCGAAACAGACCCGTCAGAATGTGGCGATGAGCCTTACCTTCTCGCCCAAAAACTCCCCCATGTAAAGGTGATTGTCGACGCCAACCGGACCGTTTCAGGGCATTTGGCTGGAGTGCTTGGAGCCGAGGTGGTCCTTCTCGACGATGGGATGCAGTACCGCCCCTTGAAAAAAGATTTTGAGATCGCCGTCATGCATGCAAGCGACTTGTTTGGAACGGGGTTCTACCTTCCACGAGGCCTTCTGCGCGATAGCCCCAAGCGGCTGAAAAGCGCCCACTTGATCGTCTTGACGGGCGTCTCCGAAAGGGGAGAATTTGAAAAAGCAGAGAAAGCGATCCGGAAATACACCAACGCTCCCATCGTGGGGATGGATCTGATTGTTAAAAACAGCACCGAGCTTGCCAGCAAAAAAGTGGCCACCTTTTGCGCCATCGCCTCACCCTCGAGGTTTGGACAGACGCTTCAGCGGCTTGGGTGCGATGTGGTGGAAAAACTTGAGAAACCGGATCACGCTCCCTTTTCGGTCGATGAACTCGAGCGGCTGGCCAACCGGGCCCAAGGCCAGGGAGCCCAATGCCTAGTTTGCACCGAAAAGGATGCAGTCAAACTTCCACAAGACTTCCGCTGCTCTCTTCCTCTCGTCCCAGTAGAAATCGCCTTTGCCCCCACATTCGGGGAAGAAGAGCTTAATCAAATCATAGATAAAATCATCGAGGTTACTCCATGAGCGAAGAACTTGAAATCACCCTACCCAAACTCGGCGAAAGCATCATGAATGCGACCATTGTCCAGTGGTTTAAAAAAGAAGGGGAGCCGGTCAAAAAAGATGAGCCTTTACTCGAGGTGGCTACCGATAAAGTGAACAGCGAAATTCCCTCACCCGTCTCAGGGGTACTCAAAAAGATTCTTGCCCAGCCAGAAGAAGATCTCAACGTAGGGGAGCCCCTTGCGACGATTTCGACAGACGAGAAAGGAGCTGCTCCTGCTGTGGCAAAACAGGAGGCTCCTGCTGCAGCTGATGAAGGGGGTGACCAGAAGGATTACTACTCTCCTGCCCTTCTTCGTCTTGCAAGAGAGCACCAAGTCGGGTTTGGGCAACTTGAAAAGATCCCCGGCACTGGCGCAGGCGGTCGGGTCACCAAAAAAGATCTTGAAAACTACATTGCCAATCGCAAGAGACCCTGCCCAGCTGCAGGAAAGGTCGTTGCTCCGCCAAAAGGGGAAGGGATCGAGCATGTGAAAATGACCGGGATGCGCAAAGCGATTGCCGACAACTTGGTCCGCTCCTTCTATGAGGCGCCTCACGCTTCCCTCGTTATCGAAGTGGATGTGACCGACGTGATGACCCTCGTCAAGAAAGAGAAGGAGGCCTTCCTGAAAAAGCATGGGGTCAAACTCTCAATCACCAGCTTCGTCGCGCAGGCCATTTCCAGAGCTCTTGGAGAGTTCCCGCTCCTCAACGCCTCTCTTCGCGATGACACGATCGTCGTGAAGCGGTTCGTGAATCTGGGGATCGCCGTGAGCGTCGAGGAAGGGATTATGGTCCCGGTAGTTCGGGGGATCCAAAAACTCCAGCTTCATGAGATCGCCGCGAGCGTGGCGGATTTTGCGCAAAAATCTAGATCCAACACCCTCCAGCCCGACGATGTCAAAGAGGGGACAATCACCATGACCAACTTTGGAATGTCGGGAGTGCAGATCGGAATCCCGATCATCCGCTACCCCGAGGTAGCCATTGTGGGGATTGGGGCAGTTTCTAAAAGGGTGATGGCGCTCGACGAAGATGCGTTCGGCGTTCGGCAGATGATGAACGTTTCCCTTACATTCGACCACCGTGTGATCGATGGGATGTATGGGTGTGGGTTCCTCTCTGCAGTAAAAAAACACCTAGAACAAGATCTATCGCTCAGCTAAGAGATTAGGGATCCCACCTTCGCCACTCATCGGCTTCTTTTTGCCTCTTTTCATTTGCGGCAATGCATTTGGCGCGCTCCTCCTCTGTGACATGCATCCAATTGGGATGTTGAGAAAGATGCGACAAAACATCATTGAAAGGACTTTTTTTCCATAGAAACCAGTCTGCTGCGGAGGAATAAGCAATTTTATATAAATCCTCGGAAGACAGATCGTCCCATTGGGAATACTCAGAAAATGCAGAAAATGCATCGATGTTCCCGTAGCTCCCTGCCAATTGGAGGAGTTCTGGTAACTTTGCAGCCAGTGCCTTTTCGAATATCGGATGTCCGTCGATCTCTTGACAGACATCATCTATTTTGATTTTACAGCCTATTCCAGCTTTCAGGATGTTGAAGATCTCTGTTTCATTCATGCTATTCCAATTAGACTTTGCTTTTACCAGTGCAGCAACAGAAGCAAATTCCACTTGTCCAAAGCGAATGTAGGAGCAGAGAATTTCGGATAGGTCGCTCGAGGATAGTGACTCGGCATTTGGTAGAGCCAGGAGGCTTGCCAACTTGTTCAAATTGTCGCTTCTGTAATAAGGGAGACGATTAGCTGCAATCCTAATCGATTGGACATCGATTAGATCCTTCTTTTCATGACTCACGACCATAGAAAAACCTATTGCATTGGCTGAAGAATTTCTATTAGCTGACGCTACAAGCATGGAAGAGAGATGCTTGCTCTCGAGCTTTTGCCAGGCTGGATAGTTATTCAGCTGCTTGAGCAACTTTTCCTGAAATTCTTTTGAAACAGAGGGGCTACCACCGAAAGGAGGATCAAGAATCACTGAAAAAGATTTCTCGAGTAGATTTGGGGATGATCGATCCCAACGAGGGTGATCCATCACCAACGAAATAATGGATTCTCTTTTTAGAGGATACCGATCTCTTCTGGGGGTACCTGGTAAATCGAGGACCAATGGGCTATAGGTTTGCTGAAAAATTTCCAAGAGTTGATCAGAAGATAGAGCCTCCCAAGATGGATGTTTCTCCTTTAGTTGGGTAACAAGAGATAGCAGTCCAAATCTGCCAGCATTGGTCATCGTTTTGAAAAGATAGTCGACAGAACGGTCTGCATTGGGGTGATTGATGATCAGCTCCTCCAACATTCTCACGCCGATCTCATCTTCCTGTCTAAAATGAATAACATTTTTCCAAACCAGCTCAGACATTCTATTGAGATCAGACGCTTTAAGATTTTCCCAATTCTCACACTCATTTTTCAACTGCTCGAAAGTTGCTATATCCCCATTCTGAATCGCTTCTAATCCAAGTTCAGTAATTTCCTTTGGGGGAAGCTTTTTCCAGTTTGGGGGCAAAATGACTTTTTTATTTTGAATAGTATGTTCTTCTGCAACATTCGGTAAGTTCTCGTAAGTTTTTGTTTGCTTCTCTAATAGAAGCTGTTGCATCTGAGGTCGGAGCTGGGATGTACGAACACCTGCCATTAACATTTGACCGATCCCCTCAATCATCCGACCTTTTTGAAATTCAGAAATTGATTTGCAAGCGCCCATCGAAATTTGAACAGCAAGGGAAAGGACGATTAGAGATAGAGAATTGGTCGCAATCATCGCTAAATAGAGACTGCTATTGGCAACTCCAGCAAGATTTTCTAGCGATTGCTGATAATCCCCAGTTAGAAAATGCTGAGTTGCATCTACAGTGCCAATAAAAATATCGTGCCCCGTTGTGATGAGTAGTCCAAGAGGGTGAGCGAGAATCGTCGCTCCTAGAGCAGCGACGGCAACTACAACTTGTAGTCCTGACTTGGCCATAAGAGAGAAATCTTCTCCTGAGCAAGCGTTAGAGAAATTCATATAGGATGTAATCCCTCTCATCGAGTCAAGAGCGATTGTTAGTGGTTTGCCAATGGGTGTATAAAGGGCAATAAAGGGGAGGGCGACAAGCGTGACTCGCTTTGCTAGGCTCTCCTCTTCCATTTTTTCTTTTGGCAAGTCGTTTTCATACTCCCTATGATAGTAGGCGGGAGCCATGAGGCTTTGATGATCTTTAATTAGAAAATTTGTTTTGTCCATATTACAACCTCTTTTTTTATTAAATTTTATCAATTATACTAAAGCTGTTATAAAAAGCAAGTGGAATAGTTTTTAAAAATTGTTGTGAGATGAGCAATTACTAGAAATAAAGACCAAGTCCTAAGGATAGCCCCTGCATAGAAAGGTCGCCGCCACTTCCCACAAACTGTGCTTGGGTGGTAAAGCGGGCCAGCCGGTTTTGTCCTGGGAGGAAGTAGAGCTCCCAGCCAGCGCGCAAATAGAGCTCTACGCAAGAAAAGCACTTTCGAAAATCAAGGCCAATCCCCATCTCGCCTACCTTTTGCATCGCATCGTACTCGCTAAAGAATTTTGCATCATTCTGATCTTGGTGGAGATAAACTTCTCCCCAGAGAAGGCTGCAAGCGCCGCGGACAAATAGACTTGTTCCCCACCTTAAGTGCCACAAACTTTCGAGCCCCACTTCAGGGCCGATCCCCCAAAACTTGTTTTTCATCGAGAGGTTCACTTCTTGGGCATTCCGGTAGATGATGCGGGATTTGTGGCGAACGCCAGCGAAGCGGATTGCAGCGAAAGGGGTAAGGGAAAGGCGTGGAGAGATTTCCCAGCCTTTGGTGAGATAGAGATCGAGAAAACCGAGATGGAGGCGCCACCGACTCCGGAAGTTGTCGACGATCCCAACAGTCTCCGGGTAGCCTCTCGTCGGGAGGTAGTCTCCTCCGCCAATTTCTTCGGTGGTCCGTCCATGATAGTGGAGAAACTGCAAGCCCACTTCCCAGCCATCTGGGCAAAAGGAGAAGCCGGTTTTTGCGCGTACTCCCCAGCGAGTATTGAACTTGGGGGTGATTAGCTTTCCATCATGAAAAGCAGTATCGGTCGCCGATTCGGTGGCTTGAAAATAGAGAGCGTCAACTTGAACGTAATGGGCGGGCACATCCATAAGGGATGAGCCTAAGAAATCATTCGGTCATCTGTAAAGAAGTTTTTTGTTTGTCACTTCAATCACTTCACGAGAGAGTCCCGCTACACCAATCATGTTGGTGGCGAGCATCAAGCAGATCGAGATGTCGGCAAGGAGCCATGCTTGGCTTACTTCAAAGAAAGCGCCGCACGGAACCATGCAGATAAAGAACCAACGGAATCGTTTGACCCAAGAGTCGCCTAAGAGATAACAAGCGGATCTCTCGGCGCAGTTGGCCCAAGCTAAAATCGTTGTATAAGCGAAGAGAAAAAGAGCGATAATCACAATGTAGGTGCCAACAGGGCTGTTAAGCCCCTGAGAGAATGCCGCGGTGACCATGTTGGTGCTCTCAAGACCCGTTTGCCAAGTGCCTGTAACAAGAAGGAGGAGGCCTGTCGTTGTGCAGACGAGCATGACAAAAACAGGAGCGATCAATGTGACGACGCCATTCGTGATGGGGTCATCAGAGTCGGTGCTTGATTGGAGGATGGGGGCAATCCCTGTTCCGGCGTCAGTGGCCATAATCCCCCGATCAAATCCTGCTGAAACAGTCCGCATCATTCCATAACCGAAGACACCACCTGCAAGAGAAGAGGGAGTAAAGGCTGCAGCAAACATGAGTTTTAGAGCGGGCAAGACTTGTGGAGCATTGAGCGCCAAAATCAATAGAGCACTTCCGAAATAGAGGAGGGCCATGACGGGAACCACAGCAGCTGCCATTCTTGCAAACCGCTGGATCCCTCCGAGTAGAACAATTCCAACGAGGAAGGCGATTGCAAGGGAGGAAGCGAGAGGGGAGATCCCCATTTCGGCCAATGGAAGGACGATGGAGTTTACCTGGATGAAATTCCCAGCGGTTAGTCCACCCAAAATTGTGAATGCCGCGAAGATCATCCCAAGCTTTTTTTGCCCGAGCCCTTTTTCCAGGTAATACATGGGGCCGCCAACGTAGTCACCGTGGCTATTCTTCTCCCGGTACTTCACACCAAGAACGCAGCTTGCATATTGCACCACAGCTCCTAAAAAGGAGATGACCCACATCCAGACGAGAGCTCCAGGGCCACCAGTTGCCAGCGCCACGGCCATTCCTGAAATGTTCCCCGTTCCAAAGTTGCCAGCTAGGACAGCAGCTACCGCCTGGTAGTGGGATATTCCCTCTTGAGTGTCCCTTTTCTGGAAAAGCTCACGGGCGCTGAGTCCAAGTTTAGAAAACTGGATAAACCGAAGCTTCACTGTAAGGTAAAGGCTTAGTAGTAGAACGGCAGGAAAAATGACGTAAAAGGTGAGACCTTCATTGAAGAGTCTCAAGATTTCAGAAAAGCTCATAATCGGATCCGACTATAGCGGATCCGTCTTAAAAGGGCAAGTTGGGTTAATAGACCTCGGGAGTCGAAAAGCTCGGCTTCCCATCAAAGAGATAGATATTTTCTGTTTTAAAAATATCGAATCCCTCATCGGAAAGTGCCTTCAGCGTATCGAGAACCTCATCGGGGGTCGCCGTTTGCCCCTTATCCACCTTGGCGTAGCGGAGACGGAACTGGTCGATGCAAAATGTTTCGGGCTGCCCTTCGGGCCAAACCTTAGCTCCCCGGTTAGTGATGAGCTTTAGTTTGAGCGGTGTCGAGACAGAGGCGAGTTTTTTCTGTAGCGCCTCTGGATCGACCTTGGAATAGACATAGATGTCGGTTCCAATGCAGTGGCGACTCTCTTCGATGGGAGCCTTGGCAGCAAGAGCTTCAATTTTTTTCTTCCCTTCATAGGAGACGGCCTTGAGCTTTTGGGGCTTTTCCCCGAGGAACTTGGCCACCGCATGGGCAAACTCCTTCGTTCCCACCGATTCTTTGCTATGCTCCTTTGAGAAAATATCATTCGTATGGATCCCTTCCTCGATCGTCTTTAGCCAAGCGTTGTGGATCCGCTCAGCCACATTGTGTTCTCCGAGGTAGTTGAGCATCTGGACAGAGGCGAGAATGATCCCCGATGGGTTGGCCGAGTTTTTTCCAGCGCGCGTGGGCGCAGAGCCGTGGATCGCCTCGAACATCGCACCGCGGTCTCCAATATTGGCCGAGCCACCGAGCCCGACAGAGCCGGTGATCTGGGCTGCCACGTCTGAGAGGATATCCCCATATAAGTTGGGGAGAACCAAAACATCAAAAAGTTCTGGAGTATCTGCGAGTTTTGCTGTTCCGATGTCGATGATCCAGTGTTCGTTTTCAATGTCTGAGTATTCAGCAGCGATCTCGTCATAGATTTTATGAAAGAGCCCGTCGGAGAGCTTCATAATGTTGTCTTTAGTGAAACAGGTCACCTTCTTCCGACCTTGGGCCCGCGCATACTCAAAAGCAAAGCGGACGATTTTTTCTGTGCCGGGTCTCGAGATCGACTTAAGTGAAGAACAAACTTGAGGAGTTTGCCGGTACTCGATCCCCATATAGAGACCTTCTTCGTTCTCACGAACGATCACCACATCCATTTTCGGGTGCTTCGTCTTGACAAAGGGGGGAAACGAGGCGCAGGGACGGACATTGGCATAAAGGCCCAGGGTCGAGCGGATCGTCACATTGAGACTTTTGTAGCCTCCACCTTGGGGGGTGGTAATGGGAGCTTTTAAAAATGCTTGGGTACTTCTCAAGATGTCCCAGGTTTCTGGAGCCATCCCAGTATTGTGCCCTGCTAGATAGCACTTTTCCCCAATTTCAACCGGGTGATATTCGAGATTTGCTCCTGCCTCATTGAGGACAAACAGAGCCGCCTCCATAATTTCAGGACCAATTCCATCTCCGTGGGCAATTGCCACAGGTATTTTTCCGCTTGCCATCAACAGCCTCCAACGCTACCCTATAACTCGGTTCTTAGGGGATTGCCTTGAAGATTTCAAGAAAAATTGCTAGAGTGTGACTATGTATCAGGGCGCGAAGTTGAGCTTGCGTGATCTATTTGATCAGCAACGCCAATATGTCGACTACTTTTTCGAAAACCTCCATCTTCCGCAAGCAGAGAAAGCGGTGGAGATGTGCCTTGCTTGCAAAGGACTTCTCGTTTTCACAGGAGTTGGTAAAAGTGGGATCATCGCCGAGAAGATCGCCATGACCCTCATCTCTGTTGGGACTCGTGCTCTTTTCCTTCCAACGCTCAACTTTCTCCATGGAGATATTGGGGTTGTGGGTGAAAACGACCTCATTGTGATGCTTAGCAAAAGTGGGGAGACATCTGAGCTCCTCGATCTCCTTCCCTATATTCGAGAAAATAAAAGCCAAACGCTCGCCCTCGTTTCAGAAGGGGAGAGTCGCCTGGCCAAGATGGCTGATCTAGCCGTCGAGCTCCCTGTTGAAAAAGAACTTTGCCCTTTTGATCTAGCTCCGACCACCTCAACGACCGTTCAACTCCTCTTCGGCGACCTCCTCGCGATTGCCCTCATGCGCGAAAAGGGGTTTAGTCTCGAAGAGTATGCGCGGAATCATCCTTCGGGCTCGATCGGGAAGAAAATTACCCAGACCGTTGCCGATCTCATGAAAAAAGGCGACGATCTCCCCCTGTGCCATCCCGAAGATCGACTCGTCGACATCCTCGTCGAGCTCACCAATAAAAAATGTGGTTGTCTCCTCGTCGTTGAAAACGGCGATCTGTGTGGCATCTTCACCGATGGAGATCTTCGAAGAGCTCTTCAAGAGAAACAAACAGATGTGATGGAGAAGACAATGGGAGAGCTGATGTGCAAAAATCCCATCATCGTTTCTCCTCAAGACCTCGCCCATACGGCGATGCAAACCATGCAAGAAAAAAGATATGTGATGATGGCGCCAGTAACCGAGGGAAACCGGGTTGTTGGACTTATCCATATGCACGACATCATCCACCAAGGACTAGAAAATGATTGAAGCTTCCCCTTTCCTCTACCCACTCATGCTCATCGTCTTCAGCGTAGGCTATCTCGCGATCATCCTCGAATACACGATCCGGGTAAACAAAACCGCAGTGGCCCTTCTCATTGCTGTCCTATGCTGGGTCATCTACTTCGTCTTCAGTGAAATCTCCGTTGATAAAGACCTTCTCGTTCTCAATGAACACCTGGCAAATGTCTCCCAGATTATCTTCTTCTTGATGGGAGCCATGACCCTCGTGGAACTGATCGACTCCCACAAAGGATTTAAAATCGTCACCGACGTGATCCACACCACCTCGAAGAGGAAAATGCTCTGGATCATCTCGTTCCTCGCCTTCTTCCTCTCGGCGATCCTCGACAACCTCACCACCACCATCTTGATGGTCTCTCTCTTGCGGAAGATCATTCCGACTAGGAAGGATCGATTTCTTCTCAGCTGCATCGTCGTCTTTGCCGCCAATGCCGGGGGTGCTTGGACACCGATTGGGGATGTAACGACCACTATGCTCTGGATCGGAGGCCAAGTCTCTTCACTCAAAGTAATCCGTGCTCTCTTTTTCCCCAGCTTGGTTTCCCTCATCGTCCCCCTCCTTTACTTCTCGTTCCGAGCAAAGGGGGAATATCCTCAGCTGGAAGAGGAAGAGATAGACTCAACCCCAGAACCCGGAGCTCGCCTCGTCTTTTGGCTAGGGCTCGGCGCCCTCGTCTTTGTCCCCATCTTCAAAACGATCACTGGCCTTCCTCCGTTCATGGGAGTCCTCATCGCCCTCGCCATGCTCTGGCTCGTCACCGACATTCTCCACCACAAATATGAGCATCGGCAACATCTACGAGTTCCAACCATCCTCACCAAGATCGACACCTCAGGAGTCCTATTCTTCCTTGGGATTCTCCTTTGTATCAACGCGCTCGAGAC
>Ga0180437_10002358_pt1 | contig 30364 bp, 15 predicted proteins | sample SS_ome_4_FD_132410 | JGI IMG/M metagenome (GOLD analysis project Ga0180437, IMG submission 132410) | Hypersaline lake sediment archaeal communities from the Salton Sea, California, USA - SS_3_D_1 metaG | ecosystem: Environmental > Aquatic > Non-marine Saline and Alkaline > Hypersaline >...
CCACCGCCGCGGCGTGATCCACCGCGACCTGAAACCGGACAACATACGGCTGGAGGATGAAGGAGGGGAACGGGTACGGATCGTGGATTTCGGCCTGGCGCGGATCGCCGACGACGCGCAGCAACTGACGCAGTCCGGCGCCTTGGCCGGAACGCCCGCTTACATGGCCCCCGAGCAGGTCCGCGGCGAGGCCGTCGATCATCGGGCCGACCTGTTCGCGCTGGGGTGCGTGTTTTACGAAATGTGTACGGGCCGGGCGGCGTTTTCGGCGGTCAACACGCCTTCCACGCTGATGGCGATTGCGCGGCACCGTCCGCCGGCGCCGCACCGCGTGCAACCCGACGTCCCCCGGAGCCTTTCCGATCTGACGATGAGGCTTCTGGAGAAGAACCCGGCGCGGCGCCCGCAATCGGCCGAAGACGTGGTGGCCGCTTTGGATTGGTGCATCGAGGGGAAGACGGCGACGAGTGCGCGGCGCAGCAGAGCACAATGGTTGGCTGCGACGGCTGCCGCTCTGGTGGCAGTACTGCTGTTGGCGGTCGTGGTCTTCCGCCTCGTCACGCGCGACGGCACACTGGTCCTCGTCGTCGATCAGCCCGAGGCCACGATCGTGCTGGACGGAATCGAGATCACCGCCAGCGGACCGGGGCAGGAAATCACGCTTCGGCTCCCGCCCGGCGACCACGAGCTGCGCGTCGCCAAGCAGGGCTTCGCCTTGCACCAAGAGAAGTTCAAGACCGGCCGCGGCGACCGCGTCGTGCTAAGCGTGAAGCTCCGTCCCAAGGACGTGCTCACCGAGGTCCGGCGGTTTGCGGGGCACACGGCGCCCGTGACCGGTGTCGCCTTCTCACACGACGGGCGGCTGGCGGTCTCCTGCGGCGGGGACAACACGATCCGCGTGTGGGATGTGGGCACCGGCCGGGAGCTCCACCGTTTTCCGGCACCTCCCGAATCGTTGCGCAGGGTGACATTCTCGCCGGATGATATGCTCATCCTGTCGGGAGGCGAGGATGGCATCGTGCGGCTTTGGGACGCACAAACCGGCGAGCCGCGGCACGTTTTCGAAGGGCACGCGGGACCGGTCCTGTGCACGGCCTTCTCGCCCGACGGAACCCTGGTCCTGTCCGGTTCCCGGGACCGGACGGTCCGCGTGTGGGAGGTGGCGACCGGACGCCTGCTCAACACGCTGGCGGGCCACACCACGTGGGTCCGCGGCGTCGCGGTCTCACCCGACGGGCGTCTGGCACTTTCCGCCGGCAACGACGCCGTGGCCCTGGTCTGGGACATCGAACAGGGACAGCTTCGGCGCGTGCTCCAAGGCCATCGCGGACCTGTCGGCGACGGGGTGTTCTCCGACGACGGCCGGCTGGCTCTAACGGGGAGTTGGGACGGCACGATCCGCTTGTGGGACGTCGAACGGGAAGCCCAGCTGCGCGTGCTGGACGATCCCGATCAGGGCATGCGCTGCGTCGCGCTGGTGCCGAACAGCTCACACGCGCTGGCCGGAGGCCCGAACGCCACGCTCACCCTCTACGATTTACGCAATGGCCACAGGGTTGCGCGGCTGGCCGGCCACGTCGGAGAAGTCTGGGACATTGCCGTTTCGCCGGATGGACAATATGCACTCTCCGCCGGCCAGGACCACACGCTCCGGCTCTGGCAACTCCCCGCGCCGGAACAAGAAGCCGCGGGGGCGCTCGGGGCCGACGACCTGCCGAGCCTTATCGAGGCCGCGCAGGCAACCAGGGAGACGGACACACTCGGGCAGGTGCCGCTGGCTGAAGAGGTGCGATGTCTTGAGGGTCACGAGGCAGGAGTCTGCTGCGTGGCCTTTTCCTCGGACGGCAGCCGCGCGCTTTCCGGCGGCGAGGACGCCACCGCACGCCTCTGGGACATCGAGAGCGGCCGGGAAATCCGCCGCTTTTCAGGTCATACCGACGGCGTGTTGAGCGTGACGTTCCAGCCGGAAGGGCACTTGGCCCTGTCCGGCGGCAAGGACGGCACGATCCGGCTTTGGGACCCCGAGACGGGCGACGAGAAGCGATGCCTGGAAGGCCACAATTCGTGGGTCACCGGCGCCCGCTTCTCGCCCGACGGCACCCGCATCCTCTCCGCCAGCCTCGATTGCACGGTGCGCCTATGGGACGTGGCGACGGGTGAGGGCCGGGAGATGACCCCGCAGCACGCTTGCTGGGTCCGCACCGTCGCCTTTCTGCCCGGCGGCCTGGAGGCATTCTCCGGCGGGAACGAGGGGAATCTCTGGCACTGGGACCTCGCGGCGGGTAAGCGCCTGGGACAACTCGGCAGGCCCATGGAGATGTTCGTCATTGCTGAAATCGCCGTCTCTCCGGACGGCCGCTACTTGGCGGCGGGCGAGTGGGACGGCGCCCTGCACGTTTGGGAACTGAACAACTGGACCCCGATGCCTGCGCCGGCGGGGCACGGCGGCCCGATCGGCGGCCTGGCCTTCACGCCCGACGGCCGATGCCTGCTCTCCGGCAGTTGGGACTGCAAGGCCGTCTTGTGGGAGGTGGAAACTGGAAGGCCGGCGCTCCAATGCGCCGGGCACACCGATCACGTCCAGGACGTGGCCGTTTCATCCGATGGCCGCCGCGCGCTGACCGGCAGCCGCGACGGCACCGTGCGTCTGTGGCGGCTTCCCGGATCGGCCGCACAGGCGGCGGAGAACACGTCCAAATAGGGTGCGGGCGAAGACAAGTAGCGTGCGCCTTGACCACGGCAATTTCCAACCCTTTAACTCGAATTGGGAGGACCCGGACGATGAGACGATTCTTCTATCTGATGGCTGCATTGGCGTGCCTTGCTTGCGCGTCGTGCGGCGGGGGCGACGGTGCCACCGGCTTCAACACGCCCGAGGAAGCCCTGGACGCCTACGGCAAGGCACTGGAGCAAGGAGACGAAGCCGCCTATCGCGGCATCATGGCGAAAGACACAGAGGCGATCGAAGGGCTGGACGCCATCATCGCTCTACAGACCGACATGTCGCCCGAAGAGGCTGCCAAGGTGAATCTGAAGGCCATGGCGCAGCCGCAAGGATTCGGCGGTGTGCCCTCGAAGCGCTTTCCGGCGGAGATCGACGGCGATAAGGCCGTGATCGTCCATTTGTTTGAGAGCGCGAGTGTAGTGGACCGAGCGGACAAGTTCTGCAAATGGCAGTTCGAGAAATCGGGAGACAAATGGTACCTGATGGGGTCGGAGTCCGGAGAAGCGGCCGATTTGCCCGCGAAGTACGCCTGGGACAAGAACATCGCCGACGTGAGCCCGGAAATGAAGGACTTCATTAGCGGCTTCGACGGCACCAGCGAGAAGGTCGAGGCGGCCCTGGCCAAGCACGCTCCGGGCGTGGAGACCGACATGGGGCTTTACGGCCTGGAAGACCCCGCCGTCGTCGCCCGGGAAGAATCGGACGGCCAGGTCCGTTACACCTTGCGCACCAAAGCCGGGATGACCACGCCCACATTCATCGTCTCCTGGAAAGACGGCAAGATCGTCGCCATCGAAGAGAAGGAAGACTGATTGGGCCCGGGTTGCCCTCAGATAGCGGGAAATTGGCTTGGCCCGTTCAAGCTGTGAGAATGGCGCTCGGCTACATTCCGCCTATTTCGCCTAGAGACTCTTCAACGACAGGGCAGGTGTACTTCGTCGAGAAGGAGCTGAGCGAATACCGGGAGGAGTCGGGTGAGTAAGGTCTGCCGGGCGGGATCAGGTGGCTTTTGGCCGGAACTGGCCGGCCATTAAGCGGAGCTCGGCGCCATTGTTATTCCGGAGGACCCCATGGAACAGTCAGAATTGTTCAACGCGATTGTTCGCGCGCCGGAGGACGACACGCCACGGCTTCTGCTGGCCGACTGGCTGGAAAAACACGGCGACCCGCACCGGGCAAAATACATCCGCACAACGACGGTGCGCGGCATCGACTTCGAGTGGCACTTCCCCCAACAGATGTCGTCGATCCTCGACTCCCCGGCCGCCCGGCAGTTCACGCGGATCTCGTTCGCCAGCCGTCCGGAAAAGAGGCAGCCGTGCCCGGTGAGCAACGCCAGGAAAGGAACCCGCATCCCAGCACGGAGCCGTCGGTGTTAGACGCCGGGTCGGCTGCGGAGTCCCCGGCTTCATCGCCGACGAAGGAGCGTGATGGCAGCGGCAGGACGGTGCCTTCGACAGCGGCACCCTCTCCAGCCAAACCGCCAGTCCCGAGCAACAACCGGGACGACGGGCCGGACGATTCGCCGCAGGTTCCGGCGGCCGTACCCCAGATGCCGCCGGATCTGATACTCCACCTGACGTTTGAGCCGGAGACGTTCTTCAACGACGGCGGCGTGTTCTTTCGGGATGTGAGCGGCCACAGGCGCCCTGCCAAAGTCATCGGTCCCGTGACGGACGAAGGGAAGGTGGGAAAAGGCCTTCGGTTCCCGGCACCGTCGGCGACGAGAACGGACCGCGGACATCGTATACTTGTATAATCGCACCCCGATCGCGGCAGGCGATCTTCACTTGAGAGCCATCGTCATCGACGCATGGAGCGTACGCCACAACCTCAGGCGTGAGCTTGGACGCAGGCAGTGAGCCCCAGCCCTCGTAAGCCAAGATACGTTTACTGCCCTCGTGGCCCTCGCAGAAGAGCTTGATAATGTAGGCGCTGTCCTCGTGCCAGTCCTTAGACCTATGGGCTGCTACCTCGTCACGATACTTGTGGAGCACGTCATGCATAGTGGGCTGCCTGGACTGGCGGATAAGACCTGCGTGGACTAAGTTGCCCCTGAGACAGTCCAGGAGCCTTGCTCTTGCGTCCTGTGGCGCAAGCCTGTCTGCCTTAGTCTTGTTTTGACGAGGGGCCCCATAGTGCGTGAGGGGCTCATAGCCTGCCTGTGAGCCTCGCACCACTCGGCAGCGCCAAAAGCCCTGCTTGTGCTTCCCGTCCTTAGTGGTCCAAGGGGGACGCCAGCGGGGCTCATTTACCTTGATCGTGGGCGCAATCATTTTCTTGTCTCCTCTTGACTGTGAGCCCACGAGAGGAGACAATACAGGCGGATAGCCTGTGCCCTCTCTAGGGCTCGGGGTGTTGTCCAGGGGGCTTGGGTCTGCCAACCCGAGTCCCCACAATATGCGCCGACAGACGGCGCAGGGGTGACGATTGGAGCCAGTAGATTACAGGGGGTCACTGCCATGACCGGGCCTGCTCAAAAGGTGTTGTCCAAAAACGTGCTACCCAGGTGTGCAACCGGGTGTCTGCTGCTTTCCCTGATTGCCGCAAATCCTTTGCTGGCCGGCAATAGCGTCAAGCCCAATATCGTCATAATTCTGACCGACGACCAGGGCTACGGGCCCGTGGGGCGCCACGGGCACCCGTGGATCGAGACCCCGAACCTCGACAGGCTCTACGACCGGAGCGTGCGCTTCACCCGGTTTCTGGTCAGCCCGACGTGCTCGCCCACGCGGTCGGCCCTGATGACCGGGCGCCACCCGATGCGAAACGGCGTGACCCACACGATCCTCGAACGCGAGCGCCTGACGCTCGACGCCACAATTCTGCCCCAGGTGTTGAAGACGGCCGGCTACACCTCGGCCATCTTTGGCAAGTGGCACCTCGGCGACGAGGAGCCCTACCAGCCGCACAAGCGGGGGTTCGACGAGGCCTTTATCCACGGCGCCGGCGGCATCGGCCAGGCCTACGATTGCAGTTGCGCCGACGCCCCGGGCAACAAGTACTTCGACCCGGTGATCCGGCACAACGGGTCGTTCGTCAAAACGCACGGCTTCTGCACCGACGTCTTCTTCACCGCGGCCCTGGGGTGGATCAACCGGGTCAAGGACGGCGACGCCCCGTTCTTCGCCTACATCCCCACCAACGCCCCCCATGGCCCCTTCATCGCCCCGCCGAAGAACACCCGGCGGTTAACCGACCTGGGCTTCGGCCCGAACCAGGCCGGGTTCTACGGGATGATCGAAAACATCGACGAAAACGTCGGCCGGATGATGGAGAAGCTCGAAGCGTGGGACCTGCTCCCCAACACGGTCATCATCTTCATGTCCGACAACGGCATGACCGGCAACGGCTCGGGCCGCGGCGTGCTCGGCCGGGCACCCGACGGCACCGAGCTGGAAATGTACAACGCCGGCATGAAGGGTCTCAAAGGCAGCCCCGACGAAGGGGGCGTGCGCGTGCCGTTCTTCGTGCGCTGGGACGGTCGCATCCGTCCCGGCCGCGACGTCGACCGCATCGCCGCCCACATCGATCTGTTGCCCACGCTGGCCGCCCTGGCCGGGGCGAAGCTGCCGCCCGGCCAGGTCGAGGGGCGCAACCTGCTCCCCTTGATCGAAAACCCCGACGCCGAGTGGCCCGACCGCTACCTCTACACGCACGTCGGCCGCTGGAAGACCGGGGCCGAGCCGAACGACCACCAGTGGAGCCGCTTCGCCGTGCGCAACCAGCGGTTCCGGTTCGTCGGCAACGACGCCCTCTACGACATGCAGAAGGACCCCGGCCAGACGACCAACGTGATCGACCAGCACCCCGAGGTCGTCGCCGAGATGCGCGCCGCCTACGACGCCTGGTGGAAGGAGACCCGCCCGATGATGGTCAACGAGGGCGTCCCCATGTCACCGATGCGGCCGTTTCACGAACTCTACAAGAAGCAATCCGAAACCACCGGCATTCCCGAGTGGAAGCCGCCGGGACTGTGAGTCGGGATGGGGTGGGTATCGCGTACGTATTCTGGGCCTTGGCGCAGCGCCTCAGTCGGCGTCGGCCCGGTTACACATCCAGATGTCCATGTCTCCTTGGCCGCCGGGGCGGTCTGATTCGAAGAGGAGAAACCGCCCGTCCCGCGAGAGAAATGGATCACCCTCCACTGCGCTGGTGTTGACCACTTCGCCAAGGTATACCGGTTCACCGAACGCCGCTTCTGTGGACGGTCTTATTGCAGCCCATAGATCGCCCCTTGCCCGTCGCCTGGAGTAGAAGATCAGCATCTTCAAGTCCGGAGAAATGCATGGATTACTGTCGTAGCCAGAGCCATTTACATCAGCGCCGAGGTTAACCGGCTCGCCAAACGCTTCGTTCGCCGACGCGCGCGTAGCCATCCAAAGGTCATGCGATCCACTTCCATTCGCTCGATCCGACGTAAACAACAACGTCAGCCCGTCGCCAGAGAGATGAGGCGAGGCTTCCCAGGCGTCGGTATTGATGGGCGGACGCAGGTTCACCGGCGGGTTGAACGGCTCACCTATCTCCGTGCGGGTCGACGCCCAGATGTCTGCACTACCGCAACCACCCGAACGATCAGAATGGAACAATAGTATCCGACCGTCTTGGGAAAGATCAGGACGCATTTCGTCGGCTGGGCTGTTGATAGTAGGCCCAAGGTTGACGGGCTCACCGAAGTCGTCACTCAAAAGCGCCCGCTTGCACATCCAGAGATCGTTACCACCTTCCCCCCCCGGGCGGTCGGAAGAGAAGAAGAGGGTCAAGCCGTCGCTGGATAGCGTCGGCCCAAGTTCTTTGTGCTCGCTATTCACCACCGGCCCCAGATTCACCGGCTTCGTGAACCGCCAGCCGTTGGGGAGGGTGAAGGTTTCGGAGTCTGCTTCGGGCGGGGCGGAATCGTTCACTTTGCGTGCCGCAGCACTCGGCGGCTCGATGGGGGCCATCCAGAGGTCTTCACCGCCTTGGCCCCCGGGACGGTCGGTCGAAAAGTAGAGTGTCTGTTGGTCAGCAGAGACATGCGGAGTGAAATCTCTTGAAATTGCATTGATGCTAGGGCCAAGATTGACCGGGGAACCGAACTGCCCAGTACGCGCTTCGCGTGTGCCAATCCACAAATCGCCGGCACCTTGTCCACCTGGTCGATCAGAAGCAAAGACGAGCGCCAGTCCGTCTTTCGTGAGAGCCGGGGAAGCGTCGGCAGCCGGGCTATTGACGGTCGGGCCAAGATTGATCGCCTGTCCAAATGATTCCTTCGTTGATGTCCGAACGCACATCCATAGGTCCACTTTTCCCTGCCCACCCGCACGCAAAGACTCAAATACGAGCGTCAGGCTGTCCGTCGAGAGCGCTGCACCAGTATCATCTGTGGAACTATTGACTACGGGGCCAAGGTTGATGGGGTTACCAAACGATTCCTTTGACGAAGACCGGGTACTCATCCACAGGTCTTTCGCTCCTTGCCCACCCTCACGATCCGAGGCAAATACGAGCGTCAGACCGTCTGATGAGAGAGCAGGAGCGCTTTCGCGAGTCGGACCATTGACAGCGGGTCCGAGGTTGATCGCCGGTCCAAAAGGTTTCTCGGGTGATGTCCGAACACACATCCACAGGTCGTCTTGGCCCGATCCACCGGCCCGCGCCGAGCAAAATATGAGTGTCCGGCCATCCTCCGAGAGTGTTGGAGACCAGTCGTTACCACTACTATTGACCACCGGCCCCAAATTCACCGGCCTCCCAACCCGCCAGCCGTTTGGAAGCGTCACCATCTCATCGGAAGGGGGTTCGATTCGGGCTTGCCAAAGATCCCCCTCACCCTGTCCGCCTGGGCGGTCCGAGTGTAAGAAGAGCGTTCGCCCGTCGGCGGAGAGCGCCGGAGCGCCGTCATCCGCGCTGCTATTGATGATCGGACCGAGGTTGACCGGCTCGCCGAAAGGTTCGCTGGGGGAAGCACGACTGCACATCCACAGGTCCCCTCCACCCTGTCCGCCCGGGCGTTTCGAGTTGAAGAAGAGCGTCAGGCCATCGGCCGAGAGCGCCGACCTACCGTCCACGGCGCTGCTATTGACCGTTGGACCGAAGTTGACCGGCTCGCCGAAGGGCTCGCTGGGGGAGGCGCGACTGCACGTCCAGATGTCCATCCCACCCTGTCCGCTCGGACGATTCGAGTGGAAGAAAAGAGTCAGACCATCAGCCGAAAGCGCCGGGTCACCGTCCAGGGCGCTGCTATTGACGATTGGACCGAGGTTGACCGGCTCGCCGAAGGGCTCGCTAGGGGAACCGCGTCGGCACATCCACAGGTCTTCGCCGCCCTGCCCGCCTCCACGCGCCGAGCTGAAAAAGAGAGTCAGACCGTCGGCCGAGATTGTGGGACACAATTCACTGCTGTCACTATTCACCACCGGCCCCAAGTTCACCGGCTTCGTGAACCGCCAGCCGTTGGGAAGCGTGACCATCTCATCGGAAGGGGGCTCAACAGGAGGCGAGGCGGCAGCGGGCGCTGTTTCCACCCTCACCCACTTCGCCCCGACGATCTTCCCGTGGTGACCGTTGCCGGAGGAGTCGTGCAGCACGTCACCCTGGCCCTCGTCAAAGTGGTAGAGAGCCATCGTGTGCTCGTCGGGCTCAAAACGATCTTGCGGGGTGAAGTCCTCTGTGTAGCGGGCGATGTTTGAGATGCGGACTTCGTCGATGGTGCCCTGGAAGAAGCCGCCCATCTCGCTGTCCTCCCGACGCGATCCAATCCAGAAGCCTTTGTCGAAGAGTCTCGGCTCTCCTCTTTCGGAAGAGACTCGATGTCCGTCGTCGGGTCCGAGGTCTACTGAGGCAGTCTCGGGACGTGCTTTCTCGCGTCCGTCGACGAAGAATCGCGCACGCCCACCGTCGAAGACCCCCGCGACATGCACGTAGCGCGATTCTGGCGAAGGAACATGCTGACGAAATTGGCAAGTGTCGTACCAGGCACCCTTGTCGAGGATAAAGAACGTGCCAGACGCACCACCCTTGCCCAAGTGTAGCTTATACTCTCCGGCAAGACAGACTATGCATCCCGAGCTTCGATTCCACTCGAACCAAGCCTCGATTGTTGCTGGCTGCGAAACGCCGTTCGGCACGGGCAGGGTCACATAGCTCGATTCCCCATCAAACTCCAAAGCGTAGTTGCCAACAGCGGGCCTCGATGGCGACTCCATCCCCCTAATCGCCGCAGCGAACTTCGTTAGCTCCGCCGGGTCCGTGGGGATTTCGCAGAGGACGCGGAAGCCGCGTACCGCGCTGGGATGGGTAGGTGTGAGTCCTGTGCGTGTGGCTGAATACATCATTGCGTATGCATAACACCCGCCGCGTGATACTCGTCCTGAGCCGGACTTTGGTCCTGAAGGGTCAATTGAAGGAGATCGGGAGTAGTATTCTTCAGAATACCAGTCTTGGCAGTATTCTCCAGCGTTCCCAATCATATCGTAGAGGCCAAACGGATTGGGCCTGAAGGAACCAACCGGTGCCGTGAATACGTGGCCGTCTTCACCGGATGGCGCATCCATTGTTGTCCTCGAAAAAGCATCTCTGAAGGTTGTATCCGCGAAGTTCTCGGCATAATTCACGCTTGCTTGACCCTTGCCAAACCAACAGGGCGTCGTCGTACCCGCACGGCAAGCAAACTCCCACTCGGCTTCTGTAGGCAGGCGATAGCGATTTCCACCCTTACTGCCGAGCCAAGTGCAGAATGCGGAAGCGTCTACCCAGGCAACGCCGACCACCGGATGGTCATCTCCCTGCTCGAATCCCGGGTCCAGCCACGAGCATTGTGCGCCAAAGTCAAACTCACCTGTGTCTCGATTGAAACGAGAGCCAACTTCAGCCGGTTTGTGTGCCGTGTCTCCAATGAACTTTGCAAACTGCGCTACCGTGATCTCGTACTTTCCGAGGAAGAAGGGCCGCGTGATTGTGACGCGATGCTGCCGACCCTCACTTTGAATATCCGCTTTTCGCTGTGCATTCAACCCTACGCGAAGTTCGCTCAAGCTCAGCGCTTCTTCGCGGGCTAGTGTGTCGCGGATCTCCTCCTCACTCGACCCCATCATGAACTCACCTGGCGGGATCAAAACAAATTTCATCCCAATCGAGTTCTCCCACTCCACCGGCAAGCCGAGATATTCCGCCCACGCTTCCTGATGTTTTCTTGCTTGCTCGGCTTTGAAGGGAGCGATGGCAAGAGGTGGGGGTTCTTTCTTCCCGACTGCAATCGTTCCATCACCTTCTCCAGATTCGGAGCCACGAAACAACAAAATCGACGCCAGCACAACGATTACCACCACACCCACGCCAACCGCGCCAATAAGCATCCGCATGTCGCGGCGTTTCCGCACCTCGGCGGGCTTCTCGGGCACGCGATCAATCGTATCTTTGTGCTCGTGGCGGCTGGAGGTTTCTTCCGTCGCAGAAAGTGCCTGGCCCGTCGTGCCTGATCCGCCCTGGGCCATTCCGACGAGGAACGAAGTGAGAGCACTGTCGCTGGAGTCTTCGGCGCCTTTGAGAGCAGGTTCTTTCGTCTGCACGCACGCCCGAAGAGCCTCGATGACCGTCTGCATCGACTGATACCGGTCGTCCGGTTCTTTGGCCATCATCTTCTGGCAGACTTCATCCACCTCCTCGGGCACCTCGGGGCGGACTTCACGAAGAGACGGGATGGGTGCCTCTCGATGGCCCAACAGAACTTCAAAGTGGGTGCGGCCCCGGAACGGGGGCTGGCCGGCCAGGAGTCGGTAGAAAGTGCAGCCCAGCGAATAGATGTCGGCTCGATGATCGACGCTGTGGGTATCGAGGGCCTGTTCCGGGGCCATGTAATCACAAGTCCCCATCACCTGGCCGGTCGAGGTCAGCCGCTCTCGATCCTCCTCGGCGACCTCTTGCTCCAAACGAGCAAGGCCCATGTCGAGGATCTTGATCGTCCCTTCCTTGCTCAACAGCAGATTCGCGGGCTTGATGTCCCGATGGACGACGCCTTGATCGTGGGCATACTGCAAGCCTTCCGCCGCCTGCATGATACACTCGACGGCTTGCTCGACCGAAAGCCCGCCGGACTGCTTGACCAGAGTGGACAAGTCCGAGCCGTCCACAAACTCCATCGCCAGGAAGTGGATGCCGTTGCACTCACTGGCGTCGTAGGCCGTGACGATGTTCGGGTGGGCCAAGCGGGCAGCCGCCTCTCGACCTCGCGGTAGAACCGCTCCACGGCATCCGGGGAGTCCAGCTTCTCGGTGGGGAGCATCTTCAGCGCCACCACCCGCTTCATCCGCCGGTGCCGGGCCTTGAGAACCATCCCCATCCCGCCCCGGCCGATCTCGTCCAGGACGACGTAATCGCCCAGGACCAGCCCCTTCGTCTCGCCCTTGTGGATCGCCTCGGCCTGGTATTTCGTGAGCTTCTTCGCTCGAATTAGCTCCCGAGCCAGCCCCACAACATCCTGCGGCCTCTTCTCGGGCGGGAGTGCGTCCCGAAACTCGGCCAGATCCTCGGCGGAGATCAGGCCGCTGTCGGTAAGGCGCTGAACGAACTGGTCGAGTCTGAGTGCCATAGGGACCCCGAGGCAGGGATGAGGCCCCGATTATAACCACAGAGAGGGGGACGACGCAACCGCAGGCCCCCTCCACAGGTGCTCAGCATATCTCCAGGGCCGCGACCACCTCGGCCATCGACTGGGGGCGCTCGCCGGGCTTCTTTGCCAGCATCTTGCGGAACAGCGTGTCCAGAGGAAGGGGGACTTCGGGCCGTAGCTCGAAGAGCGAAGGGATGGGGGCCTGGCGATGGGCGAGGAACTTCTGGGTCGGGTTCTTCACCGGGTAGGGAGGCTGGCCGGTGAGCAGCGTGCAGAGCACGCACCCCAGGCCGTAGATGTCGGCCCGATGGTCAGCACCGTGAGCGTCTACGGCTTGCTCGGGGGCCATGTAATCGACGGTCCCCATCGCTTGGCCTGGCTGGGTAATGTCGAGGTTTTCGTCATCAAGCTCGGCCCGGGCAAGCCCCAAGCCGATGACCTTGAGATGCCCGTTCCAGTCAACCATCAGGTTGCTCGGCTTGAGGTTGCGGTGGTACACACCTTTGGAGTGGGCGTAACCGAGTCCGGCAGCAGCCTGCTTCATGTGGCGGATTACGTCCTGGGGAGGCAGGGGACCGTCTTCTTTCACGACTTGCCAGAGCGTCTGCCCGTCGATGAACTCCATGATGAGGTAGTGCTTTCCGTCGCGCTCGCCGGCGTCGAACGCCTCCACAAGGTTCGGGTGGCGGAGTTTGGCGAGGATCTGGCATTTGCGGTGGAACCGGGCGACCCGATCAGGAGACTTGGCAAGCTCCTTGGACAACACCTTGATGGCGACCATCCGGCCCATCGTCTTGTGCTTGGCTTTGTATAGATCGCCGGTGCCGCCTTTGCTGATGCGGGCCAGGAGGACGTATTCGCCGAAGGGGGTTTCCTGGGCGGGTTCGGCAGGCTTGGCAGGAGCAGAAGGTGGAGCCGCAGGTTTGGGGGAAGCGGCCGGCTTCTTAGGCATGACCGCTTTCGTCTCATCAAGCCGCTCGGTCGGACGGATATACGGCTCTGTGCGGGCCTCCCCCCGAAGTTCGGCGTCGTAGGCGGCCTTCTGCTTCGCGTCCAGGAGACAATCCTTGGCGGCGGCCACTTCACCGATCAGCCTCTCGGCAAGCTCCCCATGTTCGCCCCTCCGAAAGGTCTGGAGGTGGAAGGTCTGTCGGTCGGCAGCGATACGGATCACCTCCTCGTTGGCCTCAAAGCGGCTCAGGCCCAACAGTCGGTAATGGTCCGGGGGCTGCTCGCCGGGCGGGATGGCCAGCCAAATGTAATACGGGTCGAAGGAACCGCTCATATCGCCCTCCGTTCAGCGCGTGAAGGAAAGCCGCACCACGTGAAGCCACTCGCGGTACGGGGCGGCGTACTTGCCTCGCACCACCCCGTGCATCGTGCAGAAGTTGACTCCGGCCGCAAGTCGTCGTGGCCCGGTCCTGTGTCGTTAGGGGAAGTTGCCATCTTCGACTGTCAACCAGACACCCTGGCCGGGAATCGGCAGAAACCATGAGGCGTAACATACCCCAATTCGGTGGTTCCGTCAAGCCTCTCACCGGGCAACGCAAGATACGACCTACTTCAAACTGACCACACTCCCATCCCCCAGCGAAACCACCAAGGAGCCCCCCGCCGCGATCAGGCCGTCGAACACGGGCGGGGCGTCTAGCTTCTGCTCGGCGAGCTTGGCGCCGTCTTTCGATGCGATGGCGGCCAGGCGGGCGCCGTGGCGGCCTTCGAACGCGGCGTAGGGGTCGGCGGGGTCGAGGCGGTCGGGGGGGCCGGCGATGAAGAGGAGGTCGCCGGCCTTGACCATGGCGCGGACGCGGATCGCGACCCAGGTGGTCCAGAGCGGCGGTTCGGCCCGGGTGTAGCCGATGCCCTTGTCGGCGCCGAAGCCGCGCCCGACGTTGTCCAGCCCGGGGTTGCCTTCGCGCGGGATGTGCGACTGGGGCAACCACGCCACGGGCTTGCGCCAGCCCGGCTCGCCGACGAGCTGCGGCTCGTTGGTATTTTTGTCGGCGAAGAGCAGGTAGCCTTCGGTCTCGGGGAAGAACATCGGGCTGTGGACGTTGCGGCGGTGGAACACACGCAGGGCGTAGGTGTTCTGGTGGTCGATGACCAGGAGCTGGCCGCTCTTGGACGACTGGTTGGCGAGCTGGAACCCCGGCCACCGCTTCGAGTACATCCAGAACGCCCGGTTGTACCACGAGGGGTCGAGCAGGCTCGATGTGGAGAAGACGTGCAGGCCCACGTCCTGGGCCCCCTTGCTCGAAAAGACCGGGACCTCGACCTCGGCAAGCTCGGGCGTGAGCTTCTTCTGGCGCATAAAGAGGTGATCGCCCTCGCTCACCAGCACGTCGGAATTGGCGCCGGTCAGATAGAAAGCGAAGTCGCGCGTGCCCTTCGCCACGTCGGGGAATGGCCCTTGGAGCGTGGTCTGGTGGAGCAGCTTGCCGGTTGCCGGGTCGAGGGCGTAGATGCGAATGCCCCCATCGAGATACGTCGAGCGCCCGGCCGTGACGTAGGCCACGCCGTTGCGCACCAGCACGCTCCCGTGTACGGGCCAGACCGATTCGAGCTGGTCGAAGCAGCCGATGCGCCGATCGGCCGGCGCGGCGAGGAAGCGCCAGACCAGGGCCCCGTCGTCGGCCCGCAGGCAGTAGACCCGGCCGTCGGCCGAGCCGAACAATACCAGCCCGCGGTGGATAGTCGGCGGCGAATCGACCCGGGCGCCGGCCGTGTAGCTCCAGAGGCGCTCGCCGGTCTTCGCATCGAGGGCGTGGACCGTGTGGGCATCGCACGAGGCCACGTAGACACGCCCGCCGGCGGAAACCGGCGCGCTCAGCCGCCCGCCCAGGACGGTTCGCCAGGAGACCGCCGGCTCGGGCGACACAACCGAGGTGGTCGAACCGTGCCGTGCCGCGTCATGACGATACGTCGGCCAATCATCCTCACTGACTCCTGCCCCCTGACTCCTGACTCCTGACTCTTGCCCCCTGACTCCTGCATAGGCCGGGCCGCGCTCCAGCCGCTTCTGATCCGGGACGATGCGATCCCGCGCCGGGCGCTCGCCGGCCACGGCCGCGAAGCCCAGGAACTTCGCCCCCGGCTGGCAGAAGCACTGGTCGGCCGGCACGTACAACAGCCCGTTGGCCGGCATCACGCCGTCCTTGCACGCCCCGCGGAACCAGTTGTTCTGGCAGTGCCCGTCGCCCAACAGGTCGAGGAACTCGGCCCCCTCCATGCCGCTGATGATGTAGCGGCTGGTGGCCTTGTTGCGGTAGCAGCGGTGGTGGTGTTCGGGGCTGCGGAGCCCGGGCACCGCGATACGCTTCTTCTGCTCGCCGGTGCGGAGGTCGTAGGCCACGGCCATGGCGTCGGCGCTCTTGCCCGTGGGGCGAAGGTCCTCGGTGACCGGGACGATCCCCCGCCAGACCAGCCCACCGGTGACGAACAGGTCAGGACTTTCGCTGCCCGAGGAGGGCGGGACCTTGTCCCGGCTCCACAGCTCGTCGCCGGACGCGGCGTCCCAGGCCGCGATCGTGCCCCCGGTGTAGAGCACGACTACGCCGTCGCAGGCGATCAACGTCCGCGCCCGGCCCGCGGGACCGTCGGCCTGCCAGAGCGGTTGGCCGTCGGCCAGCTTCAGGCAAGTGAGCGCCGCGCCGGACTGGTAGATCACGCGCCCGCCGTCGATCGCCAGCATGAGCGTATTGATCGGCGGGCACTCCTTGCGCCAGAGCACTTCGCCGGTGTCTGGATCAACGGCCGTGAGCACGGGCGAATCGGGCGCGTCGTCGCCCTTGCGTTTGGCAGCCGCACTGCCGGGATCGCGCGAGTAGGCCAGGACCACGCCGTCGCCGGCCACGATCTCGCGGACCGACTCGGTGCGGTCGACGGTGACCAGCACCTCGCCGGTGGCCGCGTCGAGGATCGATAGCGGGGCGAGGAAGCCCAGCGTGGCAAAGACCCGGTCCCCGTCGACGACCAGGCGCCGCTGGTTCTCCTCGGGCACCACGGTCCGGCCCCCGCGGATCGTGGTCCAGTCCTTTCCTTCGATGCGATCGCGGGCCCACTGCGGCCAACCCCAGGGCTCGACCGGCCGTTTCCAGAGCAGACGGCCGTTGAAGGCATCGCGGCAGACCAGGGACCACCGCTCGGGCAGGCGTTGGTCGGTGATGCCGATCAGCCCCTCGTCGAAGAAGTAGAGGACGCGCCCGCCGCCGGAGACCAGCCCCTCGATGCCCGAGGGCGTCTCGTGGCTCCGCAGCCAGAGCGGCGGGGCGACCCATTGGAGCGATCGGGGCGGGCCGACCACCGTGTCGCGGGCCACGGCGTTGTTCCCCGCGTCGTGCAGGTAGTGCGTCCATTCGTCGATGTCCTCCGGCCGGGGTTTGATGGTCTTCTGCCAGCCGGTGCCCGTTTTGACGTAAGCCACGCCGCCGGGGGCCAGCACGCGGAGGACTTCGTTCATGGGGACGCGGCCGAGGTCTTCGGCCACCACCAGGTTGACCAGGCCCTCGGCGTAGGGCAGCTCGGCGCCGGTGAGCCGCTCGGCCGAGACGCGTCCGTAGAGCCCGCGGCCGGAGATGCGACGCCGCGCCGCTTCGACGTTTTCGGCGTCGGCATCGAGGCCGTGTACCGTGTACTGTTCGTCGCTCCCCAGGGCCGCGGTGAGCCTCCCGTCGCCGCAACCGAGGTGGACGATCACGCCACCGCGGACGCCGGTTTCCGCCAGGATCTCGCGTGCCAGCGACGCGGCGTCGGCACTGCGCTCGGCCGGCTCGGCCCACACCACCGCGGGCAGGGAAAACCAAGCGGCCAGGACAACAATCCATGAACGAACGTTCCTCCCGTTTCGTCCTTTCAGGGTCATGGTCTAGGTCTCCTAACGTAGGGACAGGCAACGAAAGAAACACGCCACTTTCTCAATCTACCGAGTGCGGCCCGGCATCGCAAACGGCCCGCCTGCGGCCCATTCCGAAAAGTTCGTAGTGACCGCATTCATGCGGTCCTGAACCCGCCAAATTCCGCCTTTCCACCGCCAGACCCGATGAATCGGGTCACTACAAGCAGGTTCGAGGCAGCCTCTCACGCCGGTTGCGGGGAGGCGGGCAGGTCGGCCAGCGTCGGGTCGAGGTACGCGTGGTGCCAGAGCTGCGTGGAGATCACGCCGACCAGCCCCATTTCGACGAAGAGCCGGGCAAAGCCGTGCCGCATCCGGCCGGCGCGGCTCCGCCAGCGGCGCACGGCGGCGGGATCGAAGTAGCCGGCCGCACGGAGCGACTCGTCGCTTAAGAGCTGCTCGACGAAATCGGGGGTCGGGGCCCGATGGAACGCCTCGAGCGGGGAGTGCAGCAGGCGCTTGCGCCCGGCGGTCAACTCCCCGGGCAGCCAGCGCTCGCACAGTTTCCGCTGGAGGTACTTGTCCTCAAGTCCGCGCATCTTGTACGACGGATCGAGCTTCGCCAGGAAGGCCACCAGGGAATCGTCGAGGAACGGGTAGCGGGGCTCGACCGAGGCGTGCATTGCGGAGCGGTCGCCCCGGGCGTGCAAGTGAAGCCCCGCCAGATGCACCCGGGCCCCCAGATACAATGACCGGCTGAGCGGGTGCCAACGCCGAAACCGCTCGCGCGGCAGATCGAGGTCGTCGTAGGGCAGGTAGCCGGCCAGGCGCTCGCACAGCGACCGGCTGAAGAACCTAAGCTGCGTGGTGCTCATCAGGTTGTAGGCCAGCAGCCAGGCGTTGGGGCCCCCGCAGGCGGCCTCGGCCCGGCGAACCGTCGAGAGGGCGAACCGCGGCGAGCCGTTCAGCTTCGCATAGATCCAGAAGCCCAGCCGGTCGATCCGGGCCCCGGGCAGGAAGTCGGCCCGGCGCACCCGTTTGTGGATGCGGAACCACGGATAGCCGGCCTGCCACTCATCGGCCCCTTCGCCGGTGATCACGGCCTTGTGTCCCGCGGCGCCGGCGGCCTCGGCCAGGCGGAACAACGCGGCGGCCGAGACGTCGATGACCGGGCTCTCGGCCGCGCGGACCAGCGGCGGAAACGCGTGGACCAGGTCCGAGCCGGTCAAGTCGACCACGCGTGTCTCATGGCCCAAGTGGTTCGAGAGCACCTCGGCCCCGGCCGATTCGTCGCGGGTGGGGTGCTCGATGCGGAACGTCAGCGTGGGGGGCGAATGCCCTTGCACCTTGTTGGCCATGGCCAGCAGCAGGCTGGAATCGAGCCCTCCGCTGGAATACGCCGCGACGGGCAAGCCGGCCCCCAGGCGCCGCCGCACGCTCTGAAGCAGCAGGTCCTCGTATTGGTCGAGCAGTTGCGGCTCACCGGCGCCCGTTGCTTCGCTGCCGCGGTCGGGGAAGTCCAGCTCCCAGTAGACGCCCTCGTGCACGGCCGCGCCTTCGTCGGTCCCGTTCTGGTTGACTTCCAGGAACCGGCCGGGCAGCAAGGCCGAGACCCCCTCGAAACAGGTGACCGGCCCGGGCAGCCCGAAGAAGGTGAAGACCTGGCACAGCCCCCGCACGTCGAGGCGCGGCTCGACCATGCCCGAGGCCAGAAGCCCCTTGATCTCGGACGCGAACAGAAGCCAGCCGTCGCGCTCAACCCAATGGAGTGGGCAGATGCCGAAACGGTCTCGCGCCAGGATCAGGCGCCGGCGGCGCCGGTCCCAAAGCGCCAGGGCGAACTGGCCCTGCACCGCGCCGAACATCGCTTCGGCGTCCTGCTGCCACAGCTTGCCGACCAGCTCGGCGTCGGATCGGGTGTGCAGCGTGTGGCCGTGCGACTCCAGGCGCGATCGGACCCCGTCGGTGTCGTACAGCGTGCCGTCGAGGGCGACGACGACGTCCTGGTCCGACGTCGGAAAAGGGGAGAGGCACCTTTTGTGCGAAGCACCCGGAGGGCCGTTCCGGCAAGAGGTGCCTGTCCCCTTTTCCTCGGGTGCAGCCGCCAGCTCGAGTCCCCGAAAGGCAATACCGACGCCCGGCTCCTGCCAGAGGCCGCGGCAATCCGGGCCGCGATGGGCCATGGCCGCACCCATCTGCTCCAGGCGCGCCGTGGGTACCGGGCGCCGGCCCTTAAGATCGACCATTCCAGCGATGCCGCTCACCGGCCTACCCCAGTTGCGAAGGTTGCCGGGCCCTCGGGAAAGACCTCCGCGGCCAGGGCCCTCAGGTCGTCCTCCGACGCGTAGACCGACCGGGCCGGGCTCCGCTTGAGGTGCTCGACCACCTGCTGGACCTGCTCGTCGCTGAGCGACAGGCCGATCTGGTCCATGCGATGGCGCACCGCGCGGCGGCCGCTGTGCTTGCCGAGCACCAGGTGAACCGGTTCGGCACCGACCTCCTCGGGCAAGAAGGGGAGATAAGAAGCGGGGTCCTTGAGCAGGCCGTCCTGGTGAACGCCCGATTCGGTGACGAACAGCCCGTCGCCCACCACCGGTTTGTTCGGCGGCGGCGCAAAACCGGTCAGCCGGGCGACCAGGCGGCTGAGCTTCTGGAGCTTCTGCGGGTCCACCCCGCAGTCGACGCCGTACTGGTCGCGGTGGAGCTTAAGCGCCATCACGACTTCTTCGAGCGGGGTGTTGCCGGCCCGCTCGCCCAGCCCGTTGATCGTCCCCTGAACGATGTCGACACCCTGGGCGATGCAGGCCAGGGCGTTGGCCGTTCCCAATCCCAGGTCGTTGTGAAAATGCACGGCCAAGAGCGCATAGCTGAGGTTGGGGACCGAGTCCTGGATGCCCTTGATCCGATCGGCGGCCTTCTCCGGGGTGAGGATGCCCACCGTATCGGCAAAACCGATCGTCGTGGCCCCGGCGTCGATCGCCTCGCGGTACAGCTCATTGAGATAGTCGGGCTCGGCCCGGCCGGCGTCCTCTGGGCCGAACGTGACCAGCCGGAAGTGCTGCTTGGCGTACTGGATCGCATCGACGGCCATCCGCAGGATCTCGGCCTTCGATTTACGATGTTTCTGCTCGCGATGGATCGGGCTGACGCCGACGAACAGCGTGATCGCTTTCTTGTAGGGCCGGCGTGCGTCGGCAAACGCCTCGGCCACCCGGTCGATGTCGGCCGGGAGCGTGCGGCAATGGGCCGTAACCACCGGGCCACGCACCTCGCGCGCGATCCGGCGCACGGCCTCGACCTCTTCGGCCGACGCGGCGGGCGAGCCCGCGTCGATCGAGTGGATGCCCGCCTCGGCCAGGGCCTTGGCGATGGCCACCTTGGCGTCGGGATCGAGCCGGATGCCGGGCATCTGCTCCCCGTCGCGCAGGGTGGTGTCGGAGAGGAACACATGGTGGCCCCGCTTGCGATGCCAGATCACCGCCCGCTCGATCTGGCGTAGCATTCGGCTGAGCATCGCGGCACCTCGGGGTTCTGGTGGCTGGGAGCGGGGCCCACAACACGGGTTCCTTGTATTTCGGCCAGGTTGCCTGTTTCACTCGACCAATCGGGGGCACGTCCCGGGAGTCATCCGGGCAACCCGACCATCGGGGGTGGCGCGAGGGGCAGCGTAAGGGACGAATCGCGGGGCCGCTGCCGACAGGCGACCCCCTCGGCAGGGCGGGTATCTGGCGTGCTTGGGGGTAGGCTGCCAAGTGTAGAACAATTGTCCCAATTGTTCGGGAACAGTTCGCACAACTGTTCTCCACTGTTCGGAAACAGTTGGGACAACTCCTCTACAATTATCATTATCCCCAGCCCGAACGCTTGCGGCAAACCAAAAAGAGCTGCCTCCCCTTCTCGTTTTGCCGATCTAATGGTGAGGGTCGGCTCCATCCGGCGGTGTCCCGATGCCTGCAAACTCCGGCGCAACTTGCCCAGGCTAGCTTGACAGCCCCCACCTTGCGGGTGAACAATGGGAAAGGCCGGAGGAGGGGCGAAAACCGGGCTAACGAAAAAGGGACCAGGTTTATTCTGCCGTCAATGGCCCGAACAGTGCTACGCAGAAAATAAACCTGGTCCCTTTTTCGGAAGTAGGGATATGCGCGGAGCAACACCGGCAGGCGGCTCCCCGTGGCCTGACGGAATCCGGCTGCCGGCCCCCCTCCGACCTCCCCCTGCCGCCCCGGGTCGATCGGCTGCCGTGCGGGTACGGCTTCGGCCGGGCAAGAGTCCTCCCTCAAGCAACGACGCGTTCTGACGCGAGTAGCGCCTGCGATGTGGATCGTCCTTTACGTACTGTTGGGTTTGCTCGGCCTGTTTGCCTTGGTGTCCGTGGTCACCTGGCTGCTGTACGTGCCGATGATCGTGCGGGTCTTCGGCGAGATGCCGTGGCTGCAGGCCGAGGGCGCCGCTCCAGTTACCGACGCCGAGCCTTGTGAGCGCACCACGGCCGACGGCGTGGTGCTCCGCGGCAGCTATCTGCGCACGACGGCCGCCGCGCGCTTGGGGGTGATCGGCTTTTGCCACGAGTACTCCGGCGACCGCTGGGGGGCCGTGCCCTACACGAGCGATCTCCGCGAGCGGGGGTTCGACGTCTTCACCTTCGACTTCCGCAACCACGGCGCCAGCGACCGGACCGCCGGCTACGAGCCCATGCCGTGGCTGACCGAGTACGAGCTGGCCGACGTGCGCGCGGCGGTGGACTACCTGGCTTCGCGGGAGGACGCCGATCCGGCCGGGATCGGGCTGATCGGTGTGAGCCGTGGGGCCAACGCGGCGCTGTGCGCGGCGGCCGGTGAGGAGCGCGTGCGGGCGGTGGTCACCGACGGGGCGTTCCCCATCGGCGCCATGCAGCGCCACTACATGCGGCGTTTCATGGACATTTACATTACGCCCTGGTGGATCGGCCGCCGGTTGCCCGACGTGTGCTTGAAGAGCTACTGTGGGTGGGCGAACCTGGTGGCCGGCAGGCGCCAGAAATGCCGTTTCGCCAGTCCGGAACAGTTCACCCGGCGCGTGACGCAGCCGGTGTTTATGATTCACGGCGAGCGGGACGCCTACATTCCGCGCGACGTGGTCCAAAACCTCCGGTCCGGCCTGGCCGGGCGAAGCAAGCTGTGGATGGTGCCCGGCGCCAAGCACAATGGGGCGATCAAGCAGGCGACTCGGGAGTACCACCGGCGGATCGCCCGCTTCTTCGAGAGGCACCTGGCCGGCGGCCGGACGCGTGCGGAATCGCTCCGAAGGGGCCCTGAGCCGACGGGTCCACGCGCCTTGGCCAAGGCACCCACCGCGGAAAGGCGGCCCCAGGCCGTCCCCTGCACGTCCAACAGAGACGCTCCGGTGTAATGTTCGACCGTCTGGGAACTTTTGTCGCGCGTCACTGGACCCTGGTCCTGGGGGGCTGGGTCGCCGTGGTGCTCGCCGTCTTTTTCTTCGCCCCGCACTGGGACGACGTGACCCGCGACGGCGACTTCGAGTATCTGCCCGACTACTGCTCGGTCGTCAAGGGCGACCGGCTCCTGGCCGATGCCTTTCCGCAGCTCCGCACTCGCAGCACGATCGTCTTCGTGCTCTCGCGCCCCGGCGGCCCGTTGACCGAGCCCGACTTCGCGCTGGCCGATCGGCTGGCCGAAGCGTTCGAGACTCGCGTCAGCGACGAGGGGCCGATCGTCGGCGTTCTGAGCCACCGTACCGAGGCCGTGGGCGAGAAGCTGCTGACCGACCCGGGACCGAACGGCCAGGGGCTGCTGGTCATCGTCCAGCTCAACAGCGAGTTCATGGCCATCAGCAACATGCCGCTGATGAAGGACGTGATTCGGTTGCTGGACGAGATCCACCCGGGTCTGGGGTCCAGTTGCCGGGCCGACGGGATCGCCAAGCTCCACGACGGCCTTCAGTTCGGCATGAGCGGCTCGGCCGCCATCGGCACGGACATGCGGTTCGCCAACCTGGAGAGCATCCGCAACACCGAATACGCCACCGTCTTCCTGGTGATCGTGATCCTGGTGCTGGTCTACCGGGCACCCGGCCTGGTGATCGTGCCCCTGGCCACGGTGGGCGTCTCGGTCGTGACGGCCACGGGCCTGGTGGCGTGTCTGGCCAAGTGGGCCGGACAGGTCGACTGGACCAACTACATGATCTTCAAGACCACGCGGATCTTCGTCGTGGTCATCCTCTTCGGGGCCGGTGTGGACTTCTGCCTGTTCCTCATTTCGCGCTACAAGGAGGAGTTGGGGCGCGGGCGCAGCCCCGGCGACGCGGTGAGCTACGCCCTGGGCCGCGTGGGCGACGCGCTGTCGGCCAGCGCGCTGACGACTATCGTCGGCCTGGGGCTGATGTTCTTCACCGACTTCGGCAAGTTCCGCAACAGCGGTCCCACCGTGGCGTTGTGTCTGTGTGTGGCACTGCTGGCTTCGCTGACCCTGGCTCCCGCGCTTTTGCGGGCCGGGGGACGGATCGTGTTTTGGCCCTGGGGGATCGTGCCGGTCCGGGACGACGACGAAGACGAGCCGGCTGAGGGCCTTGCTCCCCGGCGGAAAGGGTCGTTCCTGGCCGGCTCCCTGTTCCGGGGGTTCTGGGCCCGGCTCAGCCGGCAGATCGTGCGCCGGCCGGGCCTGATCTTCGTGGGCAGCCTGCTCCTCTTGGCACCGATCGTCTATCGGGGCACGTCGATCGAGGTCACCTACGACTTCCTCAGCGAGCTGGACGCGGATACCACCAGTGTCCAGGGCACGCATCTCTTGCGCCGGCACTTTGCCGCGGGCCAGACCGGGCCGGTCACCATGCTGGCCTACGACAAACGGGGTGGGCTGGACACCAAGGAAGCCCGACTGGGACGAATCCGCAAGCTGACCGACGAGCTGCGCCGGTTCGAGTACCGCGAGAGCGAGGGGGAAAGCGTCCGGCCGATTTCCAGCGTGGCCAGCATCTACGCCCCCTTGGGTGAGAAACCGAAGAAAACCGGCATCTTCGGGACCATCCGCCGTGCGGGGGTGCAAGTCAACCCCCGCACGCGCCGCTTCTACCTCGCCCACGCGCAGGATTACGAGGGCAAGGTCACCCGCTTCGACCTGGTCTTCAAGTACCACCCCTTCTCGATCGAGAGCATCCACCTGCTCGATGACGTCGAGAAATACCTGAACGAGCTGGCGGCCGATCCCGAGTCGGAATGGCACGGGACGGAGTTCAGCTTCGTGGGCACCACGGCCGGGATCCGCGACCTCCGGGCGGTGACCACCAGCGACCAGTGGCAGATTCAGAAGCTCGTCCCCCTGGGCGTGCTGGCCATCCTGATTCTGATTCTCCGCCGGCCGCTGATCTCCGTTTACCTGATTTGCTCGGTGCTGGTGGGCTACTTCGTCACTCTGGGCGTGGCCGACACGCTGTTCGGCTGGGTCATCGGCGAGGCCTACCACGGCCTGGACTGGAAGGTGCCCGTCTTCCTGTTCGTGATCCTCATCGCCGTGGGCCAGGACTACAACATCTACCTGACCACCCGGGTCTTCGAGGAGCAGAAACGCCGGGGACTGGACGACGGGCTGCGCCTGGCGCTGGTGCGCACGGGCGGGATCATCACGAGCTGCGGCGTGATCATGGCGGGCACGTTCGCCTCGATGATGACCGGCACGCTTCAGGCGATGCGGGAGCTGGGGTTCGCCCTGGCGTTCGGCGTGCTCTTGGACACGTTCGTCATCCGCACGATCCTGGTGCCCGCGTTCCTGATCATGTGGCAGCGGGCCCTGGCGCGGCTGGGGATCGTGCCGGCGCCGGTGCCGGAGAAAAAAAGAGGAGCCGCTGCGGCGCCCGACGCGGCGGGGCGCAAGCTGGTGCCGGCGCCGATGGGGCTCGGCGCCGGCGACGGAAAAGGGCCGCCCGCCGCCGCGGCGTCGGCCAGGAGATCGGCGCGCGGCGGCTCAGCCGCGGCGGGGCAGTGCGAAGAGGCCGATGACGAGGCCCCAGTCCCGGATAACAGTTCCCCGCGCCGCTGGGCCCCGCGCATGTGGCTCGGCTGCGACTTGCCGGCGTGGACGCGGCTCTTGGCCCGCAACCGCTTCGCCGTCGGGCCGTCCTATTGGTACATCGCGGCGGTCGACACCATCGCCGGCACGGTGAACACGCTCCTAAGCGTGCCGCAGAAGCTGTGGTACGGACGCCGCATCGCACGCACTAAGATCGACGAGCCGCCGGTGTTTATCATCGGACACTGGCGCACGGGGACCACCCTGTTGCACGAGCTGATGGCCTTGGACTCGCGGAATGCCGTGCCGACGACGTACGAGTGCTTCGCCCCCCATCATTTTCTGGTCACCGAGCGGGCGGGGACGAAGCTGCTGGGGTTCATGATGCCCGACCGGCGGCCTATGGACAACATGGCGATCGGCTGGGACCGGCCGCAGGAGGACGAGTTCGCGCTGTGCATTTTGGGGTTGCCGTCGCCTTACGCGACGATCGCATTCCCCAATCGTGGCCCCCAATTTGGGGAGTATCTCAATCTGGAAGGGGTCGATCCCGACTCGCTCGAGCGCTGGAAACGGACCTTCTTGCGGTTTCTGAAGCAGGTGGCCGTGCGCAATCCGGGCCGGCGGCTGGTCGTGAAGTCGCCCCCGCACACCTGCCGAATTAAAGTGATACAGGAGCTGTTTCCCCGAGCCCGGTTCGTCCACCTGGTTCGCGACCCCTACGTGCTGTTCCCCTCGACGGTGAACCTGTGGAAGTCGTTGTACCGGACGCACGGGCTGCAGCGCCCCACGTTCGAAGGTCTCGAGGAGTACGTCCTGAGCACGTTTTGTGAGATGCACGATCGCTTGGAGCAGACCCGGCCGCTGGTCGAGCCCTCGCGGTTTATGGACCTGCGGTACGAGGACCTGGTGACGGATCCCGTTGGCGCGGTTCGGGCGGTGTACGAGCACTTGGGTTTGGAGGGGTTCGCCGAGCTGCGGCCGCGCCTGGAGGAGCGCGCCGCGGCCATGGCCGACTACCGACCCAACCGCTACGAGCTAACGCCCGGACAGCGCGCGGAGGTGGGCCGACGGTGGGCCCCCTATTTTCAACGGTACGGGTATCCGATGGAGCACGGCAGCCCTGCCAACTCCCTGCGTCGGGAGGACGTGTCATGCTCATAAGATGGTCCTACGTGTTGCTCCGCCAGCTCGAGCTCAAGCGATTCAAGGCCCGAGCACGCCACACGCAGCGCTTCCAGCGCCGCCTGCTCTTCGAGAAGCTCCGGCAACACGCCGAGAGCGACTTGGGCCGCGACCACGGCTTCGCGAACATCCGCTCCCTGGAGGACTTCCGCCGCCAGGTCCCCCTGACGACGTACGACTACTACGCGCCGTACATCGAGCGGGTCAAGCGGGGTGAGCTCGGCGCCATGTTCCGCCCGGGCACCAAGCTCTGGATGTTCGCCCTGACCTCCGGCACCTCCGGCGAGCCGAAGTTCATCCCCGTTACCGACGAGTTCTTCCGCGAGTACCGCCGCGGCTGGCACCACTGGGGGCTGGCCACCTACATGGACCACTTCGACCTGACCTGGAAGTGGACCCTGCAGCTTACGAGCAACTGGCAGGAGTTTTTCACCGAGGGGGGGATCCCCTGCGGGCAGATCAGCGGGCTGGCCGCCGAGACCGCCCCGCCCATCAGCCGAACGGTCTTCCTGTTGCCGAAGTGGCTGGTGAAGATCGGCGACTCGAATGCCCGCCGCTACATGGCCCTGCGCCTGTCGATCCATTCGCCCCGGGTGGGCATGATCATCACGGCCAATCCCAGCACACTGGTCGAGCTCGCCCGCCTGGCCGATCACCGCAAGGAATCGCTGATCCGCGACCTTCACGACGGCGGCCTGGCCGGCGACGTGCAGATTCCCGCGGAAGTCCGCCGGCGACTTGCCCGGCGCCTGAAGAAGCGTCATCCCCGGCGGGCCCGGGAGCTGGAAGCCATCGTCGAGCGTTGCGGCAAGTTGCACCCGCGCGAGTTCTGGCCGGGCATGCGCGTCATGGGCGTGTGGACCGGCGGCACGGTGGGGGCCTACCTGCCGCGCGTGGCCGAGTACTACGGCGACGTGGTCTTCCGCGACCACGGTCTCTCGGCCAGTGAAGGCCGCATGACCATCCCGTTTCGCGACGGGACCTGTGCCGGGATGCTCGACTACGAGACCAGCTTCTTCGAGTTCATTCCCGAGGAGGAGCACCAGAGCGCCCGGCCCGCCGTCCTGGAAGCCCACCAGCTCGAGCGGGACCGCAACTATTACATCGTGCTGACCACATCGAGCGGGTTCTTCCGCTACGACATCCACGACCTGGTGCGCTGCGTGGGTTTCGAGGGCTCGGCCCCCCTGCTCGAGTTCCTCAACAAGGGGAGCGGGTTCTCGAACATCACGGGCGAGAAGCTGAGCGAGTTCCAGGCCGTGGCCGCGGTCAAGAACAGCTTCGCCGAGATGGACCTGCCCTTCGAGCAGTTCACCATGGCCCCCGTTTTCGGCGACCCGCCCGGCTACGTGGTGCTCCTGGAAAAGCCCCTGCCCGACTCTCACCGCACCGAGCTGGCCGGCAAGATCAACGAGCACCTCACGCGCCTAAACAGCGAATACCGGAGCAAGCTCGCCAGCGGGCGCCTGCGCCCGGTCGCCCTGCGCCGAGTGCCCGAGGGGACCTGGGAGCGGATGCGCCAGCGCAAGGTCTCGCGGCGGGGAATCAGCCTGGAACAGTATAAACACCCCTACTTGGCCAGCAAGCTCAGCTTCGTCGAGGAGATCGGCGGCCTAGTCTCCGGCGACGGCGCCGACCCAATCGCGTAGCTCGCGCAGATACCGGGTCGGGTCCGGCTCGAACTCCAGCGTGTGCGTGGCCTCGGGATACTCGATCACGCGCCGCTCGGCGGCGCCCAGCCGCTCGAAATACCGCCGCACCCGGGCGTTGTCGATGATCCGGTCCCGCCCGGCCAGGACCAAGAGCGCCGCTTTCGGCTCGATCTGCTCGGGTGCCTCGGTGGCGTAACACGTCAGCTCGAGATCGGCCAGGGCGAAGCGGACCGTCACCTTTCTCAGGGCCAGCGGATCGGCCCCGACGTATGCCTGCCAACGCGCGTGTCCGGTGAACAGGGCCGGGTCTCTAAGCGGGACGGTTACGCGAAGGCACTTTAGCCCCACGACGGCCGCGAGCTTCAGTGCCGCCCGCTGCACGGCGTTGGCTCCCTTCTTGGCAAACAGCCCGGGACACAGGAACCCCAGGGCGTCGACCAGCTCGGGACGGCGCCGGGCCACGGCCGCGGCCAACTTGCCGCCCCAGCTTATCCCCAACAGCGCGCGAGGCGGCCCGTCGGGCAGCCCGGCCAGGTAGCCCTCTACGTCGGCCGGCCAGGTCTGCCAACGATCCACGTCGCCGCGGCCCGCCCGGTTCAAGCCCGATCCCCGGCGGTCGAGGAAATGGACTTCGCACCCCGCCCGGGCCAGCTCCCGACAGCTAGGGTGATACCATCCACCGTGGCTGATGATCCCGTGCAGGCAAACCACACTGGCCCGCGGGGCCGCCGCCCCCTGGGCCGCCCAGACCCGAACGGCAAACCGGTAGCCGTCGGCTGCCGTGGAGTGCGTGATGCGGGGTGTGGGGAGTAGCATGGTAATCGAAGAATTCACGGGCCCGGGCGTGGGCGCCCGGGCTAAGCAGGCGGCAATTCCGAATGTTCGTCAGTGGATTCGGTACACTTTCCGATCCTCCGAAACGCGTTTCAGCGCGGCGCGGCCGACGGTGACGCCCAGTCCGGGGCCGGCCAGCGCCGGGGCCTTTCCGCCGTAGCCGAACGTGAGGTCTTCGTTGGTCAACAGCTCGCCGAGCACGTGTCGGTCGTAGGAACCTTCGAGGTACACAACGTCGGCCACCCCGCTGGCCCATTGGCGTCCGGCGGCCGAGAGGACCCCGGTCTCGCCGGGGTGGCAGCCGAGCTGGTACTTCAGCCCCGCCCCCCGGGCGATCGCGGCGAGCAGCAGACTGTTGAGGAACCCGCCGCATTTCGACAACCGGATGTTGAACACGTCGCAGGTGCCCTGCTCGATCGCTCTTTCCGCGTCGATCAGGCCGGTGAGCGACTCGTCGAGCATGATGGGCACACCGATCCGCTCCCGAAACGGGGCCAGGGCCTCGACGTCCTCGTGCGCCACGGGCTGCTCGATGCAGCTCGGGCCGGCCGGCCTCAGCTCCTCGATCCGCTCGACCAGCTCGTCGGCCCGCCAGGCCCCGTTGGCGTCGACCCTAAGGTCCATCTTACCCCCCAGCCAGCGGCGGATTCGCCTAAGCCGCGGCCCTTCCCGGCCCGGGTTCATGCCCACCTTGACCTTGCAGTGGGCGAAGCCGTAGAGCCGCATCTTCAGCGCCGCGATCCTTTCGCCCCACGCCCCGCCGCCGGTGACCACGCCCGAGTAGCGGACCGACGCCTGCGCGCGATAAAGGTCCCGGGCGGCCGAGTGGTGCCGGATGACCTCGCGGACCGGCTGGCCGAACAGCTTTCCAAACGCATCGAGCACGCCCAGCTCGACCGCACACCGCAGGGCGTTGCCGTAGCACCCGCGAGGGTCGGGCTTCAGCCGGGCAAGCTGGAAACCCTCCAAGAGCGCGATCACGTCCTCCCACGACCCGCAGTCGCCCGAAAGCCCCTCGGCCACCGGCGTGGCGGCGAGTTGGGCCACGGCGCCCTCGACCGTCTCGCCGGTCACGTTCGCGCGCGGCACGCCCTCGCCCCAGCCCTCGGTCCCGTCTGCGAGCTTACAGCAGGCCAACAGGTTGCGGGTCTCGCGATGCGCGGCCGAGGCGTGCTTCACCTCCCGTTTCAAGGGCACACGAATCACGTAGAGGGCGATTTCGGCGATCTTCATGTCAGCCAATCCAACGACTCCTTGATCCCCTCCTTGAAGTCCACGCGCGGCTGGTAGCCCAGGACCCGCTTGGCCTTCTCTATCGAGAAGTCGAGGTTCAGCGTGAGGAACTTGATCCTGGCCCGGGTCAAGAGCGGGGCCTCGGTGACGCCGCGGAGCTTGGCCAGCCCTTCGATGATCCCGACCACGCCCCGGGCGACCCACTCGGGGACCTTGCGCGGGTGCGGCTTGCCCAGGTAGTCGGCGATGGTGTAAATCAGCTCCTCGCGCGTCACCAGGCGATCGTCGCGCACGTTGAACACTTCGCCGACG
>Ga0180437_10002360_pt1 | contig 30362 bp, 34 predicted proteins | sample SS_ome_4_FD_132410 | JGI IMG/M metagenome (GOLD analysis project Ga0180437, IMG submission 132410) | Hypersaline lake sediment archaeal communities from the Salton Sea, California, USA - SS_3_D_1 metaG | ecosystem: Environmental > Aquatic > Non-marine Saline and Alkaline > Hypersaline >...
TCCAGAAGAAATAGTATTTGCAGTTAAACAAGGTATAGATATGTTTGATTGCGTGATTCCAACACGAGAAGCACGTCATGCAAGGTTGTATCAATTTTGTACTCAAACAGCAAAAGCTGGCATAAATCTTTTTGGCAACAAGTATTATAAAAAAATTAATATTACAAATGAAAAATTTAAAAAAGATTTTCAGCCAATAAATAAAAAATCTAACAATCAGTTATTGCAAAATTATTCAAAAGCCTATTTACATCATTTATTTAAAACAAATGAAGGTTTGGGTTTACGTTTAGCCACTTTGAATAATCTTGAATTTTATTTGGAGTTAATGAGATTAATCAGGCAAGCAATTAAAGGAAATAAAATATAATCTTGACAAGCATTAATATATTTGCAAAGATAAATTTAATAAATTTTAGGAGGGAAAAATGTTTGAATGGACAAGAAAATATTGGCAGATTGGATATTCCTTTTATAAACAATATCCTAATACATTAATAGGTAGTTTAAGAGCTATAATTATGTTTTGGGCCTTGCCAAAGTGCTGCAAAATTATCGCAGAAGATCCTTCTGGAAATTTAATCCATGTAGCATCCTTTGCCGAGGCAGATCGAATAGAAAAAATGCTTGAGCAAACTGGTGTTTAAGTGTGAATTAAGGAGGTTAAAATGTCTATTGATCCTAAACAAAAACATACTGGTGGTTGTGCAGTTATTTTTATAAACTATAAAAATCAGATAATTACTGAAGCCCATGTTTCTTTAGAAGATCAAGACTTAGCTACCTTTGTAAATGTAGCAATGACTGAAAAGAAAATCAAAGCCCCTAAAGGATACCAAATCGTTTTTTATGACCAACCTACATGCAAGATAAAGGTCATGATAAATCCAAACATTTAATTTATTTTAGCCGCAATAGCGGCTTTTTTATTGACTAAAATTATAAATATTGCCACAATTAAAATACCTTTAAAGAAAGGGGGACAGGGGAATGCCACAGCTTATGGATTTGTTATTAGCAAAAATTGCTACATTAAAAAAAGGAGGATATAATCTTCGTACGGCAGAACTTATTATTTCGAGCATTTATAGCGAAATTGAAAAAGGCACTGTTACTTGGCAAGAATTAAAAATTACTAAGGATGAAATTGATCGTTTATTTTTTCAAGTTTTAAAAGATGAGTTTGTAGACATGTATTTAAAATATCTAAATAAGGAACTTGAAATAGATGAACTAGATTACCACTTTTCCTTGATTGAAAAAGCTATTCGCAGAAGCCAGTTAAGTTTTTCAGAATTACGTCCTTTTGATGCACAATGTTTTTTTCAATTCCGTTCACACTTTAATGTGAAAAGCGTAGAAGAACAAAATATATAACCCTATTTATATAGTTTATAAGTAGGGTTTTTATATTGACAAATTAAATATTATATGATATTGTTAATTATCCAAGAAAAGGAGGACATTTTCATGGAAAAGGTAATTAATGTGACAATTCGCCGAGCCAAGATGTTATCATCTTCAGATATCATGGCTTATGAAGTATCAGTTGAAGGACAAGCAGGTATGGCAGAATTTTGCTTTTTAGGTGAAAAAAATTTGGAAGCTTATGTGGAGCCCCTGAAAAAAATGGCAGAAAATGCTGGCTTTACAGTTAATGTAAATTGGGAAGGTGTTTCTCAGAAAGAGAACAAGTAATTGTTCTCTTTTTTATTTATTAAAAATATGATAAAATTAACATAAATTAATAAGTTTATGCCAAACACTTCAGTCACTAAAATGCTTTCATTATTCTTAATTTATGAGCTTAAGACTGTTTTGTATTTTCCAATTTGGTGGTATTCAAAAGGTTTTATTCGTGTTATTAAGGGTGGTGTAAATTGGATTAAGGATTTTGAGCAAACCTTAGGCTTTATGATTTGGGTAAAAAATTTATTTGTCCCCATGTTTGGCCAAAGAGATATTCAAGGTAGGATTATAAGTTTTTTTCTTCGTTTGTTTCAAATTATTATAAAAGGTATTGTTTTATTAATATTTAGTTTGTTAGTAGTAATAGTCATTATTGCTTGGTTAATAATTCCACTATTTATTATTTATCAAATAGTTTTACATATCTGAGAATGGAAAACAATAATAACAATTTGCAGTTTTTGATTTGCTCTCAATGTAACGGAATAGGTTATTTAGCTGACAAAAAATGCAAAACCTGTGAGGGCCAAGGAATCATTAGTTATTTAAATGGTAATATTTTATTTTGGGACAAAAAAATTGATAAACAATATTTAAGTCTATATAAATTCGAAGAAATAATTAATAAATTAATATTTGTTTTTTTAATACTTGTGGGGTTAATTGGTTTTGCTGCTTTGTTTTATTCTTTGTACTTAGTTGACTTTCAGAATTTTTTAAATAAAAATTTTTGGTTAGAACAAAATATTTATCATTTAATTTTTTGGTTAAGTTTAATATTTGATTTATATTTACTGTATTTTTTAAATTTAGAAAAAGATAAAAAAGAAGTTGTTATTAGTAAAAAATATACAAGCCAACAAGAAACAGAGGTGTTGCCACCCCCACCAGTTGATTGGCAACAAGTAAAAAGTTTTAAAAGTAAAAATAAAATTGATATTAGTAAATCTTTTAGTCCAGAGTCAATGAGGGTTATAAAAAAAGCTTTTGAGTTATCAGAAAGATATAAGGCTTTAGAAGTTGGACCAGTGCATTTTTTTATTGCGAGTTTAATTGAATCAAAGAAAATAAATGCAATTTTAATGCGTTTAGAGCTTGATTTAGAAGATTTAGCAGCCAAGATAGGACGTGTAGCAGCTAAGTACCCTAAAACAGAAGGGCAAACAGTATTTTCTAGTAATTCAGTAAAAATTTTATTAAAAGCTTACCGTTTAGCATATATTAATAAATTGGATCAAGTTGAAGCAGCAGAGATATTACAGGAGGCAATAAAAGCTGATGAAATGATCCAAGAGGTATTATATGATATTAATATAAATCTGGAAAAAATTACTAATGTTATAATGTGGGCTAGAATAAGAAGATTATTACAAAAACAATGGTTTATTTATCGGGCTAGTTCAAAATTAAAATCAAAAACAGGTATTGATAGAGCAATGACAGCAGTACAAACAGCGTATTTAAACCGTTTTTCAGAAGATTTAACCTTGCTTGCTAAAATGGCTTATTTGGATTTATGTATTGATAGGGATAACGAATTTGCTGAGATGTTCCGTGTTTTAGAAGGCTCAACAGTAAAAGCAATTGTTTTAGTCGGGGATACAGGTGTTGGTAAAACTGCAATAATCGAGGGTTTGTCTCAAAAAATGATTGCTGACGATGTACCCGAATTTTTACGGGATAAAAGATTAGTTAGTTTAAGTATTTCACGCTTAGTATCTGGTGCTTCGGCAAGTGAGGCACAAGAAAGATTATTGATCTGTATAAATGAAATAATACAAGCTGGTAATGTTGTTTTGTATATTGATAATATTCATGACTTAATTGGAATTTCTTCAGGTGGCGGTGATAGTCTTGATTTATCTGATGTTTTAGTTGAAGCTGTTTCCAAAGGAGCTTTGTTTCTAATTGCAGGTACAGATCCGATAAATTATTCTAGTTATGTAGAAAAAACATCATTAGGTAATATTATTAAAAAAATTGAAATAGCTGAGCCTGATATTAATGGGACTATTCAAATATTAGAAGGTAAAGTCGGTTTTATTGAAAATAAAAATAATGTTTATTTTTCATACGATGCTTTAGAACAAGCAGTAAAATTAACAGATCGTTATATTCCTGATCAGTTTTTGCCATATAAAGCAATAACTTTATTAGAAGAAGTTGCTGTATGGGCTAGAAGTACTAAAGGATCAGATTCTTTTATTAGTGGTAATGATGTGGCTACATTGTTATCAGAAAAAATCAAAATGCCAGTTTCTCAAATAACTGCTTCAGAAAAAGAAAAATTATTATCAATGGAAAAATTAATACACGAAAGAATCATTGATCAGGAAGAAGCAGTAAAAGCCGTAGCTAATAGTTTGAGAAGAGCACGAGCTGAATTAAGAGAAGCTGATCGGCCCATTGCGAATTTATTATTTTTAGGGCCCACAGGCGTTGGTAAAACAGAATTGACTAAAGCAATAGCAGCAGTATATTTTGGCAGTGAAGAGAATATGATAAGATTAGATATGTCTGAATATCAAGAAAAGTCTAGTCTAAATCGGTTAATCGGAGCCCCTCCTGGTTATGGTCAGTCAAAAGAGGGCGGACAATTGACTGAAGCAGTTAGGAAAAGTCCATTTTCAATCGTATTATTAGACGAATTAGAAAAAGCTCATCCAGACATTCTTAATATATTTTTACAGGTCATGGAAGATGGGCGCTTGACTGATTCCACTGGTCGTACAGTTGATTTTACTAATGCTATTGTAATTGCTACTTCAAATGCTCAAACTAATTTTATTCAAGAAAAGTCTAAAGAGGGTATGCCACTTGAAGAGATTAAAAAACAATTATTAGAAACTGAATTAAAAGAATATTTTCGTCCAGAGTTTATTAATAGGTTTGATAATGTTATAGTATTCAAACCATTATCGTTTGAAGACGTATTTAATATAGCTAAACTATTATTAAAAGGCGTGGCTAAAAATTTAGAGGCCAAAGGTATTAATTTTCAAGCGACTGAAGAAGCTATTAAAGAATTGGCTCAGGAAGGATTTGATCCTCAATATGGTGCACGTCCTTTACGTCGTGCAATTCAGGAAAAAGTAAATAATGCTTTGGCTGAATATTTATTAACCGGTAAAATTGATAGACGCGATATTGCAGTATTGGAAAAAGGCGGAGTAATCCGAGTAGAAAAAGCTCAGCAATTATAATATTTTATGGAATATTTATTAGCATTAATATTATCTTTTGTCTTAGCAGTTAGTTTAACTGTTATTATAAAAAAGATTGCTCAAAATAGTAAAATTGTTGATAAGCCAGAGCTTGAGCGTAAAATTCACAAAAAAGCAGTACCATTGCTTGGCGGGGTAGCTGTTTTTTTAAGTTTTATTTTAGTTTTAATTTATTTTAGTTTTTTTACTGATTTTCTTATAAAAGATTTCATTTTAAGCAAACATATTTTGGGGATTATTATTGCTTGTTTTATTATTATCATTGGCGGTATATTAGATGATAAATATGATCTTTCTCCGAAAATTCAGATTGTATTTCCTGTGTTAGCTGTATTAATAATAATAATTAGTGGTATTGGTATTACTCATATCCGTAATCCATTTGGTGGTGAGATTCGGTTTGATCAATGGGAATTCATATTATTTTGGCATCAGGGAGTGGCTTATAAATTTACAATACTTGCTGATCTTTTTACATTTTTTTGGCTGATGGGCATGATGTATACAACTAAGCTTTTGGATGGATTAGATGGGCTTGTCTCTGGTATAACTGTTATAGGATCCTTAATTATTTTTGCTATTGCAATGAGTACAAATGTTGCTCAGTACAATACTGGCTTAATTGCTGTTATTTTAGCTGCTTCATTTTTGGGATTTTTAATATTTAACTGGCATCCAGCCAAAATATTTTTGGGTGAAAGCGGAGCCTTGTTTGCTGGTTTAATGTTAGGAGTCTTAGCCATTTTATCTGGTTCAAAAGTAGCAACCACATTATTAATAATGGGTATTCCAATCCTAGATGTGGTTTGGGTAATAGCTAGAAGGTTGATTCAAGGTAAAAATCCATTTAAATTCGCTGACAAAAAACATTTACATTTTCGTTTATTAGATGTTGGTTTTACTCATAAAAGGGCAGTAATTTTTTATTGGTCATTAACATTTGTATTTGGTTTAATGGCAATTGTTTTACAAACAATGGGTAAATTAATCGCATTAATTATACTTAGTCTAGTTATGATATTTATGGCTTTAAGTCTGGTTTTTGCCTATAAAAATAAACAGTCAATTGACAAAAACATATAATTAATATAATTTATATAAATCAGTTTTGAAGGAGGGGAAATTGGTAAGAGAGAACATTAAACAAAAAAATGGTTATCAACCACCTAAGAAAAGATGTGCGGGATGTAATCAGATAAAAGTAATTAATCATAATCATCCTGAATTTGGACCATTGTGTCTTGATTGTTATGAAAGACCTTTAGCTAAATGCAGCAAATGTCATCAACTTGGAGTGATTGTGCAAAATGGCGGCAATCAAAAAATATGTAAAAAATGTTATCAACCACCCAAAAGAAAATGCAGTATTTGTGGCAGGATTAGAGAATTAGCAATAGCAAATCCTGATATTTGCCATCAATGCTATAAAGCTCCTTTAAGAAAATGTTCTAATTGCAAGCAAGTAAAAAAAATAGCAACAAAAGATCCACCTTTGTGTTTTTCCTGTTATGAGCCACCTAAAGGTTTATGTTCATTATGTGGAGAATCTTCACGTAGATTAGCGATAAAAAATCCAGCTATTTGTACACGTTGTTATGATAAAGCAAGAAAAAAAGGTCAACATTGGAAATTTAAAAACCCCTAAAAGGGGTTTTTTATATTGACCATAATATTTAAATATGTTATATTAATACAATTAAAGAAAGGAGGGGAAAATGGGAATTGCGGTGTTCTTTTTAATGTTTATATTTTGGTGTGCAGTTTTTGCTAAGTTAGAAACAGAGATTGAAGGATCTAATGGTTGGGCTAAGGAATTGCCAACCAGTAAGTATATTTGGGAAGATAGTGAAGGTAAAATGTACCATAAAGAACTTTCTTCAACAACCTTTCGCTTAGTTGATCATACCACCTGGCCAGGAAATTTCTATCATTTTTATATCAATACTATTTTAGGTGGTAAAGATTTTACTGTTTATCATCGGGTCATTGATATAATGCAGCTATTTGTTGCGCATGTTCTTGTTTATCTGTGTTTTATGGCCATTGAACCATGGTGGGTGCTAGAACTAAGAGCTTTTGCCAGCTTATTTCTAATTTGGTCAATAGAAGACACACTCTGGTTTTATATTAATCCTTGTGCTAGTCAATCAGGTCATCATAAAGATTGGATAATGATTGGCAAATATAGGATTATGGAAAAAGGTATGTCTATTAATTTTATTCTGGGTACAGTTTTAATGACACTATCGTTTTTTCTGGTTAAAATAATTAATATGATTTTTTAATAAATTAGCCCCTCAATGAGGGGTTTTTTATTTGACAATAATATTAAAAGCTGTTAATATTATGTCAGATTTAGCCCGATAAATCTTTTTTAATTTAAATAAGTAAAAATATGAGTAAAATCGCAGTGATTAAAACTGGTGGTAAACAATATAAAGTTGCCGAAGGTGATAAAATACAAATAGAAAAAATTGAAGGAAAAGAAGGTAAAAAAGTTGATTTTAAAGAGGTATTACTTATTGCTGATACTAAAGGTACAGCTGTAAAAATAGGTGATCCAGTAATCAAAGGAAGTAATGTCTCAGGCACAATTGAAAAGCAATATAAGGATAAAAAAGTAACAGTAATTAAATATAAATCAAAAATCAGATACAGACGTAAAAAAGGTCACAGACAGCAAAAATCACTAGTTAAGATCGAAAAAATTTAAGAACAAAGTTATAACATATAAAAACAGCATTGTCATACTGAGCATGTCGAAGTATAAGATGCTGTTTTTTGTGTAATTCTGACTTGACATTTTCTTATAACAATGTTAATATCTGGTCAATAAAACAAAGGAGGGTAATGTATGCCAAGTATTCAGGTTCATGGGATGCGACGAGGAGACGGTCACCAATTAGCTGAAACAATTTTTGAGGAAATTAAAAAGGTTGATGAAAATCTTGCCAAAGATACTGTTGTTGAAATGTGTGATTCTCTGGTTGTAGATGTGAATTTTAAAGAGAAGCCTTTTATCCGAGTTTGCAGTTTTTTAGTTAGTGAATTGGAGGCCATGAGAAAAATTTTGCATCCGCTTGGATATCGTATTGAAACCCTGAAACTGGAAAGTTCTTCCCCTAAAAAATAAATTTTAAAAATAATCAACCCTGTACGATTGTACAGGGTTTTTATATTTCTCTTCTGTTTTTAAAGGCATTAGATAAGGTGATTTCATCTGTATATTCTAGATCTGCGCCAACAGGCATGCCTCTGGCTAATCGGGTAATTTTTATTTTAAATGGTTTTAAAATATCATTTAAATAAATCATGGTTGCTTCACCTTCCATATCAGGATTAAAAGCTAATATTATTTCAGATAATTTATTTTCTTGTACTTTGGCTAAAAGTTCATTGGTTTTTAGTTTGTCAGGTGTCATGCCATGTAGAGGATCTAATATTCCGCCTAAGACATGATAATAGCCTTTAAATTCATTTGTGCTTTCAATTGCAGCTAAATCATGTGATTCTGCTGTTATACACAGTAATTTACTGTCTCTTGTTTTATCAGAACAAATTAGACAAGGGTCTTTTTCAGAAATATTAAAACACTTTGAACAAAAAGTAATATTGCCATTAATATCAGCTAAAGCTTTAGCAAACTGCTGCTTGTCTGCTTTTGGCCATTTTAAAAACGAGAAAACCAATCTTTCAGCTGTTTTAGGGCCAATACCAGGCAATTTGCTAAATTGCTCAATTAAAAGTTGAATTGAATGTGGGAATTTAATCATTTAAAACTATATTTAATAATTCAGGGAATTCTTCGGTCAGCATATCCTTATAACAATAATGCCCATGTGATTTTAGATTTATAACTGTACCGTCTAGAGATTTATGATACATTTTTAAACCTTCTTTACCTTCATCTGCTTCGTTATCAGATGTGAATATATAAATTTGATTTATTCGTTCTTTGATGGTTGGATCAATTGTCATTTTATAAAATTCTAGTTTAGAATCATTATCGCCTGGACTAACTTTCCATGGTGCTACTAAAATAAGTTTATCAATATTGATTTTATTTTCACCTAGCCATCGTACCAGAAAGGTGCAACCACAGCTATGACCGATTAAGATTGATTTTTGATTTACTGTGTAATATTTAAAAACTTTTTTATGATCTTCATAACTAGGCTTCCACGGATGAGGCATTAGCGGTAAATATGTTTCTATGCCCCTTTTATTTAATTGTTTAGTTAGCCATGGCATCCAATGCTTATCGTAAGTGCGCGTTTTTCTATCCATTGCTTTCTCTTTATCGGAAGGGCAACCATGGACTATGATACAATTTTTATTTGTCATATTACATGCCAGGTAAATTAAAACCCGCTTGCTGCATTTTTTCAGCCATTATCCGTTGAACTTTTTTTAAAGCTTCATTAGAGGATTCTTGTATGGCTGATTCTAATTTTTGTTTATTATCAGTAGTTAATAATTCAGGATCTATGTCAACAGAAGTTATTTCTTGGTTACCATTCATTTGTATTTTGACTTTGCCCCATTCAGCAGAGCCTTCAGCTGTTTCTTGTGCTAAAGTGTTTTGAATTTGTTTGGCCTGGTCTTTAAGATCTTTAAATTGTTTTAGTTTTGAAAACATGATTTTTAAATTAGTTATTAATAATAGGATATTGGTATTTTAACTAAAAATCAACATAAAAACAAGTAAGGTTTATTGACTTTTTTATATTATATGTTAATTTAAAATTAATTAACAAAGGAGGCTTATGATGGAAACATTTTGGGCGATTTTATTTATTATTGGAGGGATCATTGTATTAATTATGATAATTTTAGCTAATTATCTAAATAAAAAAGGCCTTGAAGGTATTAATAACCGTGAATCAGATTAAATTCACGGTTTTTTTATTGACAAAAGAAATGAAATGTGATATACTAATTTAATTGTTTATTTTAGTTAAATATTAGGTAACAATTCAAGAAACAAGGAGGAATATTATGGAAATGACTTGGCCTTTTGTTTTAATTTGCCTTGGAGTTGTCTGGGCAGGTTATCGTTGGCACAGAGAAAACATAATGGTTATGAATTCTCTTGAATCCTGCGAGCCATCGGAAAAACAGGATAATAAACCACAAACTCAAGTAACAGTCGATCAGTCAATCATGAAGAAAACCAAGCAACGCAATCGTATGTTGCGCAGACGCATGGACTGGGCACGCAGACGTTTGGTGGTGTACCCTGAATTGTGTAAATATAAGACCAAACTAAAAGCTCTGCACTTTGTCAAACGTATGATTGAATCAGGTCCGATGATCCTTAAACGTCAGGGTATCGCTGTTCTGAAAGAAGTGTCTGAAGTAGCGCATGAGAAGAACAGCGTACACATTGTTACTGCTACGTTGGAGGTTCTTAAAAAGCATGATTCTCGTTGGTACAAGAAACATCACGTTCCAAAAACTGTGTATAAAAATAAACAAGAAAACGATGAGATAATTCCAGAGGTGCTTCTTGAAGCAGCTTAAATAAACTAAAATAAAAGGGTGTGCTAATGCACACCCTTTTTTCGTATTTAAAATTAATTTATTGATTAAAATTTGGTAATTGTAAATCAGGGCTTTGAAATCCCTTGCTTTTATCTTCGCTAATTTCTTCAGGTGGTGGTTCAGTTGGCAAGGATTTAAAATCTTTTTCCAGATTCTTAAAAGTTACCTTCTGTTCATCAAAAAATAATCTTACCATACCAGTTGGCCCATTACGATGCTTAGCAATATGTATTTCAGCCAGGTTTTTGCGGTCCAATTCCAGATCCCTTTTATATACAGCTTCACGATAAATAAACATTACAATATCAGCATCCTGTTCAATAGAACCTGATTCACGCAAATCAGATAATTTAGGGATTGGTGGAGTTCTTTGTTCTACACCACGATTTAACTGTGATAAAGCTAAAATTGGCACATCTAGCTCTTTAGCAATTTGTTTTAAACCACGTGAAATTTCAGAAATTTCTTGAACACGGTTATCTGTTCTGGTTCGTCCTTCCATTAATTGTAAATAATCAACTATTATTAGACCCAGATTTTGCTCCATTTGTAAACGTCGTGCTTTTGTCCTTATTTCCATAATATTAGCTGAAGCATAATCATCAATAAAAACGGGTGCTTCTGATAAAATCCCCATAGCATGACCAATCCTAGGGAAATCATCATCTTCTTGTTTATCAGATAAACGACCTGTTCTCATTTTCCAAAGATCAACATTAGCTTCAGCACAAAGCAAACGATCAACTAATTGTTCCTTTGACATTTCTAAACTAAAAATTCCTACAGGCACTTTATGTTTTATAGCTACATTACGGGCAATATCTAAGGCAAAGGTTGTTTTACCTACAGATGGTCTGGCAGCTAAGATAATTAAGTCAGATCTTTGTAACCCAGCTAATAGATTGTCTAAATCATTGTAACCAGTTGGCACCCCTCTTAATTTGCCTTTTTCCTTATGAATTTGGTCAATACGTTCAAATGTCTCATTTAAAATGCTAGTAATGGGTACAAACATTTCCTTTTGATGACTTTGCGAAACTGAAAATAGTTTTTGTTCTGATTTATCTAAAATTGAACTAACATCTTCTTCTTCATTAAATCCCATTTCAGTGATTTCAGTAGCAGCTTTGATTAAATTTCTTAAACTAGCCTTTTTTTGTACAATTTCAGCGTAGTTAACAACATGACTTGAGGTAGGCACCATATTACTTAAAGAAACCAAATAACTGCGCCCACCAACATCTTCAAGTTTACCTTTTTCTGTTAATCTATTACCCAAGGTTAGTAAGTCAATTGGTTCTCGTTTGCTATACAAATCAATAATTGCTTCAAAAATAGTTCTATGTTTGTCATGGTAAAAATCTTCAGCGTCCACAATATCAGCTACTTTAATAATGGCGTCTTTGTCAATTAAAAGGGAACCCAAAAGAGACTGTTCTGCTTCAATGTTTTGCGGAGGAAGTTTTTCCAATATGTCTTTTTCATTTTTCTTTTTCTGTATTGGCATATTATTAATTTATCTTACAGAAACACTAAAATTTTTGCAAGAAATAAAATGTATATAATGTGTTGACAATTAATGAAGTTATGATTAAATGAAATTATTGGACTTTTAAATAAATGGATTTTTATATTGGTATAAATCTAAACAAAGGAGGAAAGCGATGATTCCAAGGTATAGGCATGAAGGGGTTGCATTGATTTGGAGTGATGAGAATAAATTACTTCAATGGCAAAATGTTGAATTAGCTGTTATCAAAGCAAAAGAATTGCTTGGCATTTTTCCAAGAGGTACATATAAAAAGATTAAGAAAAACTTAGACGTTGTTATTGATGTTGAGTGGTGGAAGAAAAAAGATGATGAGATTCATCATGATTTGAATGCTTTTCTTGATGAAAGACTGCGCTATATTCCTGATGAATTACATCAATATTGGCATGCCAAAATGACTTCATATGATACTGAAGAACCAGCAACATCATTAATGCTTTTAGATTCAATCGAAATAGTGGAACAAGCTATTAATGTAATGCTTGAGATTCTAAAAGAAAAAGCTTTAAAGTATCAGCATACACCTATGATGGGTAGAAGTCATGGGCAGGTCGGTAAAATTCAATCATTTGGTAAAAGAATTTATGATTGGCGAGTAAATTTAATCTTGGCTAAAAAAGAATTACAGCATGCTAAAACAAGTATTAAGTTTTCCAAATTAAGCGGAGCTATGGGCAATTATCAGGGATTAACGCCAAAAGAAGAAAAACAAGCATTAGCAATTCTTGGATTAAAACCATTTAAAGGTGCTACACAAATTATGCCCAGAATAATACATCAGCCTTTAGCTAATGCTTTAGTGATGGTTGTTGGTGCTTTAACTCAAATTGCAGTTGATATTAAATTGGGTGCCAGAAGTGGTAATCCCATTTGTCATGAACCATTTAAAAAACTGCAAAAAGGTTCAAGTGCAATGCCGCACAAAAAAAATACTATTCGCTGTGAAAATCAGGAGGGCATGTTTAAAGCAGCTAAAGGATTTCAGAACATGCTTCATGATTGCATGGTCACTTGGGAAGAACGTTCAATTGAACAATCTTCACCTGAAAGAATAGCTTGGCCAGACTTATTTCATGTTGTTATGAATTCATTTAAAAACATGAAAAGAGTAGTAAGTGGTATGGCTGTATTTGAGGATAATATGCTAAAAGAGATAAAAGATACTCTTGGCTGTTATGCTTCAGAAGATGCAAAAGATTTTCTTAAAGAAAAAGGGGCAAAATATGGGCTTTCTCATGAAGATGCTTATCGTATTGTCCAATTAGCAGCTTTTCAAGCTTTTCAATTACAAGTCTCAGGTAAAAGGCTTGATATGAGGGGTAAGGGATTTAAATCTGTAAAGCATGCAGAAAAATCAATGCTGAACTTAAATTTTCAAGGTTATGGACTAAATATTAAACAGATTATCATTAGTAGTCTTCGTCCTCATGACGAATTAGGTGTAACTAAAAAAGAAGTTGATCGTTGGAAAAAGATAATTGCTAAAATTTATGCTGAAAATAGTAATATTAATGAGTGGGAAAAAATATTTAAACCTGCTTATCATTTAAGGGGTGAATCTGTGTTTTTTAAGCAATTAAAAAGACAGAAATAAATTAAAGGATGCACAATTGTGCATCCTTTTTATTTTTTTCAATTTAATTGATATTGTGCTAAAATAAATCTCATGAAGAAATATCAATTAAAAAAACAACAGCTTAAATTAGATAATTTTAAAATTGATTATATAAAGGAACTTAATCCAGAGCAATTAGACGTTGTTATGCATGGAGAAGGTCCTTGTTTGGTTTTAGCAGGCGCAGGTTCAGGTAAAACTCGAACTTTAGTATATCGGGTGGCTTATTTAATAGAAAAAGGTGTTAGTCCTAAAAATATTTTATTAGTTACTTTTACTAATAAAGCTGCTAAGGAGATGCTAAACAGGGTAGAGCAATTATTAAAAGCAAAACCACAAGGTTTATGGGGTGGGACATTTCATCATATTGGCAATATTGTTTTACGGCGATATGCTAAGGTCTTAGGTTATACAAATAAATTCAATATTTTAGACAAAGAAGACTCAAAAACATTACTAAAAGCAGTGATGGGAGAATTGCACTTAAATTATAAAGATAAATATTTTCCTAAAGCAGATATTATTCAAAATATTATTTCTTTTACAGCTAATTCACAAAAACCAATTAAACAAGTAATTGAAGAAAAATATTCCTATTTAGATCCCAAATTAATACCAGTTATTGAGACGATTGATAAAGCTTATCAAAAAAAGAAATTAAAGATAAATGTCATGGATTTTGATGATTTATTATTAAACTGGTTAAAGCTTTTGAAAAAAGATAAAACAATAAGGAAAAAGTTAAGTACTCAATTTAAATATATTTTAGTTGATGAGTATCAGGATACTAACCATATACAGGGTGAAATAATTAATCAGCTGGCATCTGTTCATAAAAATGTATTAGTCGTCGGTGATGATTGTCAGTCAATATATTCTTTTCGGGCAGCTGATATTAATAATATTTTAGATTTCCCTAAAAAGTTTAAAAAAACTAAAGTATATAAAATAGAGACTAATTATCGTTCTTCTCCGGAAATTTTGGAATTAGCCAATGATTCTATAACCAATAACCTGAATCAATATCAAAAGGCCTTACAACCAATGCTTGAAAACAAACAAAAACCTGCCTTGGTCAGTTTGCGTGATTCAGAACAACAAGCTCAGTTTATAGCTCAGAGAATTTTAGAATTACAAGAAGAAGGTGTTGGTTTAAGTGATTTGGCAATTTTGTTCCGTTCATCATTTCAGGTTATGGAAATGGAATTAGAATTAAACAAACGTGGTATTCCTTATCAAATGAGAGGCGGGATCAAGTTTTTTGAGCAAGCCCATATTAAAGATATTATTGCCTATTTAAAGATTATAAATAATTGTGTGGATGAATTGTCATGGAAAAGGATTTTATTACTATATCAGGGGATTGGTAATGCTAATGCTGATTATATTTGGCATGAAATTAAAGATAGTAAAAATATAAAAGCTGCAGTAGAACAATTAAATAGAATTCCAGGGAATAATAAGGTTTTAACTAGTTTGGAAAAATTAAATCAGTTATTTAAATATCTTTTAGAACAAAAAAAGGATTTTATTGCTAGTGCAATTAAACAGATAATTAAAGCAGATTATGAAGCATATTTAAAAGCTAATTTTGATAATGCCAAGGATCGTTTAGAAGATTTGAATCAATTAGCTAATTTTGCAACTCAATATAAAAAACTAGAAGACTTTTTAGCTGATGTGACCCTATCAGAAGGGTTTAAAGGTGAGACAATTGAAGGATATCAGGAGGGGCCTAAAGAAGCTTTAGTCTTAACTACTATTCATCAAGCCAAGGGCTTAGAATGGCAATATGTGTTTTTATTGGGTTTAGTCGAAGGCCAATTTCCACATAATAAAATTTATGATTATCCAGAAGAAATTGAAGAAGAGCGTCGCTTATTCTATGTGGCTGTAACTAGAGCAAAAGACGAATTATATTTAACATATCCAATTATTTCATTTTCTTTTACTACAGGCCAAAATATAAATAAACCTTCTCAGTTTATCTCTGAATTAAATGATAATCTGTTTGAGCCCTGGCAGGTTAATGAGGAAGGTGAAACAGAAATTGACTATGATGATGACAGTGATTCAAGGGGCGAACATGAATTTTTGCGGACGATCACTTATGATGATTTAAAGTGATTTTTATAATTTTAATTTTATAGTATAATAAAACTATAATATTTATTATTAATTATAAATAAAATTATGTTAGAAATTGACATACAACAAGGTGATATAACAAAAGTTGAGGCAGACGCGATTGTTGCTCCTGCTAATAATTTAGGCTGGATGGGCGGTGGTTCTGCTGGAGCTATTAAAAAACAAGGCGGTGATGAAATTGAACAAGAAGCAATGCAGCAAGCACCTTTGGAAATTGGCAAAGCGGTAGTTACAAAAGCAGGAAAATTGCCTCATCAGGCAGTTATTCATGCGCCGACTTTAGAAGAACCTAGCGGACAAGCGCAAGAATATAATGTTGCTATGTCTGTAAAAGGCGCATTAACTTTTGCAGATGATTTAAAGTATAAAAGCCTTGCTATGCCAGGTATGGGTACTGGTGTTGGGCAATTTCCTAAAGATCAAGCTGCTAAAATCATGATTGAAGAAATTAAAAAATTTGAACCTCTTAATTTACAAAAAGTAATTTTAGTCGATATTGACCAAGAAATGGTTGATCAATGGAATAAAAACAAATAGATATTTCAAAGTTAATAGAAAAAACCCCTTTTAAAGGGGTTTTTTGTTTTATTTCGGATAAAGTTGTTTGAGATTTTTTGTTTCTACTGATGTAATGACAGCCATTTTAATGATTTTAGGATTTACTGCGAATATAATTATAAAAGCGATTTTATCGTCTCCAGAATCTTCTGGGAAAGGTAAGGTTGTAATAATACTGCCAAATTCTTTGATCTTATTTTGTTCGGTACTAAGTTGTTCATCAAAATCTTTTAAATTACACGTAATTTTGTAGCTTAGTATTGTCATGTTGTTGTAAATGTTTTCAGCTAGAGCATATGACTCATATTCAGTGAGAATAGAGATTATCTGCTCACCAATTACAGTGCTAAGTAAATTACTCATAATTCTTTTAATTTTTTCTTCTTTTTTCTTATCCAACTCTTTATCAACAAGACTTTTAACTAATTCTTGGGCCAATATTTCAGGTGAATCAAGTGAAACTAGTGCATTTAGTAATTCTTCTTGTTTTACTATTAGGGTAAGTTTATTTTTTCCTTTAAAAATAAGTTGGTATTTATCAGTATCTTTCTTATAAATCAAAGAGAATTTTGCTGATCCTATATCTTTTTTATTCTTTGCAGCATCAAAAAGCTTACAAAAGTTTTTATAATTAAGCAAAACAGTGCAAAGTGTGCCTCTGCTTTTTCTGCCAATAAAATAGTATTCATTATCAAGTTGCGAAACATTGCCAAGGCCTGCGGGTACAAATTTGATATTATCTTGTCTGAAAATAATTACAGAAGTTTCACGCCCATTACTTGTTTCTGCTTTTATAATCTCAACAGCTCTCCAGTTTTTCATTTGTTCCTCCTTGTAAAAGTACTATTATTTTTAAACTTATTATTATTCAATATTTTTGTCAATTAGGTTTTTTAATAACATTGCTATAGTCATTGGGCCGACTCCACCAGGAACCGGGGAACGCCAGGCTGCAATTTTATCGCAAGCAGGATCAATATCACCGATTACTTTATTTTTAATTTTGTTTATGCCCACATCAATTAAAATTGCGTCTTTTTTTATCATTTCTGGTTTAATGTAATGTGGATTTCCAAGAGCAACAATTAAGATATTAGCTTTTAAATCTTTAGAACTAATTTTGTTGTTTGGCAATAATTTTTTAAATGGCTTAATAAATTTTATAGAATTGCTTAAAATAGTAATTTTTTTATTCGTTAAATCCTCTCCAGTTGATTTAATTAATTCAATAATACCTAAAACATTCGGTGAAATAAATTTTGAATTTGGATGAAATCCATCAACATCTTTAGCAGGATCAATTGCTTGAATTATTTTATCTGTATCAAATTTTTTGGGTAGCGGCAGCTGAACTAAAATACCGGTTATATCAGGATCATTGTTTAAAAATTTAATTACTTCAATAATTTTTTCTTCAGAAGAATCTTGCTCTAATAAATATGAATGAAAAGTAATACCTGCTTTTTCACAGGCTTCTTTTTTAAGTCGTAGATAAAGTTCTGAAGCAGGATTATTACCAATTAAAATTATCGCTAAACCAGGTCTTTTTTTTAGTTTAGGAACTTGTTTTTTTATATTTAATAAGAGGTTATCTGCTATTTTTTTACCATCAATTAGTTTTGCTGGCATATTTTATATTTGAGAATAAATTGGAAATTGTTTTGTTAGATCATTTACTAATAGTTTTGTATTATCTCCAAGTTTATTATTGTTAGGATTTTTAAGTAAGTCACTGATTGCTTGTCCAATTATCTGCATTTCTTGTTCTTTCAGTCCTTGAGTGGTTAATGCTGGAGTACCAAGCCTTAATCCTGAAGGATTAGAAATGGCACAAGTATCATATGGAATAACATTAAAATTTGTATATATATTAGTTTGAGCCAAAAGATCAGCTGCTTTTTTGCCGGTTAGATTTAATGGTCTTAAATCAATTAAAATTAAGTGTGTGTCTGTGCCATTAGTGATTAATTTTATTCCATTAGCTTTTAAGGTTTCAGCTAAAGACTGTGCATTTTTAATTGTTTGAATTTGATCGTTTATATATTTTTCAGTCATGGCCTCAGCAAAACACGTCGCTTTAGCAGCAATAACGTGCTGTAATGGGCCGCCTTGAATTCCAGGGAAAACTGCTTTGTCGATTTTTTTACCCAATTCTTTTTTTGCTAGGATAATAGCACTGCGCGGTCCTCTTAGCGTTTTATGAGTTGTTGTCGTAATAATGTCGGCATTAGCAATTGGATCTGGATGTTGTTTAGCCAAACAAAGACCAGCAATATGAGAAATGTCAGCTAGATGATAAGCATTTATTTCTTTGGCTATATTATTAATTTGAGCAAAATCAATTTGACGAGGATAAGAACTTGTACCCGAAATAATTAATTTTGGTTTTTCTTGTAAAGCAATTTTTCTGACTTGATCATAATCAATTAAATGTGTTTGAGGATCAACATTGTAATGAATGATATTGTATAATTTACTAACAATACTAGCTTTAGACCCATGAGATAAATGTCCTCCATGAGTTAGGTTCATTGATAAAATTTTATCTCCAGGATTTAAAATAGCTAAATAAGAAGCCAGATTTGCTGAAGTTCCTGAATGAGGCTGCACATTAACATATTCAGCCTTAAATAATTTTTTAGCTCTGTCTATTGCTAGTGATTCAATATCATCAATATGTTCATTGCCACTATAATAACGATTTTGCGGGTAACCCTCCGCATATTTATTACTTAAGACACTGGCCATTGCTTCTAAGACAGCTGGAGATGTAAAATTTTCAGAGGCAATCATAACTAAACCGTTTTTTTGTCGGTTTAATTCTTGATTAATTAAATTATGAATTTGTGGATCATTTTTACTTAAAAATCTCATAACAATATATTAACTAGTATTATAATTGTAGTAATATAACATATTATTGTCAAAATTAAAAGGGGAGCACCTTGTGGTGCTCCCCAGAGTAAGGAGACAGTTAATTGGCAAAGGACATTGCTTTCAAAAATTTTCTTTATCAATTTCCTGATTCATTAATGGAGTTTGGTTTTCCTTTACCAACTAACTGGAATAGTTTGGGGGGTCAAATGACCCCCCGCAGGATGAGGCTAGGTTGAAACGTCAAGTTGAATTAAAGAGCGGCGGATCGTATTTATTTTTATCCAGTATAAACTGGTTATTTGTAAAGGGATCCCTTTGGGGGATCCCGGCTAGTGATCCTTGCGGATCTGGTTAATCTTGACTTTGCCTTTCACCTTAATAAAATTATATCATAAAATATTTTTCTTAAGAAATATCTGTGGATATCTATAAATATTTAACCATATAAGTATTTTCTAATTTGTAACCAAGTTTTTGATAATATTGCCTGACACCAATACCGGAAATTACTGTTATTTTTTTAAACCCATGTTTTTTTACAATTTTTTCAGCCTCATTCATTAACTTTTTACCAAAACCAATATGTTGAATTGCTTTTTCTGTTGTTTTTAAAGGTATTAATCTGCCATAAGTATGAACTTCTCGAACTACAGCAGCATTTTTTAATTCAGGAAGTTGTTTAATTAATTTCATATCAGGATCTTTAGATATTCTAAGTCTTAAAAAAGCATAAAGGATTTTTTTATCTTTTGATTCATAACTAATAAAATATTCACTACCTTGTGAGGCATTGTATTTTTTAATTCTTAACTTTGTATTTTTAAAATTTACTTGTTGATTCCTGGCCTCGCGACATCGAATACATTGGCAGACTTCTCCACTTTGTTGTAATCTTTCGTGAATCATTTGACGTAAATTAGAAATTTTATTACCAGCAATAATGCTTTCACTAGGAATATCTCTTATTAAACGAGTGATTCTAACATATGAAGGAATGATTTTTTTTATTTTAATTAGTAAATTTAATAATTGTTTATTGGTATAAGGTTTGTATTTTTTTTGTTTGTACCAGTTGTAAATTTTTGCTCCGTGAGTTATTACACAAGGATAAATTTTTAACATATCAGGTTGAAAATTTTCATTGTTGAAAAGTTTTTTAAACATATTTAAATCTTTTGCAGTTGATGAACCAGGTAAATTTGGCATCATATGATAAGAGATTTTAAACCCCGCATCTTTTAAAAGTTTAGTGGCGATAATTGTTTGTTCAACATTATGTCCTCTTTTATTTTTAGCTAAAATTTCATTGTCTAAAGTTTGTACCCCCATTTCAACCCTTGTACATCCTAATTCACGCATTCTTTTAATTTCAGAAATATTAATATAATCAGGCCTTGTTTCAAGAGTTAAGCCAATGACACGATACTTGGCTTTTTCATTTAATTTTTGGGCAAGTTTTAGATTTTTTGAGGTTTTATTATTAAAAGCCTCAAAACAACGCTTAATAAACCAGGTTTGATATTGTTTGGGTAAAAAAGTCCAAGTGCCACCCATTATAATTAATTCACATTTATCTGTTTGATGGCCAGTACTTGCTAAGGCTCTTAAACGCATTTGAACTTGTTTATATGGATCAAAATTACATAAAATTGCTCTCATGACAGCTGGTTCATTGGAAAGATAAGATTTTGGCATTTTTTTCTCAGTTGGACAAAAAATGCATTGGCCAGGACACTTGTATGGCTTAGTCAAAACAGCGATAGGCGCAACGCCTGATAAAGTACGAATTTCACGTTTTTTAAGCAAATTTTCTAATTGGCTATTTTTTTTGATTATTCCTTGTTTTACTAATTTATGATAAGCTGTTAATAGTTGAATTTTTGAAGGGGGCGCAATAGAAAAACTACCAGCGATTTTTCTCATTTGAATGTTTAATTCGCAATGGTTTTTAAACTTAAGTTTATTTAATTTTTTAATTATTTCCTGATTTATATTTAACATATGAAACAGCAAACAGCTTTAAAAATTATTGATTTGAATAAAAAATTATATGATCAAATAGCTGAAGACTTTTCAGCTTCTCGTGCTAAGCTTTGGCCTGAATTTGAATATTTTAAAGGATATTTAAAAAATGGTCAAGATATTTTGGATTTAGGATGCGGAAATGGACGATTAGTTGAATTGTTAAATGAATATAAAATGAATTATACGGGTTTAGATTATAGTCAAAAGATTATAGAACAAGCTAAGAAAAAATATCCTAATCAGAAATTTATAGTTGCTGATGCGCTTGATTTGTCATTGTTAAATCAAAAATTTGATATCGTGTTTTGTGTTGCTTTATTGCATCATATTCCCTCCAAAAAACTTAGATTGCAAGTAATGCAAAATATAAAAACAGTTTTAAAGCCAGGAGGTAAATTGCTAATGACTAATTGGAATTTGTGGCAAAAAAGATATATTAAATATATCATTAAATATACCCTTTTAAAACTGGCTGAACCTGCAAAAGTTGTTATTGATGATATTAAAGCAATAGATTTAGATTTACAAGACACTTTTATACCATGGCAAAAAAAATATAAAAGATATGTTCACGGATATACAGAATTGAACATGGCTCGTTTAGTTAAAAAGTCAGGATTAGAAATAATAAAAAATGTGTCTAACACAAGAAATCTTATAACTATTGCCATTAAACCAAAATAAATGTATTATTTGTTATTAATTATTATACTTATTATAGTTTTAACAATGGCAATAGCTGCTAAATCATTTGCACCATGGGTACCGACATGGAATAAGGATTTAACAAGAATATTTGATTTAGCAGAATTGAAGCAAGGACAAATATTTTATGATTTAGGTTGTGGCAATGGGAAAGTAGTTGTTTACGCTAATAAGAATTTTAAAGTCAAAGCCATTGGTTTAGAAATTGCTATTCCATTATATTTAATCTGTAAAATTAGACAAATTTTTAATTGGAACAAACATTTAGAATTTAAATATAAAAATTTATTTTCGGAAGATTTAACTAAAGCTGATGTTGTTTTTATCTTTGGTACTCCAAAGACTATTAACTTAAAATTAAAAGATAAATTAGAAAAAGAATTAAAAAAAGGTGCAAAAGTAATTTCTTATGTTTTTGATATTAATGACTGGCAACCTAGTAAAATTTCTAAAGAAAAAAATGATCAAATTCCAATTTATTTATATCAGAGATAAATTGAGTGAATAAAAAATAAAATTAAACATATGGATTTAGCAAAAATTAAAAAAGTGCATTTAATCGGTATTGGTGGGATTGGTATATCTGCTGTAGCAAAACTATTATTAAACATGGATAAAAAAGTAACTGGATCAGATTTGAATGATTCTGACATCATTGAAACTTTAAAAAGTTTAGGTGCAGAAATCCAAATTGGGAAACATAAAGCTAGTAATATTAGTAATGACATAGATTTAGTGATTTATACTGATGCAGCTCCAGAAACAAATCCTGAAAGACAAGAATCAGTAAAATTAAAAATCGAATCTTTGAGTTATTTTCAATTTTTAGGTGAATATTCAAAAGAAAAAAAGACTATTGCAATATCAGGCTGCCATGGTAAAACTAGCACCACAGCTTTAACTGGTTTAATCTTAGATAAAGCTGGTTTTGATCCAACCGTGATTGTGGGTTCAAAATTAGTCAATTGGGATGGTAATTTGAGAGTAGGTAATAGTAAATTCTTTGTTGTTGAAGCAGACGAATACCGTGCTCACATGTTGCAGTTAAATCCTAAGATTATTATTTTAAATAATATTGAATTTGATCATCCTGATTATTATAAGGATTTAAATCATACAATTGAATCATTTCAGGAATTTGTTAATAAATTACCTGAAGATGGTATTTATATTTATAATCTTGATGACCAGATCTTGCGTGAAAGAATTGAAAAACCGAACTGCAAAGTTTTAAGTTTTGCTTTAGAAAATCAAGGCGCTGATTTGTATCCAAAAACTATCAAGATTGATCACGGGAGGCAGATTTTTAGACCAATTTATAAAGGGCAAGAATTACGTGATTTTAATCTGCAAATCCCTGGGAAATTTAATATTACTAATGCCTTAGGCGCAAGTTTATTGGCTTTAGAATTAGGAGTTGATCAAAATATTATTAAAGATACTTTAGCACAATACAAGGGAGCTTGGCGCAGATTTGAAATTATTGGCAAAATTAAAAATTTGACACCAGATAAAAACGGAGCATTAGTTGTTTCTGATTATGCCCATCATCCAACAGAAATTTTAAAAACAATTAAAGCTACTAAAGAATTCTATCCTGATAAAAGGATTATTGCGGTATATCAACCTCATCAAATTCAAAGAACCAGAGAACTTTTTGATGATTTTGTTAAAGCACTTGCCCAAAGTCCTGCAGATATTGTCATTTTATCTGAGATCTATGATGTGGCTGGTCGTGAAGAAAAGGATGTGACAAAAAGAATTAGTTCTCAAGATATTGTTGAAAAGGTTACTTTGGCTGAATCCAGGGATTTGGTTAAAGGTATTCCAATAAAGACACAATATTATTATGCTGCAAATTTAGCAGAGACGAAAGCAGAAATATTAAATCATGTGCAAGCTGATGATATTATATTAATAATAGGCGCCGGTGATATTGATCAAGTCGCCAGAGAATTAGTTTGAAATAAAAAAAGGTCGCAGAATATTTTATCTTTGCGACCCGGAGTAATTAACACATTTTAAATTAATCAATAACTTGCATACCTTTTGGCACGTTCATACATATTGGTTCACCTGCATCAAATGATAAGGTATATTCACCACCTTCTATATAAGGATGAACTTCAGCAACTTTAAAATGGATCTCTAGGTTGCACTTACCATCTGGCTTGATAGAAAGTATTATAATTTGTAGTGGGTTTTCATAATCAGAAAAATTACTTTTTGATTCTTGCCCCTTTCTAAATTTATCAAACTCATCTGGTTCGATATCAATAATAGGAGTCAAACTAATTGCAGATTCATGGGCTATGTCGGATAGAAATTCATCATCCACTTCTCCAAGTTCAAAGCCAATTAATTTTACTTTCATTAATTATCCCTCCTTTATTTGATTATATAAAATATCATATATAATTCATATTGTCAATAATGGAAAAACAAATTCAACAATTAGAACAAAAATTAGGGAAAAAGTTACAAAAAAATATCTCCTTAGCTAAATATACAGGTTTTAAAATTGGCGGTCCTGCCAAATATTTTTTTATAGCCAAAAATAATGATGATTTAGTTAAAACAGTAGTTTGGTCTAAAAAATTAAAACTACCCAGTTATGTTTTAGCAGGTGGCAGTAATGTTTTAGTAGCTGATTCAGGTTTTGCTGGTTTAATAATTTTAAATCAAGCTCAGGATATAATTTTTAAAAAATCTAATCAAGTAGTAGCTGATGCTGGAGCAAAATTAATGGATTTAGTGAATAAATCTATTAATAAGGGATTAACAGGTATGGAGTGGGCAGCTGGTATACCAGGATCAGTAGGTGGCGCAATTAGAGGTAATGCCGGAGCTTATAACGGTGAAATTGCAGATAATATTACCAAAGTTGAGGTTATGAGAGGAGCAAAGCAATTTATTTTAGATAAAAAACAATGTAAATTTAAATATCGAGATTCAATTTTTAAACATAACCGTGATTTAATAATTTCTGGTCAATTTGAATTAAAAAAAGGGAACAAGGCTGAAAGTCAAGAACAAATAAAAGATATATTGGACAAAAGAAAAGATAATCAGCCATTAGAATATCCTTCCGCTGGTTGTATTTTTCAAAATATTTTAATTACAGCCGAAAATCAAGATATTGTTAAAGATCTAAGTAATTTTCCAGAGGAATATTTAGAATATAAAAAAATACCAGCTGCCTGGCTTATAGATTATTTGGATTTAAAAGGTAAAACAATAGGCAAGGCTCAAATTTCTGAAAAACATGCCAATTTTATAATAAACTTAGGTGGAGCAACTGCAAATGAAGTATTGCAATTGATTAGTTATATCAAAATGTATGTACGGGATAATTTAGGGTTACAGTTAATGGAAGAAATTGAATATGTGGGTTTTTGATTAAATTAAATAAGGGCCTGAACAAGCAAATGTGTAGAAGGAGGAGAAAAGACCACACTTGCTTGCCAGGCCCAGCCAAGTTCCCCGGGACGGGATTTTGCTTGGTTAATTAATATTATATATTTTATTATTATAAATGTCAATGTATAGCTTTGACATTTTTAAAATATATCAAAATATTTAAATTGACTTTACCGTTTTATGTTTGTATAATATTTGTAAATTAGTATCAATATGAAATTATCAAAAGATGAAGTTCAAAAAATCGCTAAATTGTCCCGTTTAGAATTAAGCGACAAAGAAATTGATCAGTATGCTTCGCAGCTTTCTGATGTTTTTCAATATTTTGAGAAACTCAAAGATATTAATACTGATAATGTTGAAATTACTGCCCAAGTGACAGGCCTAGAAAATGTTTACAGGGATGATAAGGTGGATCAGTTTGAGTCTCAGTCAGATTTAGTAAAACAAGCAGCTGATAATGAGGATTATTTAATCAAAACCAAATCAGTTTTTTAATTTCTCTATGATTGTAAGTTTGCATAAGGAAAGGTTTAAAAGGTTGATTAATAAAAACGTCATCCCTTTTATAGATTTAACTGAAGATGATAATTTAACCACACAGGAGATTGAAGATAAGTTATTAGAATTATTTGATACAGCTGAAAAACATTCAGGCGGTGAAAATATGGAAGATATATTACATTGGGTCAATTTTGTTTTTGATGGGTGGTTAGAAATTGAAAAAGGTTTGGCAACAAGACGCGCACATGAAATTTCTCAGCATTTATTTAATATTTTTGGTGAATTATTAAAAGAAAAACTTGAAAGTGCTGAAACAGAAAAAACAGCGAAGATTATTAAATTTAAAGCTAAATAATATAAAATGAATTTAAATGAACTCACAATTCAAGATGCTCACAAGAAATTACAAAACAAAGAAATTTCTAGTTTTGAATTGGTTCAAGCATGTATAAAGCGCACTGAAGATACTGATGATAAAATAAAGGCTTTTTTAGCTAAAGATTATGATAATGCTTTAGATCAAGCAAAACAGGTTGATGTAAAAATTAAAAAAGGAAAGAAATTAAAACCTTTAGAAGGTATCCCTTGCGGTATTAAAGATATAATACTTACAAAAGGAATAATAACAACAGCATCTTCAAATATGCTTAGAAATTATAAGCCATTATTTGATGCGACAGTAATCGAACGTTTAAAAAATGACGGGGCAATTATTTTAGGCAAGCACAATTGTGATGCCTGGGGACATGGTTCTTCAACAGAAAACTCAGATTATGGGCCTTCTCATAATCCTTGGGACTTGACCAGAGTGCCAGGTGGTTCTTGTGGTGGTAGTGCAGCTAGTATATCTGCTGATCAAGTACTGTTTGCTTTAGGAGGTGATACTGGTGGCTCTATTAGACAACCTAGCGCTTTTTGCGGATGTATTGGTTTAAAACCAACCTATGGGCGTGTTTCTCGTTATGGTGGGATAGCTATGGCATCTTCATTAGATACAATTGGACCTATAACAAAAAATGTGGGAGATGCTGCTATTGTAATGAATACAATAGCTGGACAAGATATTAAAGATTCAACTACACCACCAAATAATGTGCCTGATTATACTAAAGTCTTAAATAAGGATATTAAAAACTTAAAAATTGCTGTACCTAAACAAGCCTTTGGTGAAGGTTTAGATAAAAATGTTGGTCAAATGATCAAACAAGCAATTAATGATCTGGAAAAACAAGGCGCAAAGGCAGTGGAAGTTGATTTGCAGACTCTTGATTTTGGGCTGGCTTGTTATTATATTATTCAACCTTCAGAGGTTAGTTCAAATCTTGGTCGTTACGATGGTATCCGTTATGGCCATCAAAGTAAAGAAGCTAAGGATTTAATGGATATATACATGAAATCAAGAGCTGAAGGTTTTGGTTCTGAAGCAAAAAGAAGAATTATGATTGGCACATATACTTTAAGCGCTGGTTATTATGATGCCTATTATAAAAAAGCCATGCAAGTTAGAACATTGATTAAACAAGAATTTGATAATATCTTTAATGATTTTGATGTAATGGTAATGCCAGCAAGTCCAACAACTGCTTTTAAACTAGGTGAGAAAACAGATGATCCATTAGCAATGTATTTAGCTGATATTTATACTGTTCCAGTTAGTCTAGCTGGTGTACCAGCCATGTCAGTCCCTTGTGGTTTTGCTGAAAATTTACCTGTTGGTATGCAAATTATTGCTAAACAGTTTAATGAAGAAAAAATATTTCAAATTGCATCTACTTATGAAAAAGTTAATGGTTGGAATAAAGTCAAACCTAAATTATAAACTAATAATAAATAAATATTAAAAATAGGCTAATTAGCCTATTTTTAATTTGCTTTTTTTAATTTCATATGATAAGTTGCAAAAATAGATTTGAACATTGAAAAATAAACAAATAAAGTAAAAGGAGGGTATTTGTATGCCAATGTCAGCTCAGTTTGAACAGAGATTAATTCCCAAATTAGCAGCAATTAAGGAGGAATTTGGCACTCCATTTCATATTTATGATGAAGTGGGAATTCGTCTAACTGCTACGGAGTTAATTGAAGCATTTTCTATTGTACCAAGTGGGTTTAATGAATTTTTTGCAGTAAAAGCAAATCCTAATCCTCGAATTATGCAAATAATGAGGGAATTTGATTTTGGCTTTGATTGCAGCTCAATCCCTGAAATTCGTTTGGCTCACGGTGTTGATACACCCCCTGAATTAAGAATGTATACTTCAAACAATACTGCCATTGCTGAATTTGAAGAAGTTTTAGCTAGTGGTGGTATTTTAAATTTAGATGACATTACTTTACTAGATAAGTTGCCACGTATGCCTGAATTGATTTGCTTTCGCTATAATCCTGGTCCTGATCGTACAGGAAATGCTATTATTGGTGATCCAGTAGAAGCAAAATATGGTGTTAGCAAGCAGCAAATAATTCCAGCATATCGTAAAGCAAGACAAATGGGTGCAAAAATTTTTGGTCTTCATACAATGGTCTGTTCAAATGAACTTAATACACAATACATGATTGAAACAGTACGTATGCTAAAAGATGTTATTGAAATGATTCATGCTCAATTAGGTATTGAGTTTGAATTTATAAATATGGGCGGAGGACTTGGCATTCCTTATCGTCCCGAGGACAAACCTCTTGATTTGGAGTTAATGGCCAATGAAATTGTAAAAATTTTACACGAGCTAAAAAATAAAGTTGGTTTTATGCCTAAACTTTTCATGGAATCAGGTCGTTACATGGCTGGTCCTCATGGGGTACTTGTTACTCAAGTTATTAATCAAAAGCATATTTATCGTGAATATCGCGGTGTTGATGCCTGTATGTCAGCTTTAATGCGGCCAGCAGTTTATGGTGCTTATCACCATCAAGCTGTATATAGAAAAATAAATGGTCAATACTATCTTGTTGAAATGGGCAGGTTTGATGAAGTTGTAGATGTGGTCGGCTCATTATGTGAAAACTGGGATAAATTTGCTGTGCAACGTTTGCTACCCAAAATGCAAGAGGGTGATTTGCTTGTTATACAAGATACTGGTGCTCATGGACATGCCATGGGCTTTACATATAATGGCAGATTAAGACCACAAGAACTTCTTTTACGTTTTGATGGTTCAGTAGAATTAATCCGCAGGGCTGAAACAGCAGAAGATTATTTCGCAACCTTGAATTTTCAACCAAAGGTTTTAACTTTTTAAATAAGAAAGGGAGGAAAAATAAATGAGTGAATTAAAAAGTTGGTTACCTCAAGGTGGAACAAATTTGTTCCAAGCAATCAAAGCCAAATGCGCTGAAGCTGAAAATAAAGGAGTGAAACTTTACCGTCTGTCAATTGGCCAACCCACTGGACCCGCGCTGTTAAGCGCAAGACATGCATCAGCAGATGCTGTAATGAGTAAGTTTGAATCTATGCACGAGTACCAAGATAATGGTTCACCAGGTGTTCCAGATTTTGCTAAGCGCTTTATTTTAGCTCATTTTAAACAGCCAGTAAATACAGAAAATTTGAGTTTTTTGCCAATTCCAGGTATTAAACCAATGCTTGGATTAATACCCTTGGCATGTAATTCGCAACATCAGGATTTAGTTGTAAGAACCATGACAGCACCTGGTTATCCCACACCTGCTGACTGGTGCAACTATTTAATGATAGAGCCAGAACCTTTAACTACAACTCCTCAAAATCGCTTCCGTTTTCCATTAAGTGATCTTCCACCTGGCACAAATTTGGTAATGACAAATTATCCAGCTAATCCACACGGCCAAGTAGCAACACCTGGATTTTGGAGAAAAATATGCTGGCATTGCGCTGAACATGGTATTAGAATTTTTAATGATGCAGCTTATGCCATGTTGTCATGGTCTCCAAATCATGCCACATTGACTGAAATTGCAGTTAATTTCCCTGAATTATCATGGGCTGAGGCTTTCTCAGCTTCAAAAGTCATTGCTAATGGAACTGGCTGGAGAGTTGGAGCAATTACTGGTTCACCAGATTTTGTGGGTGATATTGCCAAAATTAAAGGTAATACTGATTCTGGTTTTGTCGCATTTTCTGCTGCTGGCGTGCTTAACTCAGTAATAAATGATATGAATGGGATTAAAAAGATACGAAAATTATATCAAGCAAGAATTAAACTGTTGATTGATATATTACAAAGTCATGGAATGAAATTAGCTGTCAAACCAGGCGCTGGTTTTTTTACTTTATGGCAATTACCGCAAAAGGCCTTTGGTCAGAAAATAAAAGATGCGCAGCATTTTAATTTTCTGATGATTGAAAAAACTGGCATTGTAGGGGTGCATTTTCATCCTTATATTCGTTATGCTGTTGTTGCCCCAATCGAAGAACAAGAATTTCAAAATGCAATTGACCTAGCTTTTGCGCAGGCAAAAGTGAAATACTAAAAATTAAAGGATGTGTTTAATTACACATCCTTTTTTATTTTTGCTATAATAA
>Ga0180437_10002363_pt1 | contig 30319 bp, 26 predicted proteins | sample SS_ome_4_FD_132410 | JGI IMG/M metagenome (GOLD analysis project Ga0180437, IMG submission 132410) | Hypersaline lake sediment archaeal communities from the Salton Sea, California, USA - SS_3_D_1 metaG | ecosystem: Environmental > Aquatic > Non-marine Saline and Alkaline > Hypersaline >...
AATGTGTAAAATGTGTAAAATGTGTAAAATGTGTAAAATGTGTAAAATGTGTAAAATGTGTAAAATGTGTAAAATGTGTAAAATGTGTAAAATGTGTAAAATGTGTAAAATGTGTAAAATGTGCATCCCACAGATATGGATCTATTAATCCTCCTGCAATAGTGTGAGGATTATGCCAGGGGGAAATCTGGTCAGGATCTGTATTCTCCTGGAAGGCTTACCAGCAGTGCATATCCTGTTGCTTGAATACATATCAGGTGGGGGATGGCATCGACAATTCCCAGAGTGCAGAACTCGCTCCATCCCTTCATATTACCTGAGAGAAGTGTTCCTGCTCCCATGGGTTTTATCACCCACTCTGGAATGTTGAAATCAAGGTCCTCGCATGTTTCATATACAATTGTCTTTAACCCCTTCCACAGGATAGGGATTTGCCATTCGACTACTGGGCTATAGCAGTGGCTGCATTTCCACTGAATGCCGTGATCACGGTGTCTTCTTCACTCTCCAGGGCCTTACATATTCCCACACTCATGGATTGATTCTTGAAAGAACCTGTGGGATTGAGTGTTTCATTCTTACGATACAGATGGGTGAGTCCTATTTTCTCAGATAAATTCTCTGCTCTCCGGGTGGGAGTTCCTCCTTCTCCCAGAGTAACTCTGGGTGTCACATCTCTGAGAGGTAGCAGGGTTTCATATTTCCAGAGTCCGTGACCTGCAGAGAGCAGTTCTGGAGAAAGAACTTACTGTACCCCTTCATAATCATATAACACATCCAGTGCCCCACCACAGTACAGGCACTGCAATACCTTTTCTTCAGCTGCAATCTTCCTCTTCCAGTGAATGCATTCCAGATGATCTACATACATTTTCATATCACAGTATATTCTCATGAAATGATTTCCCAATCCGATTGATAGGCATCAAGTTCCTGTATGGTGTATTGATCCAGGTGGTGGTCCCTTTCCGGGATATGGAGATGCTTTTTTTCACCGCACAATTCTGTGGAAAAATATCGCTGTCCTGTATCATTTATCATGGTAACGATGGTCTTAAGTTCGGGATGCACTCGGGAAAGTTTCACCGCTCCTGTCACATTGCACCCGGATGAAATCCCACAAAAAATACCTTCCTCCAGAGCCAATCGCCTGGCCATGGAAATAGCTTGTTCTGAATCGGTGAGAATGATTCCATCCAACATGCTCACGTCGAGATTTCGGGGGATGAACCCATCTCCAATTCCTTCAATACGGTGAGAACCCCATTTTCGTTCAGCCAGCATAGGAGCTTCTGACGGTTCCAGAGCATATAATTTCACTGCAGGATTCTGTTCCCGGAGATATTTCCCGATTCCGGTGAGTGTTCCTCCAGTCCCCTGAGATGCAATAAATGCATCGACATTTCCTCCAGTCTGTTCCCAGATTTCTGGGCCGGTGGTTGTATAATGGGCCTGGATATTATACTTATTTGTATATTGACTGGGTTCCCAGTATAATCCTGGATTCTTCTCTTTTAATGCAGCTGTTTTTTCGAGACATAAATCCACATCGCTTTCTCCTCCAGGTGTGAGGATTATGTCTGCACCATATGCCGAGATAATTTTTTTTCTCTCTTCACTCATTCCCTCTGGCAAGACAATAGTTACTTTGTAACCCAGAAGCCTTCCCACAAAAGCACAGGCAATACCTGCATTCCCTGTGGATGTTTCCAGAATCTCCATCCCCGGTTGTAAATGACCATCTGCAATAGCATTGGTTATCATTTCATAATAGATTCTATCCTTCAAGCTTCCAGTGGGGGAAAACCACTCTATTTTTCCCAGAATATCGCTTGTAATCTGTTCCTGTGATGGTATCGTACCCAATCTGACAAGAGGAGTAATTCCTATAGTATCCAGCATGGTATTTGCAATTGAAGCATGAGCATTCCAATTCACCATATGATCACCTGTTATTATCTGATACATTCATTTTTTAATGAGATTATTTAAGCATTTGTCAACGGTGAATTATTTTTATAGCATTCTGTGCTCCATGTCTGTTGATCTGTTCACAATTATACAAAAAGTAAAAAAGGTGAAAATGCTCATGAAAATGAACATTTCAAGAGGGAGATTCTTCTTTTACAGTAACCATCATGATGAGTGCTCCTAAAAAGACCACCGCTCCACACAGATAAAAGGGAGATTGTTTGGATACAGCATCAAACACAATGGCTCCCAGCAGGGGTCCCACGATCAACCCACCATTGCGGGCTGTTGAATAAATGCCCATGACTTTTCCTCGATTTTCCTTTGATGTAAGACTGGTAACGAGCGCGTTTATGGAGGGCATGGTCATGCCCAGGCCAATGGCTCTGATTACTGTGAAAAAGAGCATGCTCACAAGCCCCTGAGACAGGGTGATAGCTACAGTAAATATTCCATTGACCAGAAATCCTCCCAATGCCACAATTTTTCTTCCAATTCTATCTGCAACAACGCCTGAGGGAGCCTTTACCAGAAATCTGGTCACTCCCATCACCCCAAAGATGAGCCCAATAGCAGCTTCATTCAATCCCAGGACCTCATCCCCAAATAGTGAAATCAGGGGATGGACCAATCCCAGGGCAAAGGCCATGGCAAATCCGGTGATACTAATACCCAACAGAGAGAATCGATCTACAGACAGCAACAGTGATGGTGATGACTTCATTGTGCGGTCTTCCTGAGACAATGTTTCCTCCACTCTCCACACAATGAGTAAGGCGCTGATTAAGGCAAAGGCAGAGCACACAAAGAAGGGAACAGCAATGCTAAAAGCCACGGTGAGGAACCCCCCCAGAACAGGGCCTATTGCGATGCCTCCATCCCACATCATGGTGAAAAATCCCATAGCTTTTCCTCTATCCTCAGGTTCCACAATATCTGCAACCATGGTGGCTGCAACAGGCCAGACAATCCCTGATGCAGCGCCCTGACAGGCCCTCAATATGAAAAGATGGTATAAATTCGTGGAAATACCGAAGAGAAACATAACTACCGTATATACAAACAGCCCCCCAGCTATCAATTTTTTTCTCCCAATTTTATCTGCCAGAAATCCCCCTGGAAAGGAGGTCATGGCTCGTGTTATGGCGAATAAGCTGGTTAATAACCCCAGGTAAAAGCCGCTGGCACCCATTTCACGACCATAGATGGGGAGAAGGGGAATGATGAGTCCAAATCCAATCATGCTGACCAGGACTGCAAAGCATAATTCTAAATAATTTTTATATTTGAAAAGAATAGTAAATTCTGTTGTCACATTGTGCATGCAGATTAGGGTGAAGGCTGATTTAAATTATTATGGGTCTTTCCTCCTATTAGGAGGTGTCGCCCGCAACACTAACTTCAGGGCTCATCGTATACATGGTGGAGATGGGGCATCACTTCCATCTCTCTTCATGACGGACATCCTCTCTCACCCTAAATAACTCTCTGTGGCGGGCTGTTTCCCTTCTCTTGCACCTGCTTTCACTGATCAAACAAGTCCTCGCAAGAAGGGAAGATTCCAAAATGGGAAAATTCCCTTTTCTATGAGTAGTATAGGGTATACTTTACGTATTATATATTTTCTTTTATAGCTTTTCTGATATCTTCTTCACGAACTGTTTTTCTGTTTTCGGTATAGGCAAATTCAAGGGCTCTCTTGGAAATATCAACAGCATACTCCTCTAAGAATTTTGCCAGTTCTTTGGCCGCTGCTTTGGAGACACGTTCTGCTCCGCCCCTCCTAATTAATCTTTCTACCGGTGGACTAGATAACACCAATGCTACCACCTCCTCCGTTTCTTTAGACTGGAACTATATAAATATTTCCTCTCTGGTGAGTAAACCACCATTTTGCCATCGTATGTGGATTCATTTTTTCAAAATCTTTTTATCCTGCTATCATATGACACTCCATGGATGTATGTGTGATTTCAGATATACACGGGCATCCCACCTACATGGATAGATTACAGAAAGTGGAGTATGATCTTCTCATAATCTGTGGAGATATCACAGATTTTGGACATTATCATGAGGCTTTATCACTATTGGAACTGATACCCGGTCCATTTTTTGGTATTCATGGCAATTGCGATCATGAGGATGTCATCACAGCACTGGAAGATATTCACTGTAATCTTCATGGCACAGTTGTTGCCGTCGAGGAGGAGACTCTTGCAGGATTTGGAGGGAGTACCTGTTTTGGAGGAAGAACACCGTGTGAATATGGGGAAGATAAAATCTATAAAGGGCTCTCATCCATTCCAGAATGGGCTATCCTGGTTACCCATGTTCCCCCCAAAGATACCAAAGTAGACAGGGCTTTTAACGTGCGCCATGTGGGAAGCACTGCTGTGAGAAAAATAATAGAAGAAAAAAATCCTAAATATGCACTCTGTGGTCATATTCATGAAAGCAGAAACAGTGATTGGATAGGAGAGACACTTATCATCAATCCTGGAGCATTTTCCCGGGGTTATTATGCTTTTCTTTCTACCGATACAGGCAAATATTCTCTTGAACGATTGAGATGATTCCACTGTCTTATTTTTTCCATCTCAGTAACACGATTACCAGACAAAGTATTCCTATTACTCCTCCCATCACATAGAAGGAAGTGGAAGAACTGGAAGATGAGGGCTCAGGAGGAATCCGGGTTGTCTGTCTGTGATGGGATGATATCCATACTGAATGTAATTGAAGATAGCAATCCCCCATTCCCCCGGGTTCAAATCCATTGATCCATTCCTGAACTGCATAGCCCGTGGTAGGATGCCACTGGAGAATCCAGGGAGCATCATCCATGACCAGAGATTCAATCCGCTCATACAATCGACAGGCTTCTTCTCTATCGGATGTCGTTCCTGCTGTTTTGATCAGTGAATCTACCTCCTTATTCATATAGAAACTGCTATTTCCTCCTGGGCCCCAGTTAGCGCTGTGGAAGAGTAAGAGAAATTGATCAGGGTAGGGCCAGTCCACATACCATCCCAGGGTGAATAACTGGGGTTCTCCGCTGTCCACACGATTGAGCAGCGATCCAAAATCAACATATTCTACTTCTACATCCACATCAATATCTTTGAGCTGTTCAGTATAGATCTCGTTGCATTGTTGCTGAACATAACTTTCAAAGGAGAGAAAATGGAGCGTAAATCGTGGATTCGAAGTGTATCCCGCTTCTTCCAGTAATTCCCTGGCTTTTTCCACATCCCGTGCATATCTATCCTCCTGTGTAGGGTACCGGGAACAGATCATGCCCGGAGGAAGGAGAGACACCGCCTTCACTACCTTTTTTCCCTGAAATGTCATGATGGCGTCTCCTGGATCTATAGCCAGATTGAGAGCCTGCCTGACTCTCTCATCTGTAAGGGGAGGATTCTGACAATTCATTCCAATGTAGACGATTTCCAGGTTGGGTACTGCCAGTACTGTATTCTCATCAAATTGGTCCCATGCGGGTTCCGGGATGGTACATACGTCCAGAAAGGAATTAGAAAATGCAGCAGCCAGCTCATCTGATGGATAGATGAAGTATTCAATCCCTGAAAGGTACGGTTCTCCTCTCCAATAATCCTCATTATATGAAAGAAAAAGTGTATCTGACCAGGTCTTCAACTCAAAGGGTCCTGTACCCACTGCGTGAGCAGAAAACATGTCCAGGCCGTACTGCTCATCTATTTCCCTGGGAACTACCGAAAAACAGGGGAAGGGAAGCATGTACAAAAATCCAGGATTGGGTTGAGACAGGGTAACCTCGAAGGTTTCATTTCCCCTGGCTCGCCATGATGCTATCTTTGCAGTTTTTTCAAAAAATTCACCCATGGGAGACAATGTCTCAGGAGCCGTTACCCTGTTCCAAGCATACACAAAATCATGAGCTGAAACTTTTCTGGATTCTCCATCTGCAAAAATATGGTTTCCATCCTGCCAGTACACATGCTCTCTGAGATGAAAGGTATATACCAGGCCATTCTCCGAGATATCCCATGATTCTGCCAGTGAAGGTTGAATCATAGCTGAACCCTGTTCATAACAAACCAATCCTTCAAAAATCTGGGATACAGCAGCTATAGATGAATAAAAATCATCATAAAATATATGAATTCGATGGGGATCCAGGGTTTCAATGGGGGTTTGATATCCTACCTTCAGTGTTCCGCCATATGTATCCTGTTGAAGAGGATGAATCATACATGCTATCAGGACAACACACACTGCCTTTTTCATAAAAGCATTCACCTGCTTTTCATAGCAAATTTTTATATAAAAAGTATGTGGTGGAGGGGTGGAGGGTGAAGGATAAATTATATGCCAGACATACTTTCCCTGGCACTGGATCCTCTCCCAATATCCATCTCATTGAAAAGACAGGGTGGTCTTCACTCCTTTTTGGTCACGATATAGAGAAATGCCAAGAAGAATATCAGCAGCACTTCTAAATCCACGACCCCTGTTTCAATTCCCAGAATAGCATACGCAAGGACAATACAATAGAGAGATATTCCAAGAGGAGTTTTCCTCCAATATAATCGGGATAAAAGATACCCTAACAGAGCCATACCAGAAAATATGCCTATCAATCCAAAATCTACGGCCAGAGGACCTAAAATGGTGGAGGTGGCTGATGCATTCATGCCCACCATTTCTGCTATATACCACCGGGGACTGTAGGCAATTCCTGGCATCATGCGGGCAAAATAGGGAAAAGCAGCCACATAGACCTGCCCCTTCGTATACCCGAGAATCCCTCCCACTTCTGCCATCATATCGTAAATATCCAGGGTAAGAGAGATCCTGGTCTGAATGGCCTGTATGATGCCAATTCGGGTCTGTAAAATTACATCTCTCAAGGCAGTGAGAAATACAGCCACTCCTCCCGTACCCAAAAGGAGAATCACTGTTTCTGTACCTGAAATGACCTGTACCATGAATGCTGCACAACAGGAAGCCAGCATGACCAGTACCACCTGGGTCCTGTATCCCAGTAATGCCATCAATACCACAGAACCACATACCAGTATCAGAGATGAAGTCCTGTTTCGAGTTATGATTATAGTCATGACGCACCCAATGGGGAGGAGATGGGATAACATGGTGTAGGTAGCATCAAGTGAACCACGACTTTCGGGGGAAAGGAGAGGGAATCCTCCAAAGAGCAGTGCATCCAGACTCCAGAATAGGAGGCCCACCACGAGACAGAAGAATGCAATGCCCTGTATATTTCTGTCAAACAGGGACCCATGGATAGTGGTGGCTAAGAAAAGGAGCGAAAAAAGAACATAGGGGAGGGCAATTCCCCAGAATCCCTTATACAGGATCACCAGACTGCCTAAGAAGACCATGGTAGACAGTTCTCGGGTGTATTTTCCAGTTAAAAATAGTAAAATTAATGGAAGTAAACTTATCTTTAGAAAAAAGCTCCAATCATACAACAATCCTATCATGCACATGATGAATCCGATTAATAATGGGAAAAAGAATTTTTCAGATATTTCTGGTCTTTTCAGTCTTCTGGAAAAGATACCCACGAGGAATCCACACAACCCCATTATCACCCCGAGTGTTCCCATAGGAGATAATCTATGGTCTGAGAGCCCTAAAAACCCTATGAATACTATGATAAAGAGATAAGGGCTAACAATTCTCTCCGGTAATCTGAATAGATCAATACGGGGAAGTTCTTTCACCTGTAATTTTTGAAAAAATGCATCGATACACTGGTTAATATAACTTCTCTCATATTCTTTCTGGAGAAAAGAGATCAGCCGGGACATGATCTCTTCGAGCATATTACACCCTCACATGTACACTGTCTGCATAGACACCATTTCCTGTATACGATTCCAGAGGTACAACATCTGCCACATCTATTTCCTCGGAGGTCTGGTAGAACACTATGAGGTCTGAGACATAGATGTCCTGTATGCATACAGTGTCCTCGATAATATCAAAGAGTGTATCATATTCTGATATACTCAATCGATCCACAGTGATTTTCACTCCATCATCATAAAATTCCACATCTGCAGATTTCATGAAAAAAATTGCCTTCGAAAGTGTATCTTCCAGTATTGTCTCTTCAATAAGTGACCGTTCACTATCTGCCTCCATGACAAATGTGCCAGATAGTGCTATATCTTCCCGTTCATAATTGATAAAATTACCAGATTGCTCTATATATTCTTTGATAGCTTTTTTTGATCCCTGAAAGGGTTTTAACATATAAATTACCGAAGATTTACTCAGAATATGCAGTGTGATATCTACTGCCTGTACATCTTCCTTGTAACTCATGAGCCCTCCTACAGACACTGTCTGGCCATCTCTCAATCCCAGAAGAAGGTATCCTCTCCCTGTTTCCAGGACAAATCCTTCTTCCTCAAAATGCCCGATATCATAGTTCCAGTACCCCTTCACATACACTGTATAGAGTGCCCCCGTGCTGTCCTGGATATCACACTCCCGTACAACCTTGAGGATCTGGGATCCCGAATATTCAAATTCATATTTTGGTGTATATTTTGTAGAAAAAGAAAATAAGGATAGACCCAGCAATACCAGCACAAAGATATCGATGATAGTTATTCTCATTTCATCACCAGTTGCCGTATGAAAGATCCCAGTAAATAGGAATTTTCAAAGGTGGAAGATTCGATTATGATGATGCCATTCATGACGATGATTCTATCCTCTGTGCCCCCTACATTCGGAGTTTTAAAATAGATAACAGGTTCAGATTCAGTACCCATGAATCCCGAATAGATGAGTACCCTGTGGAACCAGGAAATTTCTCTGGGAAGAATATTTTCAGGGGTGATATTGAGACGTCTCTTTCCAATGGCTGCTCCCAGTCCTTCTCCCACGCTGGCCGAAGCCTTTACCAGAGAGGGATTATCTGTTTCTACCTCAGATGCTCGAAAGAGTATGTATATTCTTTCCACATTGGGATTGATCAGAGTGAATTCAATCATTCGGGTAGGATCCCCACCCACATAGGTTTCAAGCGTGGTATTCAATACCTGTTCTCCAACATTCATCTCGAATGATACAGAAGAAGATTCTCCTTTTACATCAAAAGCATGATTTGAAGCATACGCACAATAAGTACCAATAATCACTGCCACCATAGCACATACGGCAACGATTTTCATGTTCTTGGAGACCATGAATGGAATGGATAAAGATGTCTTATAAATGTTTCTCACTTATGTACCAGATAGATACACGGGGGGATGATACGATTCATGGTCTGTGACTGGCTACCTTCTATTTAAGGGATTTTCATCCGCTGGGAATTTTTTAGTGTAAACAGATCCTTGCCCACCACATATCCTTCTTCTTCTGCCAGAGTCCCCCAGGAAGAGATCATATCAAATTCTCCATGACTGGGTATTATGTATTCTGGATTCACTATTCTCAACAATTCACGGTGGTCTTCTTTGGAGGCATGTCCCGATACATGCATATCCTTGAACATTCTCACATTCTGCATCATTAATTTTGTTTCTAATTTATATCTATTGGCTTCATTAACGGGATTTGGAATAGTTGATGCAGAAAAAATGACACAATCACGATTTGATAATCGAAATGGTGTTTTTTTATCCACAATACGAGAAAGAACTGCGTCAATTTCTCCCTGATGACCAGTTACCATCAAAGAATAATCGGAACGGTTGTTCTGTATATCTTTGAGAAATTTCTGTCGGGCTCTCCGACGGGCTATACGCATCACATCATCTGTAACAATTCCTTCTTCCAGAGCTGCGTTCCAGTATTTGCAGAGGGATCTTCCCAGCAGGACAGGTTGACGGCCTACTTTCCTGGACAGGTCGATGAGGGTAGATACTCTGGATATATGGGAGGAAAAGGTGGTGGAAACCACACAGTCGAAATCAAAATGAGTATCAAAGAAAAGATCTTCCAGCATCATGACTGCAATCCGTTCAGACGGAGTTTTTTTCTGCTCTCTCACTCTCACCGATTCAATAATCAAGACTTTTGGATCGATACCTTTTAATTTCTTAAAATCGGTGACCTCTCCCACTGTGGGGTGGGGATCAAGTTTATAATCATTGGCATACAGCACATCGCCATCCTTTGTATAAAGTGCCACAAGAGAGGAATCGGGAATAGAATGGGTGACATTAATGAATTCAAACTGGAAATTTCCCAGAGAGCCTCTGGATTCCACCGAAATCACATTCCTGTCGGATTTTCTATCATCCTGGAGGATCTGTCTCACAATATTTGCAGTGAAGGGTCTGGCAACTATGGGACAACGGTATTTTGCAGCCATTTTTGAAACTGCTCCAATATGATCCAGGTGCCCATGAGAGAGTATAATGCCTACCACATGGGTTCCTTCCAGAACACGATCATCAGGAATTGCACCAATTTTCCTCAATTCATGTTCTGGGAGGGAATGGACATCGGTATCTTCATGAATCATCATCCTATCTACCCGCAATCCCATATCGATAATGACAGTTTCTCCTCCCACCTTGATTGCTGTCATATTCTTACCCACTTCTTCATAACCACCAATAGCATGAATAATCATCAATTGACTACTCAAAGAAGCCCTTAAAAACATTTTCTTTTTTTCACCGCACACACGTCTTCGGCTTTACTCACCACCTGTACCATGATAAATATATTAAAAGATGAGAAAAATAATTGGAAGTGAGAGGCAAGGAGGATAACCCCCTCACTCCCTATTTTAAATATAAAATTCTGATATTTAAAAACTTTTCTCCTATAAAAAATAATATTATAGAGAAGTTAACCTGTAGGACCAAGAGATTCATCATGAAAAAGGTGAAAAAAGCTCTCCATTTCTGTATCTGTTCAACTTCTGCAACACAGCATTGTTCCCAAATGTTTATATAGCTATTTCTGAGGAAAAATGCATGAAGCATAAATCAGTTCTCCTCTTTACAGCGCTGGCTCATTCACTGGATCATTCATATATTGTGGTGTTTTCCATAGTGATGCCCCTCATCATGGTAGAATTCAACATGAGCTATAGCGAAATCGGGCTCATCGGATCTCTGATTGCCTTTCTGTTTGGACTCAATGCAATTCCTGCAGGGTTTTTATCCGATAGAATTGGATCCCGGAAAATTGCAGCCTTATCCATTCTTTTCTGTTCCATTGCCGCAGCTCTGGTCAGTATTGCCTGGAATCGGATTACCCTTGCTCTCTTTTTTATCGTCATGGGTATTGGAGCTGGACTATATCATCCTTCTGGCATTTCATTAGTGTCCAAAGCATTTGAAAAACACCGGTCGAAAGCCATGGGAATCCATGGTATTGGTGGAAATCTGGGACAGGCCATCACCCCAATTCTCACTGCTTTTCTTGCCTCTCCAGAAGTGGTACCCCTGGTCTTTTTTTCAGCTGCCGGTCTGGGATTGGGGTGGAGAACCACCTATCTCCTCTGGGCAATTCCAGGGATTCTCGTATTTGCGGGGATCATTGCTTTTGTACGATTCACAGAAGAGCCTGTTAGAGAAATTCCCATTAAAACAATGTTAAAAGATATGGCACGGATTCCTTTTGATAATAGAAATATAGCCATTCTTCTTATTTTAACTTCATTCCAAGGATTATATTTCAACGGACTCATGTATTTTCTTCCCACAATCATCAGAGATGTGAAATTTGCTCCATTGATCGTGGTTGGGTTGTTGACAGGATTGAAAGAAGGTATGGGAGCACTGGGTCAGGCCTTTGGAGGATGGTCTGGGGACAGATACAGCAAGAGATCACTGCTCATAGCATTCAATCTCGTATCCACCCTCACCCTCGCCTGGTTTTTTTTTGCTGAAAATACTGTGGGTATTGTCCTGTCTGTTGCCCTCATGGGTGTATCTGTCTATGCATTCCAACCCATTCAGAATGCCCTGATTGCAGAAAATATCCCCACCGATCTCCGGGGAAGAGCATATGGTCTCAGTTTCTTTACCAGTTATGGAATCGGTGGCCTGGCACCCCTGTTCTCTGGAGCTGTAGCACAAATCTTTTCCTTGTCTGCAGTGATACCTCTCATGATTTCCTTTGCAGTCATTGCTACCCTGGTGGCTACTCAGATCAAGCAATCACCACCCCCCTGAACCATTTTCTCTTTCCATCTACTCTATGAAAGATGACCAAATCTCTTTCTGTATTATAGAGTACAGTACTTAACAAATAAAAGTAAAAAAATAACATATATTCTTACATAAGTTAGATTTAAATACAGAAATTATACAGTAAAAGAGAGTGATGAGGATGGTGTTACATCAACTGTATTACATTGTTAAGGCTCAGAAAATGCAATGGAAGAGTCCTGATGATATTCTCTCTTTTCAGGAAACTAATCTCAAGAAAATACTCACCCATGCTTACAGGACGACTCCCTTCTATCACCGCAAATTCAGAGAGAGAGGAGTGACACCTGCAGATTTTAACGACATGGATGATATTGTAAAATTCCCATTTATCACAAAACAGGAAGCTCGAGAATCATATCCCCGGGATATTATTTCAACCTGCTATTCTCCTTCTGAAGGTATAGAAGGAACAACCTCAGGTTCTACCGGTCAAAATCTGACTGTCCTCTACTCTCCTGAAGCTTTTCAGTACTATATGGCAGTCACATACCGGAATTTTACAGTCCTTGGATTCAAACCCTGGCATAAATTTGCCTATACCCGGTATGCTCCCATCAAAATCGGGACTCCCTTCTATGAAAAACTGGGATTTGCCCGCAAAAAGCATATTTCAGTTTTCCTGCCTCCAGAAGAACAGGTGGCTCTGGTACGATCATTCAATCCCACCGCTATCACTGGATATCCCTCCATGATGATTGAATGGGCTAAAATCATGGAGGAAACAGGCGATGCTGTACACCCACTCTTCATCCGTACTGAAGCTGAAATCCTCACCCGGGAAGCGAAAGAATTCATGATGAATGTGTTTGAATGTAATCTCTACGAAGAATATGGCTCTGCAGAATTTGTTCACATGGCTTTTGAATGCCCGGAAGGGGGATACCACATCTCCTCGGATGCAGTACTCCTGGAATTTTTAGATGGCAATGAACCAGTGGCTCCAGGAGAAGAGGGAGAGATATACATCACCTCTCTGGTCAATCATGCCATGCCCCTGATTCGCTACAAGATAAATGATAGGGGAATTCCTCTGGATGATATCTGTTCCTGCGGAAGAGGATTTCCTACTATGAAGTTGGTAGTGGGAAGAGATGATGATTTCCTCACTCTTCCCAGTGGAAGGAGAATCAATCCCCGCGTCGTTATCCCCATTTTTGAACTCACCTCCACCATAAAAGAATTCAGGATAATACAGAAAAAAAGAGATTATATTGAAATCGATATTATTCCCGGACCCGCATGGTCTGCCCATGAAAAGAAGAGATTGAGAAAGACATTTTTAGAGATATGTAAGGAGCCAGTCAGTATTGCCTTCAATCTCTGTGATGATATACCACGAGGGAGACATAACAGACCCCGTCCCATTCGCTCCCTGGTAACCTGAGAAACACATCCAGCAAAAGATTTTAAGTTGCTGAGAGAATCTGCTTTTTGGTGTCTGACACACTGTGTAATCAATACCAGATGGTATCCATAGAGGTATGCTCCGAGGAACACAGAGAAGACTGAGGAAAAGATATATGAACCTCTGTGTCCCGTCCATAATGAGGTATCCAGAGTGATATCATGAAATGCAGCAATTGTGGAGCAGAACTCCCAGAAACAGCAAAATTCTGCCACATGTGTGGGACATCCACAGAAATCAGACGAGAAGAATTTACCGTAGATTCTGATCACCTCATAGAGGAAATCAAGAAAATTCTCCACCAGGGGAATGTCACTAAAATCATAGTTAAGGATGAACATGATCGACTCCTCATGAACATCCCGGTGACTGTGGGTGTTATCGGGGCACTGATAGCCCCTTGGTTGGCAGCGCTGGGAGCTATTGCAGCCTTTGTGACACGATGTACAATTATTGTAGAAAGAAGAGAATAAATGCAGTGGTGAAAGGATAAAGGGAAGGTCTCCTTCTCCTATAACTTATCAGAACACGGAAAAATAAGCTGATTCAGGGGCTTCGTAAAGGTATACTGCAGGGTAGGTATGGAAACTCTCTTTGAGTATGTTATCAACAGATTTATTAATAATTTAATCAAGGTATCACTCATGGAAATTCGAGAGCTTGATCTGCCAATTCCGTATATTCAGCGATTGGAACAACAGGGATACGCGACATTATATCCTCCCCAAGAACAGGCGATAGAAAAGGGACTCCTTTCAGATGCCAATATGGTACTGGCACTTCCCACTGCTTCTGGGAAAACATTGATTGCATTATTTGCTCTGATAAAAGCTCTCCAGGAAGGTCATAAGTGTATATATATTGTTCCCCTGAAAGCATTAGCAGAGGAGAAATTCAGTGAGATACAGAATCTGGATATCAATGTAGCACTCACCACCGGAGATTATGATTCCTCAGATTACTACCTCAATAAATATGATGTCATTGTCACCACCTCGGAAAAATGTGATTCTCTCCTCAGGCACGATCCCCACTTCTTCCATGATGTGCACCTCATCATAGCAGATGAAGTACACCTGCTTGATGATCCTGGCAGAGGACCCACCCTGGAAATGATCCTCTCTAAAATGAAACACAAACGCATACTGGCACTGTCTGCTACCATATCCAATGCACAAGATATTGCCCAATGGCTCCATGCTGAACTGGTAGAATCGACATGGAGACCAGTACCCTTACGGAGTGGGGTATTTGTGGAAGATACCATCATCTTTGAAGATGGAGAAAAGATGATTCTTTCCCGGGGAGATCCCTGTGTTACCCTGGCACTCCATGGAAGAGAGACCGGTCAGATTCTTATCTTTGTCAATTCCCGACGCTCTACCAGGGCGGTGGCAAAGCGAATTGCTAATCACCTGCCATCATCATTCCAACCGCTTACTTTTTCACATTCCATCTACCAATCCGACCTTACCTCCCTTTCCACCCATGGCGTGGGATTCCACCATGCTGGATTAACCCGTCATGATCGGACACTCATCGAGACTGCTTTCAAAGAAAATAAATTGCAGATTCTTGTAGCCACCCCAACCCTGGCTGCAGGCATAAATCTCCCTGCCAGATGGGTGGTGATTCGCGATGTCAAACGGTTCTATAGAGATATGGGATATTATTTCATACCCATCCTGGAGATTCACCAGATGATGGGTCGGGCAGGTCGGCCAAAATATGATTCACGAGGTGAAGCAATTCTGGTCAGTAAGAAAGAAGAAGAGGTAGACATGCTTTTTCATCGATATATTCATGCAGATCCCGATCCAATCTCCTCCAAACTTGCCTCACAATCTGCCTTACGGACCCATTTACTGGCCTTGTTGGCTTCGGGATACATCCGATGTCAGGAGGATGTCAGAAAATTCTTTTCAAAAACTCTCTATGTCCATCAGAATGGTGAACCTCTGGTGTATGATACAATTGGTATAGTACAGGATTACCTGGAACAGCACGAATTGATTACAGGATTCTCTGCCACTGCTTTTGGAAAACGGGTGGCTGAATTATATATCGATCCCGCTTCCGCAGTGATCCTGAGAGAAGCTCTTTCTCAACAGGCCCCACCTTTCGGGATTTTGCATGCCCTAGCTGCCTGTCCAAATATGTCTTCTCTCTACCTGCGCAAAGGGGAATTCACCCGATTCGATCTCATGACAGAACAGGGTTCAGACAGGTTCCTGCTTCCCGTTCCTGACGCGTTTGAAGAACCTGACCGCTATGAACTCTTTCTCTCCGAGGTGAAAACTGCCTCTCTCCTCGATTCGTGGATCAATGAGATTGAAGACAACAGCATCTGCAATACATTTCATATTGGGCCAGGAGATCTGTACCGTATTCGCGAAACAGCAGACTGGTTGATGTATGCATTTATCGAGATAGCACGACTGTTTTCATATCCACAGACGCCCCTCAGGAAAATGCGTATACGGTTAAAATATGGAGTCAAAGAAGAATTACTACCCCTGGTAAAAATCAAGAATGTAGGGAGAGTACGGGCCAGGACTCTCTTTAATGCAGGCTTTACAACAGTGAATAAGGTTGATCAGGCCCCGCTCAAAGAACTTTCCCTCCTTCTGGGTGAAAAAATCGCTGGATCCATCAAACAGACTCTTTCATCTTTCTAATCAATAGATACACTGTAACAGACCTGCACCTCATAAACAGATAGAGTTGTACAGATAATGATACTGATCTATTAGATCTTCAATCAAATCGTTTCCGCATAATTTTGGAGATTTCCCTGATTGCTGTATTTGTCAACCGCCTGTAGGTTTGATGTGCGGGTACTAGACAGGATAAAATATAAGGATTATCTCCTACCTGGAAATATCTGCATACCAACCTGATCTTATCATCGTCTACCAGAGACACTTCATCCACATTTTTAAATCCCAGCTGGGATTCTGCTCGGTAGGAAACATCCCGTACCAGTGCAGAGAGGGCTGCAATCATTTCATTATTATATTTTGAATCCATTGCTGCCACCGGTAATCCCTGGACATCTGCCACCAGAGAGGCCAGAAAATCTCCTTCTATATTGAGTCGTTTCAACTGTGCCTCCAGTTTTTCATTGAATCCGATGTCTTTGTCTTCCAGAAGAATACGGGGTTCTTCCCGTACCACTTCGTGAATGTGAGCCTCGCTGGATTCATAGATGCTGGCAATACCTTTAGAGAAAATAGTGAGGGCTAAATCCCGTGCTTCTTCTCCAAATATTTCCTTTTCTGTAAGCATTTCTTCTCCGTATATTCCTTTCAGATTTCCATCAATAAAAAAGAAATAAAAGTCATTTATTCCTTTCTGTTCATAAGAAACCCTGATATATCCAGTAAGATTTGATTTTTTTCCCTCTTCGAAGAGAATAGTTGCTCTGGGTTCTGTAATCTCCAGGTCTTTTATTTTTACACCAACAGGAATCTTCATGGATTCTCCTCCTCTCTTTTGAGTCTCTCTACAATCTGTGAAAGAGATACAGATAACTGATCCCTTATGATCACATCTGCAATTCTATCCAAAGCTGTCTTTGTATTATTTATAATAATTACTGATCCCCCCTGGTTGGAAACAGAAAGCACCAGATGAGAAGCAGGATAGACTTCCAGACTGGAACCTGCTACCAGCATGACATCTACTTTTTGGACTAATGCAGCAGCCTGTGAAAAAGCAGGTTGTGGAAGATGTTCTCCAAACATGACCACATCCGGTTTAATGAATCCCGAACATTGAGAACAGGTGCATGATAGACCAGCATTCATCTGTGATGCAAGTTCTTCTACCGTATATTGCTTTCCACACTGGAGACAGGTAGCAGTCTTATAGGTCCCATGAATCTCTATAACGGTCTGAGACCCTGCCAGCTGATGAAGTCCATCAATATTCTGGGTAATGATGGCTTCACAGTATCCCAGGTCTTCCATTTCTTTCAGGGCATAATGGCCTTGATTGGGAGTTGCCTGTAATAAGATCGGCAAAAGAGTGCTAGCCAGCTCTATGAACTTATCAGGATGAGCTTTGAAATATTGAATAGAGCCCATGGCCATGGGGATCTTGCTCCAGAGACCCTGGGGAGACCTGAAATCGGGAATTCCTGAATCTGTGGATATCCCTGCTCCCGTCATTACAACCATTGAAGAGGATTGTACAATCAAATGTATTGCTGCATCAATGGTTGATTTCATAGAAGAATTATTTTAATTCACGCATAAAAAGGTTTTTCTGAAAGGAGACATGATAGAGAATCACGCCGAGTGTGCATCCACGAGTCCTTATAGTGGTTCCATCATGTGCTGATTGGTATCACAATTGCAACAGGTTCCGGTGGACCATACAGCTTCATATACAGCTTTCCGAATGATGTATCCTGCTTCATGCAGTATTGTATCTTTGAGTTCTGGATCCTGGCTCATTGATGCATTACAGGGGAAGCTGTGATGCGCCGAAGCTACGGTATCTGCAACCCGATCCAGTCTGGTATTATGTAACTGTTCACAGACATACCAGGTAGACCCACAGGGAGCACTGATGATGCATCGGGCTCTCCGGATTATATCACCTTCAATATCTACCTCGATTTTTGGTTTTCCCAGACGGGCCAGGTTCATGAACTCATTGATATGAGGATGAGACTCTTCATATTTTAGTGAACAGTAGGGCTTTGGAAAAGCACTCTCAATGGATACAGCTTCACACAGCTCCTGCAACTGTCTCTGAAGACCGGGTTGAATCCACTGGGGAGAATCTATGGGAGCAATGACAGCCTTCACCGGTGACCCAACGAGGGTATCGGGTAATTCCAGGAGAATGTCGGGATGGAGATCGATCAAAATGAGCACATCTGAAGGAGGAATAGGGGGTATGCAGGAGGCTGGTTCTTCAATAATGAGAGGGAGATCAGAGGGAAGGGAGATAAGTCCATGAATGTGGGATGCCATATTCAGGGAGCGAGGCCTGCAGGAGGTACAGTAATCACACACTTCGCACACATTGAGCAGATGATTGAGAAAGGGAATGTAGGTATCATGGGAATGGAGAATGCTCACTCGCATAGATCAATGATAGATTCTTCAATTATAATATTAATCCCCATTAAAATAAGGTAAAATAAATATTTATCCTATAATGTAAAAGAATATGAAGAAGAGAAAAGGGAGAAAAAAAAGAATTTATTCCAGCCAGTGCTGAGGTTTGGGAATTTCTACCTTAAGGCCCTTGCGCTTTCTGATTTCCAGCACGATCTCATCCTGCATACTCTCGGGAAGCTGTTCGAATCCTGTCACTTCTGTAGACCACAGCGCTCGACCTTCGGTAGCCGATCGCATATCACCTGAAAATCCAAACATTTCCGCCACTGGCACCTTTGATTCAATGTTAATGAGTTCACCCTCCTGGTTCATATCCAGAATCTGACCGCGACGGCCCTGGATTTCTCTGGTAATGGCTCCCATGTATTCCTGAGGTCCCTGTACCCATAATTTCATTATGGGTTCGAAAAGGCAATCCAGTGCTACGAGGATGGATCCAAAAAGGGCATGCCGCATTGCAGGAATGACCTGGGCCGGTCCTCGGTGGATAGAATCCTCGTGAAGTTTCATGTCTGTGACCACCACCTTGGTCTTCATGACAGGTTCTTCAGCCAGGGGGCCTTTATCCATCACCGAATGGAAGGCCTCGATAATCAGTTCGATTACTTCTCCAATATGCACAATCCCCTTGGATACATTGACCAGCATGTTTCCCTGGTAGATGTCTTCAACGCCCCGGGCCTGGTCTCTACCCATTCCCATTTCCCGTAATTGGGCCTGCAGTTCTTTCCCCCGTACCCGACCCTCGGGAAGGGTGCCATCCTTAATGGCCTGGTATATGTCATCTTCCAGGGGTTCCACATGGAGATAGAACTTATTGTGTTTATTGGGGGATTTTCCTTCCACATCGGGGGAGGTGGCTGTGATTGACTCCCGATATACCACGATAGGTTCAGAGGTACGAATATCCACTCCCTTATTATGGACGATCCGATATCCCACCACTTCGAGATGGAGTTCTCCCATTCCGCTCATGAGATATTCTCCAGTTTCTTCATCAATTTTCACCTGAATGGTGGGGTCTTCCTTGGATACCTGGCGCATCACTTCGATAAGCTTGGCCAAATCCTTGGTATTGACAGGTTCTACTGCCACGGTGACCACAGGTTCTGAATAATGCTTTATAGCTTCAAATGCTGCAATTGGCTCTTCACCCGAACAGATTGTCTCTCCTGCAATAGCTTCCTTCAATCCGGTGAGGGCCACAATATTTCCTGCCGGGACTTCATCCATGTTCTTTCGATCAGGCCCCATGTAAATACCAGCCTGCACGATTCGCCGCCTGGATTTGGCTCCCACGATCCACACATCGTCTCCCACACTGGCTGTACCAGAGAAAATCCGTCCTGTGGCAATTTCACCTGCGTGCCTGTCCACGATAATTTTGGTGACTACCATGGCAAATTGCCCTTTTCTGTCCGCCTTCATCATCTGTTGGCCCACATCTGTGGAAACATCACCCCTCCAGATTTTGGGAATTCGGTATCGCTGGGCAATCAGTGGATTTGGGAGGTGATCCACCACCATATCCAGGATGATCTGGTGAATCTGTGCCTTCTTGGCCAGGGTTTTCTCATTACCCTTTTCGGTGAAGTCGATAATATCCTTGAAGGTGATGCCTGTCTCCTTCATAAAGGGAACTGAAATTGCCCAGTTCAGGTATGCCGATCCAAAAGCCACCGATCCATCGTTGACATTGACCTGCCAGTCTTCTTTAAATTCAGGAGGGGCCATCTGTTTAATCAGCTTATTGACCTGGGTTATAATCTTCATGAATCTGTTCTGCATCTCCTCAGGAGAGAGCTTTAATTCCTTGATCAACCGGTCCACCTTATTGATGAAGAGAACAGGCTTAACCCGTTCTTTCAATGCCTGTCTCACCACAGTCTCCGTCTGGGGCATGACCCCTTCCACCGCACAGACCACGATGATACATCCATCGATGGCCCTCATGGCACGGGTTACATCTCCCCCAAAATCCACATGCCCGGGGGTATCGATGAGATTGATCAGGTAATTCTTTCCTTCAAACTCGTGTACCATAGATATGTTGGCTGCATCGATGGTGATACCTCTGTCCTGTTCCTGTTCATCAAAATCCAGTACCAGTTGCTTTCCTGCCAGATCCTCCGACATTAATCCTGCTCCTGCGAGAAGATTATCAGATAAGGTGGTCTTACCATGATCAATATGAGCTGCAATTCCAATATTGAGAATCTGATCCGGCGTATACATTAATTTATGAACTAATTGAGCCATTTTTTCTTTTCTTCCCATGTAATCACCTTGCACTCTTGGCGATCCTTTCTGTTTCCTCTTTCTTATTCACTGCAAAACTCTTGACATCTGATTCTGAAGCCAGCATAATTTCATCGGCTAATGCCTGAGTAAAGGATAATTTTGATTTAAACGTCTTATCCGAAGCTCCCAGAGCGATATTTTTCAATGCAATATCCAGTCTTCGCTGAGGTGCTATATCCACCGACTGATGATAACTCACTCCCCCATAGGTCAGGGTGGTGACCTCTTCCCGGGGTGCTGAGTTTTCCAGTGCTCTCACCAGTACCTGGAGTGGATTTTGCTGTGTTCTTTCATGAATGAGATCGAAGGCCCCTTTCACTACCTTAAAGGATTTTATTTTCTTCCCCGTGTATCCACCTGCTCTGCGAATGAAATGACCTCCTACCTTGCGTTTGGTAGCCCCAGATCGCATGGTCTTGTTTATCAATCGTTCCACAATAGTGAGTTTATTTTTCCAGAATCTGATTGCTTCTACACGACCTCCAGTATGGGGAAGAAGTGGTGATTTTAAATTGATATACCCTTCAAGGCCATTATCACGTACTTCCACATCGGTTTCCCATTTTCCAAAGACTTTCATTTATCTCACCGGTTTCTCCTTTCTTCCGCGAACCATCTCTTCAAGAGAGACCCTGTTGACCTTGGTCACTTTAAATTTGACTCCCGGGATGTCGCCCATGGAACCTCCTTTTCTGCCACCAATTCCTTCTACAATGACCTCATCGTGTTCATCAATGAAATTTATGGCCCCATCTCCAGGGCAGAACGCAGTTAATTGTCTTCCATTTTTAATTAATTGAACCCTCACGCATTTCCTGAGGGCAGAATTAGGTTGTTTTGCTTCTACAGGCACTTTTTCTAAAACAATAGCTCGTGCTTGAGGTGCTCCCTCCAGTGGATCTGACTTAACATCTAATTTGAGCATCCTCCTTTTATAGGCTATGTCTTTCCATCGTAATTTCTGTCGTTTATTTTCCAGTGCTCGAGCAGCAAATTCTCCTCGTGGTCCTTTCATATACTCACCTAGATTAGCATTACATCATCGATATCATGGTGTCTCTTCATCAGATACTTAGCTCGTTCAATATTTCTTCCCTTTTTCCCAATGGCTAATCCCCGATCTTTCTTGGGAATGTCCAGCATGACCACATTCTTGTCATCTTTTTTTTGGGAGACATGGGCCGATCGTATCTGAGCAGGACGTAGTATATTTTTAATAAATGATGTGGGATCATTTGAAAATTCGATGACCTCAACAGATTTTCCAATGAGGTCTCTCACTCTCTGGATATTGGCACCGGCTTTTCCCACTGCCAATCCCACTTCTCCTTCTTTAACAACGTAAATAACACGACCTTTATCATCTTCCAAAATGCAATCCATGACAGTTGCACCTGTTAGACTCTCGAAAAGACCAATGAATCTGATTTCTTCTGTTCCTAATTTTACTCCCATCAATGTCCCTCCACCATCAATAGGTTACTTTCTCCAGGAGAGATGACTGTAACCACAGAAATGATAAAGGGTTTTCCACATGAAGTACCCAGATCTGTGGCCGATCCCTCGTAGTAATGAATCGGAATATCTGACATTTTAGTGTAATATTCAATATCCTCCCGTGTCTGAGAAGGAGTATTGGATGCCATTATGACTAATTTTGCATCTCCTGTTTTCACTGCCTGAATGGAGCGCTTGGTCCCGAATAATACCCGTCCAGTTTCTGCAGCTTTTCTGATTTCTCTCCCTATGTCCATGTTGTCACCTCATTCTATTTCATGGCCAGATCCACTGTTCCTGTTCCCATGGGAATTGGTTGGCCGATAATCACATTTTCAGTCACACCATTCAATGTATCTACCATTCCCTGTTTTCCAGCTTCTAATAGATGCTTTGTTGTCACCTCAAAGGCGGCACGAGCCAAAATACTGGTCTTTTCTCCAGAAATACCGTGTCTGCCTATGGGTTTTGGTTCACCATCAACAGTCATGAGATCTGCCAGTAACATTAAATGACGGACTTCTACATCCAGTCCCTGTTCGTCGAGAGTTTTCTTTATCTCATCGATGATGGCATTGCGAGCAGCCTCAATACCCAGCACTTTATGAATCTCTCTGATATCATTGGTAGATGTTCGGGTGGTGTCCACAGCCTCCAGTTTAAACACGTCTGTCAATTTAGAACCTTCAGTGTATATCACATATTCACCGTCTTCTTTCCTGATCAATGCACGCTTTATTTTCTTTATACCTTTCAGTTGCGTACCTCTCACTCTCATAGCAAATTTACGCAGCTTCATCAGAGAAACATCTCCTGGATTGAGGGTGATGGTTTGTCCATCTTCTTCAATCTCCACGTTCTTTATCCTTTTAAGCTTTTTGATTATTTCTTCTATTGTTATTTTCTGATCTTCTAATTTATATTTATCCAGATGAACAACAAGATTCATATTAATGACGTCCATGATAATAGAACGTGCCACATTTTCCACCGTGGTTCCTTCAATCTGCCGGGCAACTTCCAGGGCCTTTTCCCTATCTGCCTTATACTCCTCGGTGAGGAACACGGTCATGACAGGGGTTGATGGCTTCCGTCGCACATCGACAATTTCAATGATTCTGGGAAGTCCCAGCGTAACATTGATTTCAGCCACTCCTGCATAGTGAAAGGTATTGAGTGTCATCTGGGTACCGGGTTCACCAATACTCTGGGCAGCCACAGTTCCTACAGGTTCTCCTGGATCCACCAGAGCTTTATTATATTCCTCTACCACATCCTGCACTATTGCATCGATCTGAGCAATGGTCAGGGGATTTTTTTCATTGACCCCCAGGAGCTTCTCAATTAATTCCATGCGCACTGAAATGGGGAGTGGGTCGAGTGCAGGAGATTTTTCTGTGAGATTCATGAGGATTCCTCCATGTGTTTGTGTATGATCCAGTCTATGTCCACCGCCTTACCATAATCACTCTTGGTGGGGTCTACACCGTCCTCACCATATTTAAATTGAACGATTAATCCATCGTTGTCCCGAACTGTACCATCATATTCGACCTTCATATCCTGCAAAGCATTCATCAATCGGCGCTGCATATACCCTGATTGAGCAGTTCGTACTGCCGTATCTACCAGACCTTCTCGACCTCCCATGGCATGGAAGAAAAATTCTGTGGGAGAGAGACCCCGTTTATAGGAAGAATTCACAAATCCCCGGGCTCCTGCCGACCGATCATTTTCCTTGAAATGTGAGAGGGACCTGTTGATATACCCTCTGTGAAGTCGTTCACCTCTCACCGACATCTGCCCCAGGCAGGCAGCCATCTGAGTGAGATCCAGCATATTGCCTTTCGCTCCAGTCTTGGCCATGATCACGGCAAATCGTTCCAATCCCATGTATTCTTCTGCAATTTTTCCTGCCTTGTCCCGTGCAGTAGCCAGCACCTGCATGATTTTCTTCTCCAGTGTTTCGATCAACGATTGACCAGGAAGAGGCTCTAATTCTCCATTATTAAACGCTTCGATAAGTAAATCCACTTTTTCTTCACCATTTTTCAACACTTCGTTGATCCGATCTTTTGCATCCTGGTCTAGTTCCACATCGTTAATATCCATGGTAATGCCTTCCTTGGCCAGAACATAGAGAATGAGACGGGTGACTGAATCCAGAAACTGCCTTCCCATGGTAGTCCCGTAATCTTTTACCAATTTATCCAGAAGCTTACATTCAGATCGAGCCTTATACGCCAGGCCATCCATGGTCCCTGTAAGAAGATTACCATCCTTGATTACCACATACGCGTCATAGGGACAGGTTTCACCTTTACAGGTGGAACATTTCATACAGGTCCTATTCTTATATTCGACATTGAGTGTGTCGGGCAGGAGGAGAGAAAATACTTCTTTTCCTGACCAGATTTCCTTATCTGAAGGAATTTCCTTGTTCAAGCCTGACACATAGACCATTTCTTCCACTTCTGCATGGGTAAATTGAGCCGAACGGCGGGTCAGAATATAGCCTCCAGAGATGTAATCCTGAACGCCACCAATGACAGGTTCTCCGTAACGGGGAGAAATAATCTGTTCCTGCACCCGCATGAGGATGAGGGCTTCTGCCTGGGCTTCTTCTGTTTGCGGTACATGGAGATTCATTTCATCTCCATCAAAGTCAGCATTATAAGGAGGGCACACGCAGAGATTGAGTCTGAAGGTGCGATAGGGCATGACTTTCACTTCATGAGCCATGATACTCAATCTGTGTAATGAGGGTTGTCTGTTGAAGAGTACAATATCTCCATCTTTCAAATGTCGTTCTACAATGTATCCAATTTCCAACTCATTGGCCAGAGTTTCCCGGAGGTCAGGATCATTTGCTGGTATACGTTTTCTTTTTCCATCGGGACGAATAATATAATTTGCACCAGGATGTGAAGCAGGACCCCTCAATACCAACTTCTTGAGGGATTCTTTCGTCTTCAAAGTGACTTTTTCCGGTACGGTGAGCTCCATGGCAATGGCAATGGGAATCCCCACTTCATTAATGGAAATATTGGGATCGGGTGAAACCACTGTTCGTGCTGAGAAATCTACCCGTTTACCGGAGAGATTATTCCTGAATCGTCCTTCTTTTCCTTTCAATCGTTGAGCCAGTGTTTTGAGGACCCGCCCTGATCGGTGACGTGCAGGAGGCACGCCTGAAACTTCATTATCAAAATAGGTGGTCACATGATACTGGAGTAATTCCCACAAATCTTCCACAATCAACTGGGGGGCTCCTGCATCGATATTCTCCCGTAATCGCTGATTTATTCTGATAATGTCTACCAGTTTATGGGTCATATCGTCTTCTGACCGGGCTCCACTCTCTAGGGTAATGGATGGTCTCACCGTTACAGGAGCTACCGGTAGCGCCGTGAGAATCAGCCATTCAGGACGGGATGCTTCTGGATCGAATCCCAGAAGGGTTGCATCCTCATCAGAAATTTTTTCCAGACGGGCTCGAACATCTGATGGTGATAATTTCTCCCCATCTTCAATATAGGTGGTGGGTTTTTCAAATTTAATCTGTGGCAGTTCTACACCACAATGGGGGCAGATGTTGTTCTTGGTATATCGCCTCCGTCTGGCTGATTGCTTTTCTATAATTTTGAGCACTTTCTGTTTCTGGACTTCTCTGATCTGTGCTTCATACAATTTTTTCTCGTATTTTTTAATCTCTTCATTATCCAGTATGATTCGATAACAATTATGGCAGATTCCCCTGAGAACCTTGAGGATCTCTTTGGCATATCCCATGTGTATTACCGGACGGGCTAAATCGATGTGCCCGAAATGACCTGGACATTCACCAAACCGCATGCCGCAGGTCCTGCACTTTAATCCCGGGTCAATGACACCCAGTCGGGGATCCATCAATCCCTTTTCGATGGGATATCCCTCATCATCGTAGGTATCTGCTGTCACAATTTTAGCCACAGACATCTTACGGATTCTCTCGGGAGATAATAATCCAAATTTGATTTCTTTGATAACTTTGAGACTCATAATTATGCCCTCTCCTTCAGGATCATCTTTGGTGAAAGACACATGGATTTCAACTCCTCCAGCAGTAATTTAAACGCATAGGACATCTCTACTGGATAAATTTCGGTATCTTCCCCACAGGATGGACAGTACTGTCTGTCTCTGATCCTGTCATAAATAGCAATATCACCACAGGCAGCACATACCAGTACCTCGCACATATCCGAGGCATCCAGGAGACGTTCTTTCAATAACATGGCTGCTCCATGGCCCACCAGGCAGTCCCGCTCCATTTCTCCAAAGCGCAGACCTCCTTCACGGGCTTTTCCTTCTGTAGGCTGTCTGGTCAGCATCTGCCGGGGTCCTCTCGATCGAGCATGCATCTTATCTGCCACCATATGGTGTAATTTCTGATAATAACATACTCCTATGAATACTTCGGCTTTGATCATTTCGCCTGTTATTCCATTATACAGTTTTTCTGTTCCAGCATTTTTGAATCCATTCTTTTTCAAGATTTCCTTGATTTCTGCCTCAGAGATGCCACCAAAGGCTGTCGCATCTGCTGCTTCTCCTTCCATGCACGCAGCTTTTCCTGACATCATTTCCAGGATCTGACCTACTGTTTTTCGAGATGGAATGGCATGGGGGTTGACAATCATATCGGGAACAACACCTGTTTCTGTAGTGGGCATATCCTCATGAGGAAGTACCAGTCCAATCACTCCCTTCTGTCCATGACGGGATGCAAATTTATCTCCCAGTTCGGGTATCCGTTCATCCCGGACCTTAATTTTCACCAGTTTATTGCCATCCTGGGTTTCTGTCAATAAGGTGAGGTCTACCACACCTGTCTCGGAGAGACGGGCAGATATTGAGGTCTCCTCCCTTCCGGAAATAGCAGTACCGAACTCATCCAATTCCTGGAGAAATCGAGGAGGTGAAGTTCTTCCAATCAATACTTCTCCCCCATTGACCATGGTTTCTGGCCATACAAGACCGTCTTCATCCAAGAATTTATAGGATTCCTGTCCTCTGTATCCTCTGATAGTCTTGTCGGGTATTTCGAAAATATCTACCTGACCACCGGGATAACGCCGTTCTTCTGCTGTATAGGTCCTGAAAAAGTGAGTTCTACCCAATCCCCGTTCAATAGCCGCCTTATTGATGATCAATGCGTCCTCAATATTATATCCTGTATAGGAAAGAATAGCAACTACGAAATTCTGTCCAGCAGGTCTCTTATCAAATTCCACTGCCTTCATCACCTTCGTAGTAGTCAACTGCCCCTGTGGGTAGTGCATGAGGTGTTCCCTGGTCTCCACCCGGAGCTTGAAATTACTGGCACCAAATCCAAGACTCTGTTTGGCCATACCTGCTCCATATGAATTTCTGGGAGCTGCATTGTGTTCCGGGAAGGGAACAATGGATGCTGATATTCCTAAAATTGTGGCAGGATAGATTTCCATGTGCGTGTGATCACCTGTCAGTTCCCCTTCATTTATGGCGATGAATGCGTTTTCTTCTTCTTCTGCATCCAGATATTCAATACATCCCCGTTCCACCAGGTCACTCCATTGCAATTCTCCCTGCATGAGGTCCTGAATGTGATTCTCTGTAATTTTGGGTGTCCCATTTTCCACTATGATCAGAGGACGGCGTGCCCGTCCACCATCACAATTTACCTGCAGTTCATTGGTGTCTTCGAAATATGCAACATTGACTGCGTCGGGAACCCTGCATTTTCTCCTGTTTTCCCTGATTTTCTGAGCAAGTTCTCTCCCATCCTCATGGGTACCCACCAGTGATCCATTTAAGTATGCAAAAGTCAGTGTTTTTGGTGCTTTTTTCAATATTTTTTTCACTCCTATCTCCAGGAGATAATTTTCAATTTCTTCTTCATTCACACCCACTGAGACCTCACACATGAGGGAAAGATTCTTCACCAATCCACAATTTGGTCCTTCCGGCGTTTCTGAAGGGCATATCCTGCCCCAGTGAGTGGGATGGAGATCCCTGGCCTCGAAATGGGGTTGACTTCTGGAGAGCATACTCACCACACGACGCAGATGTGATAATTTTGACATGAAATTGACCGTATCCAGAAGTTGAGAAACACCTGTCCTCCCTCCTGGCCATTGTCCTGTAGCCATGGCGTGACGCATTCTCTCGGTAAGTACATCTGCCCTCACCGATTTTTTTACAAATTCATGTTCTTTTCCGGGCTGGAATTTTCCACGAGCATAGGTTCTCTCTAACTGATATTTAATATCCCGGGTGAGCTGAATCAATGACAACCGAAATAAATTTTGAAGCAGATCTCCTGCCAATCGGAGTCGTTTTGAAGAATAATGATCCTTGTCATCCTCTTCTCTTTTGTCCAGGGCCAGTTCGATAGCTCTGTCAGCCATGATGCCCAGATAATATGCTTTCCTGATTCTATCTTCTGGTTCTGTCCCAATGTGGGGAAGGAGATACCGATCAATTGAATAATGAGCCCGTTTTAATCTGTATTCTTTCAATTGACCAATAGCTACCCGTTTTCCCACCACATCCAGGGCTTCTTCTTCAGTAGTAATATCGATAGATTCTTCCAGATTATCTAGTAATTCTTTCTGAATTTCAGGCTCTGCTGATACTGCATTGACAATATCCTGATCTCTGGTAAGACCCAGTGCTTTCATCACCGTGACAAAGGGTATTTTTCCTGGAACAGAAGGAAATGTCACTCTCAAGAGCCCATCCTTTTTTCGTTCCAGTTTAACCAGCGCCCTGAATCCATGTCGCGTTGAAAATACCTTCGCCACCACAGAATTGGTTCTGGCACTACTCTCAATGAGGACCTTATTAGGGGCCAGATCTTCAATAGCCACGATGACCTTCTCTGACCCATTGATGATGAAATACCCTCCTGGATCCTTGGGATCTTCACCCACATCTACTAATTCCATATCACTCCGGCCACACAGGGCACACAGTTTGGATTTTACCATGATGGGAAGCTCCCCAATATTGACTTCTACCGGTTCCTTTTCTTCTTCATTGACCACAGGAACGATTTCCAGAAATAGGGGAACAGAATATGTGAGGTCCCTCAATCTGCTCTCCTGTGGGTATAAAAAGCGAGTTGAACCATCTGCATCTTTTGCTCGGGGAATATCTACCCGTATCTTCCCAAATCTAACTTGAAATCCTTCAATATCTGTCTCGATACCTCCTTGGTCATTAATAACTTGTTGAAGTCCTCTTTCAATGAAATCGTTATAGGAGTCCAGGTGTTGTTTGACAAATTGCTTTTCATCAAAAAAGGATTTTATAATAGGCCATCTATTCATATAATTCCCTCTTCATTTAACTACCAGCCTATAGGCAATTGCCTCCCCAGCAGGACTTTGCTTTCGTATAATTTTAAGTACCTGTCCCGGTTTTGCACCTATAGCTTTCACTATGGGATCAGTTACCTTAATTAAGGGTAACTTATCCTTGGTTATATTGTAATTGCAGAGGAGCTCTTTTACCTCCTCCTCCTCAAGCTTTATATGCTCGGGAACAATCTCGTGATGTGTAGGATCGAATTTTGTCATTCTCTCCACCGAAATGAGCGGGCCCGACGGGAATTGAACCCGCGACCCTCGGCTTAAAAGGCCGATGCTCTGCCAGACTGAGCTACAGGCCCATAACCATAATATTGTCTACACAAATCATTTTTTACCATTTATAAATCTTTCCATGATGTTATGTCGTGAATGTCCTATGAAACCACCCCTCAAAGTCACGCCCGGGCCGGG
>Ga0180437_10002365_pt1 | contig 30304 bp, 26 predicted proteins | sample SS_ome_4_FD_132410 | JGI IMG/M metagenome (GOLD analysis project Ga0180437, IMG submission 132410) | Hypersaline lake sediment archaeal communities from the Salton Sea, California, USA - SS_3_D_1 metaG | ecosystem: Environmental > Aquatic > Non-marine Saline and Alkaline > Hypersaline >...
ATCAACTCCAGAGTCTATTATCCTTCCGACATCATAATCTAACACATAGTTAGGTAATCTAAATTGTGGAACGCCAAATCGTAGCATCCCTCCAGTCTGATCAGTTTTTTCAAAGATAGTAGGCGTATAACCCCTTTTTCTTAAGTAAAAGGCAGCGGTTAGTCCCGCGGGACCAGAACCGATAATAGCAACCTTTTTCGCATTCTTTTTTAATTTTGGTATATTTTTCGAAGCTTTTTTTGCCTGTTCAATCTCCCATTCGGTTACAAATTTCTTTAACTCCCGAATTGCGACGGGATGATCATCTCCAATTAATGTACATCCATGTTCACATTCATTAGTACAAATTCTTCCGCATATAGAAGGAAGTGGATTGTTTTCTCTAATTAAATTTACCGCATCTTGATATTTACCTTGTCGTATCAGTGAAATATATCCCTGGGCGTTAACGCCAGATGGACATCCATTACAGCATGGAGAGCATACCAATCCTTTATCTGTTTCTTCGGTTCGAATTTGAGAATTGCAGAATAATCCAATTTTTAAGATATCGCGTTTCATTTCTTCGGCTATTTCAGCAGCTCCACGCATTTCACATGGAACACCAACAATACCTATTTGTTCAAAAGTCTCACCTGTGATTTCAACTAATCGTTCCAAAACTCCCGATCTGCCATAAACTACTCCTGCTTTTTCGATTACTTCATCTGGATTGGAAACAATATCTGCCGTAGGTTTCTCATCCTCCTCTTGAACCATAACAATTTCTTTAAGCGTTTGATTTTCTAATAATTCTTTAGCGAAAGTAGTAATAAAACCTCCATTTGCTGCTTTTGCAATTATTTTTGGATTTTTACTTCTCAATGAATAGATTGCTAAGGGTTGTTTTTCTTCGAATTTCTTTTGGATTACTTGAGGGCATGTTTGATAACATTTTCCACAATCCTGTCCATCTCTTTCTAGAATACAATAATCTTTAAGAGTAGGACGTCTTATTTCCATTTCTATATGTTTACAAGACCCTGCACATAAGCCACAACCTTGACAAAGACCCGCATCTACTATTTCTTCTTTTAATAATTGAAAACTCATGTTTATCCCTCTTTAATTTTAATTTCTTTTATAATTCCTGTTGAATCAATTGTGAATTCAACCGAACCATTCTTGTAGGTTCCTTCAACCACATCAAAAACGTGGGTTTTATAATCTTCAAAATTATCTTTATCATCAATTTGTTTTTTGAATCCACCATAATATAGATTAGATAAGTTCATATTTCCTGCTATTTTTCGAATTTTATCGGTTATCTCTTTGTATTTCTTTGGATCCTTGTTGTTAATTGCTTCGCTTAACTCTTGTTCTAAATTGAGCAACTCTTTCCGGTATTTTCTTGTGATTTCACTCACTTCTATATTATTAGCTTGTTCATAAGTTTCTAGAATCTTAAGTGTCAGTGAGATTGAACGATCTCCTCCCAATAAACCTGAAATCAACGGTAATTCTTCTATCAATCTTCCGGTAAATACATCCTCTAATAAGCTACCTGAAGTAGGAATTATCCCTTTTGGAAGACCAGATGTAGATAATGTGAATCTAAAGAAGTTACCAACTATATCTGGCAAACTTGCAGTTACATCATCGTCTCTATCAGCTAATTTATCAGTAGCTCCTTTTTCAGAATGCTCTGTGGCAACCTCAATGTTTCCCATTAATGTGCCAAACATGCCTAGCATTCTAATTCCTGAACGTTCAATAATTGGTTTACAACCACGGCAAGGTGCATTGTAATCTATACAACGTTCTTTACATTCTTTCGCTATAAATCCATTACATAGGTATCCAAGATCGTTAAAGCAAGTTTCTTCATCATCGAATTCAATTTGACGATTCACATGTTCCAAATAATCACAAGTTTTACGTCGTGTGCAAACTGTGCATAAGTTCTTTAATTTTGGCAATTCTTCACCTTTCACTTCAGATTGAAGTTCTTTTATCTCACCTAAACAACCATTTATATTTATAGCACCATCAACAAAGTTTTGTAAGGGAGTCACTTCATGTCCCCGTTGATTAGATAAAGCAAAGATTCCTCCTGTAGTGGTACAATCCCCATAAGCAATTATTTTAGTTGAGTTCACTTTGATTTTATTCAAAATCTCCTTATCTTCAGGTAATAAATAACCTGTGATTATGGATATATCGGTTTTTTCTTCCTTCCAATTTTTAGGATCAGAGACAAATTCTACGTTATAACTTGAATCTCCTTTTAATAATATGCTTTCGTTGAAACATTTATTACAACCATTAAATTGGATTACTTTAACATCCATCTTTTAACGTCCCCTCCTCTCTAATTGCTGTAGCTAAACGCTCTACTATATCTTTAAAATCTCCAACCGCAGTTTCTCCTTCTGCAGCCCGAGAGGTATATTGATTAACAAATTGATCACTATATCCTAACTCTTTAAATAATTTTTTCATAAGTTTTATTCTATGCATCGAAAGAATATTACCATTAAAGAAATGACATGCTCCTAAACAACATCCTACACAAGCAACTCCGTCTGCTCCGTTGCTCAATGCATCCATGATCTGAGTTGGGCCAACTTGTCCCGTACATTGAACTCGCACTATACGAATAGCTGGATTGTAAGCCATTCTTGCTACACCAGCAGTATTTGCTGAACCTTGACCACACTCATTACACATGAACACTACAATATTTTCCATTTTCTCGAGCACTTCTGGCTCGATATACTCACATTCACTCATTTTCGCAAATAGCACCTCCGCCTGATACGGCGATAATTTCATCTAATAATTGTTGATCACTGAAATTTAATAATTGTATTGCCCCTGTGGGACACGCAGGCATACACATTCCACATGATTTACACGCAATTTCATTAATTATGGGTATTCCATCATTATTTATTTCAATAGCCGCAGAAGCGCATACTGTCTTACAAAGTCCGCATCTAACGCATAAATCTAAGTCTACAGATGGCACTAACATCTCTTTTTCAATATATCCTTTTACTAATGGAGCAGATGCTAATGCTGCAGCATTTCCTGCATGAGATACCGATTCTGAAATGTCTTTAGGACCTTGAATTGCTCCAGCTAAGAAAATACCTCCTTTACTACTTAAGGTAGGATTCATCTTGATATGAAATTCCTTTAAAAATCCTTCTTTTGAGCGTAAAACATGTAATTTTGAACCTAAAGGACCTATTCCTTCTGGTGGGACCATTGCTGAAGAGAGAACTACTAAGTCTGCCTTCAACTTTAATGGAGTTTGGCTTAGTGTATCTTCTACTATTACTCTTAACTCACCAAAAATTGGATCCCTAAGAATTTCTGAGGGCCTTCCTCTAATGAAACGTACTCCAACTTCTTGAGCAGATTTATATAATTCCTCAAAATTTAATCCAGGCGTTCTTACGTCGATATAACATATTGTAACATTTGTATCAGGATACATTTCCTTTATTATTCGCGCATTCTTAATTGCAAATTTACAGCAAACTCCAGTACAGTATTGATTTCCTACTTGATCATTTCTACTCCCAACGCATTGAATCATCACTACATTTTTTGGAATCTTTGCATCAGATGGTCTTAATACTTGACTGTTAGTTAATGAACCCGGAGCTAGCATTCGTTCTATTTGAAGTTGAGTAATGACGTTTTCATATCCTTCTTGTTTATAATGATACGGTTCGATTTCGGAAGGGTCATATTCATCATACCCCGCAGCGACTACTATGGAACCAACTTTAAATCGCTTTGTTTCGGGTTGCATTGAAAAATCAATAGCTTGAACGGGGCAAATGTTAATACAAGTATTACATTCAATACAATTCTTTTTATCTCTCACATACGTAGCCGGAATTGCTTGTGGGTAAGCTTTATATATTGCATGTCTTATCGACATTCCCTTATCCCATTCACTAGGAACTTCTACCGGACAATGAGCCGCACATTCACCGCACGATGTGCAATTATCTTTTACATATCGAGGCTTAATCTCTACTTCTACTTCAAAATTACCCATTGATCCTTCAACTTCTTTTACTTGTGCATTAGTATAAAGTTCGATTAATGGATGATTCGCAACTCCGTTGGTAAGTGGAGATATCGAACATTGTGGACATTCTAAGGTTGGAAATGTCTTGTTCAATTGGGTCATATGTCCTCCTATCGTTGATTCTCGTTCTATTAGATAAACTGGAATTCCTAATTCCGCGAGGTCATGAGCTGCTCGAAGACCTGCGATACCTGCTCCAATAACTAATGCAGCTTTAGTGGTAGATACTCTACGAGTTTCAACATCTTCTAATTTTCGCGCTCTATTGACTCCTGCCTCAACTAATCGTTTTGCTTTTTGAGTAGCTTTGTCTTTCTCTTTTTGATGTACCCAGCTATCAAATTCCCTCACATTAACCTGCTGATGACGATGCTTGTTTAATCCCATCTCCTGGATGGCATTAGCAAAGGTTCTTCCGTGCTGATTTTTTGAACAAGACGCAACCACAGTTCTGTTCACACCTAATTCCTTAATCGAATCCTTGACCATTTGAACTCCCGGTTTACTACACATAAACATATAATGTTCTGCTTTAACTACATTTGGTAAATCTTTTGCATATTCTGCTACCTCCGCTACATCTACAGTACCGGCTATATTATGACCGCAATGACATACAAATACTCCGATTCTTGGTTCGTCTTCTTTGATTTCTTCTGCCCCACCCTGAACCTCATTTGTGTCTTTTACTTTTTCTTCTTTTACCGTCATTTAGACAGCTTCCTCCTTTTTTATTTCTTCTCCCCCAAAAATATAATCCTTTCCCATTAACTGGTATTGTAATCCTACAAATTCTTGATCCATTCCCATACAATACGCTACAAGCTGGGAAAGATGAATTACAGGATAATCGTAATTACATGATTTATTCTTATTTAGATAATCTTGCCCCGTTTCAAATTGCAAATGACAGAACGGACAGATATCTAATATGAAATCGGGTTTCACCTCATCGATATTTTTCATTTTCTCTGCGAAGATCGTCATACTCGCATCACCAGAGTACGCTTTAACACCTCCTCCCGCACCACAGCAAGTTAATTGTTCTTTAAACCTAACTGATTCTATTCCTAACACTTCAACAAATTCTTCAATAATTGTCGGTCCTTCCGAACTTTCAATTTCTCGTATTCTTGTTGGCTTTAGGAAGTGGCAGCCATAATGAACCGCAGCTTTCGCATTCAATTTTCTTATAATATGATCCTCTATACCCCAAGGTCCAACTTCATAACCTAATACTTCTGCGACATGTCGAACATTAATTGTACCTTTAAATTCATAATTGCCAATCAGTTTTAGTTTCTCGTTTACTTTCTCTCGATGCTCTTCATTTTCTTTCAAATGTTTATTGACTTCTTGGAGTGTACCGAAACAACCATTACACACCGTCAGTATATCTGCATCCATCTTTTCTGCTATACATAAATTTCTTGCAGCGGCAACCATCCAGTCAAATTTGTTAAATGAACGAAACACTCCTGGAGCTGGACAACATGTTGCACGTTCCATGTCCAGAATTTCATACCCTAACTTTTCCATTACAAATTTTGTTGCCTTTTCAATCGCAGGATATCGATTGGGCATAATACACCCGAGAAAGAACGCAAATGTTTTTTCTTTTCCCATTTTTTATGTTCCCTCTTTTTTCTTCTTAACCTCCTTTACAGGAGGTAAATCAAACATTTCTTTTTCAATATTTTTTAAATCTTTATTATCCCCTTCTTGCTTAAACTTAAACGCAGTTGGGGGTAATTCTTCTAACCCTAATTCGACTCTTCGCTTTCTTACCTCATCATTTATAGGTACTGCATGTCCAAAATTCTTTAAATACCCAACTACTGCTCTGTGATTAGGAGAAATATTTCCTAATTTTGTGGCATAATTACGTAATTCCATAATAACGTCAGTAGGCCTTACATCTCTAGGACATCGTTCATAACATTGGTAACATGTAGTACATAACCAAATGTCAGGATCCTTGAGTACCGATAAATCTCCAAGAACAACTTTACGAATAATCGAACGAGTTTTTAGAGCAGTCCATCTACCGCTTTCACAACTCGCGGTACATGTTCCGCATTGGATGCATTTCATGATATTTGACCTTCTTTCAATCAATTTGAAGAAGTTCTCATCAAAATCTTCATCCGTCATGAATTCTTTATGTTGTTCTTCTACATCAGACATTCTTTTTCACCAATTCATAATCTTAAATTAAAAAAAAAAAAATAAATTATAATGAGACTATTTGTCCCCCTTCAGCCATTTCTAAAAATGAGGCCGCGCCAACAGGATCTTCTACAAAGTCTAATAGATCTTCTCGCTTGATTCGCATTAAATCCATTGTCATTTGACATGGATATAGTTTCATATTTCCGTTATCAATCGCTTCCTTAATCATTCCCCATGGATCTTCAATGCCAAATGCTTTCATACGTTTTAAGAACATTTTAGCACCCATACCTTTCATAGGGAAAGGCATTCCTGATGCTTTGGGTTTATATCCTTTCTTTAAAAGGTTTAACCCCCAAAACGTAAAGAAAAAATTCATTTTAATATCCATAGCGTCACCTGTGGTGCCAAGAATAAGCATCATTCCAAATTTTTCGAACGACTTATCCTTTACAATAAAATTTATTGATCCAGCCATATTTTCCACCTTTTTTTATTTTATTTTATAATTTTTTTGTAGTTGTTTTGATAAATTTTTGAAGCCAGCCAACGGCCAGCTTTTACCTTGATATGTTTATTATTTAAAAAATTTTTAAATTTAATTTCAGTACTTTCTTTTTACATCCACGATATTACCTTTTGAGCACTATCAAGGATGTCAACTAATTCATTATATTCAACGGGCTTTATTTTAGAATGTAACTTTTCAACAGTGATTCCTCGCGCCTTCATATCCGGTATCATAGCAAATACAGAAATATTCAAGTTTAATAGCTCATTTATAGGTTTTGGAATTAAACTGTAAGTTGTTACACCAATTACACCATCATGAATAAGTACAAATCCGATTTTTGAACCTTTATTTTGTTGTATCTTCAGCAATGGTAAGAGTCTTTCTAAATGATTTCCGGTTCGTTCACTAAATCCAAACAAATATAATATATCCATTTTTTGTTCCTCCATTAGAACCTAAAACATGTAGTAGCTTGCTCAATTAATTCTGCTAATTGCTCAAGATTGATAATTTTAAGATTTTCATATTCTATCAAGTCTTCCTTGGTCATTCCTGCTTCCTTTAACGCCGAATCAATAATATATAATTCTAAATCGGATAAATCTGCCATTTCGATCACTTCATCCATAGAATCCATACCAACTGTTTTAGGGTTCGCATTCTTATTTAAAAGATAAACTGCATCTCCCGTAAAAACTACTTGGCAAGCAACAAATTCTCCAAGCGCTACAAATCCAGAACCAACTCTAATTGCTTCTGCAGCTGAATTTTTACCAACTGGTGATTGATCTGTTATGATGACTACTGACTTTATCATATCCTTTAACCTCCAGTTCCAAAAATTATTATTTTATCGGTTTCCACGGACCAATTTGAAAAATCTCCTAATCCCTCTTCGGTTGCGCCGTCAATAAATTCATGTTCCTTTAATCCAGTTAGACTAACCCATGTACTACAACCAGCTACGGGAATATTGTTTTCATTACTGAACTTTTGAAGTTTTAGAGGAAGGTTTCTGATTGAAGTTCCGCTACTAATATCTTTTTTAAGATTATAAACACCTGAACCATAAAAGAAAAAGCCCTTGATTGTATGCCCCTTTGCAATAATTGCTTTTGATAACTCAATTAATGAATCTATAGCCTCGAATTTATAAGGCTCTGTACTAATGAAAAATGCATAGGTCGTCATCGCTCAAATCCTCATATCTTAGCAATTTTATGCTTTTTTGATTAAGAATGTAACTTGCTCAGCGCCTTCATTAGTTTCTAACAATTTATCCCCGCTTTTACTTAATAAAGCAGGAACATCTTTTAGTGCACCTTTGTCATCTACGATTAACTCTAAAGTTTGACCAGCATTCATCTTTTTCAGTTCCTTTTTAGTCATTAATACAGGCATGGGACATTTCTTCCCTACTGCATTAAGTGTTATATCAGCCATTTTTTTCATCTCTTTTAGATAATTATTCTATTTTTTTTGTGTATGATATCACATTTATTTAAAATGTGATTCACTTGTAGTAGAAAAGTGCACTAAAGTATTTAAATGGTTGTGATTTAATTTATAATCAAATCCTTTTTTAGCGAAAAAAAACTAAATTGATATGATTATTAGTTAAAAAAATTTATATATGTAAAAGTGGCATATATATACTTAGAGAACTAAAATTAATGACATTTAAAGGTATGATTGATGGTAAGTGCTAGTTTAGGTAACGGAACCTTAGATCAAATTGATAAACAGATTTTAGAACTATTACAGGAGGATGGAAAGATAACCATCCGAGAAATTGCAGAAAAGACTGCAATGAGCCAAACTGCTATTCGTAGTCGGATTCAGAAGTTAGAAGAAACTTTAATTAAAAAATACGTAGCAATTATTGATTGTCGCCAATTAGGCTATCGTGAAATGGTTATGGCGTCATTGCGAGTTAACTCTGGAAGTTCAATCGATAAATTGAAAGCTCAAATTGAACAGATGGAAAAAATTAAATTTGCTTATATTATTACAGGAGAATATCCCCTTTTTATCATGGCAAAATGCCTAGATCATAACGACTCTATGAGTTTAATTGAAAAATTACGAAACCTTTCTGGGGTTGAGGAAGTTAAAACTCAAATTGTTTTAGATAGAATTAAGGAAGATACGACCATAATCATTCCTGAATAAGTAGTTTTACTACTAATTTTCTTTTTAATTGAAAAATTCCCTCCTCTTCTTGGATTCTAATTATTATAGAACATTATAAACCATATTAATGTAGGATTATAAATCCAATAATCTAGTGATTTTATGTTAAAAAATGGGGGTTTTATCATTTTTGGAATTAAAGCATTATTATTCTTTTTTTGAGTGGTTAAACTTTAGTACTCAAATGATTTTAGATATATTTTTTATCATATTTGATGAAGAAACAAGAATTATTTCTGTGTGGTAAAACATATTATTTTTTAAGAATTAAAAGACTCTCTTCCTGCTAAGTCACTGGTACGTTTTAGATATTTTTTTTAGTCTATTTCCGACATCATTGTCAAAGTGGATATTAAGTTTTAAATTCTTAATAATTTAAAAATATAAGCAAGAGCTTATATCAATGATTCTTCAAGTCTATATTTTTTTACAAAGCGAATTCTGGATTCTATTAATTCCTATTGGAGTTTACCTAGCTTTTGCGTTATATTATACAATATCTCATAAAATTTGAAGAGAAGAAAAGCTAAATTTTCAATTTTTTTTATTATTATTTTTTTTTAAATTATCTTTATTTTTGAATATCAGGTATTCATTATGGCTAGATGCCATGATCATAACGATTCGAAGCAATTAATAGAAAATTTGATTTATTTTACTGTTTAAAGATTTTTGTAATGAATTTTTTCCATGATATTACATTTAGTGATTTAGTTTCTGGGATTATCTTAAGGATTTTCTCTAATTCTTTATCTTCAGTTAGAAGGATCGAATTTAATGCAACTGCAGATCCCGCGATCCAACAATCCATATAATCCAAATGACCCGAATGTCTAATGATTGAAGCTATTGCACTAGCTTTTATTTCTAATTCGGGATTATAAATTTGTATTGATGAATTAAGAATTGTTGGAAGAATCAGATGATATCTTTCTAAGATGCTCAAATCGTCCCTTTTTCTATATTCATAAAGTAATTTATAAACAATTTCTATAAGACAGGTTGACGGAAGATATATGTCATAATTTTTTATTCCTTTTTTCCAGAGTTGACTTATTTCTTCTTGAAAGTTTTCCGAAAGGTTTATTTTAATACCAAAAAGGGGTAATACATATGTTGTATCCAGCATAATTGATTTAATGTTCTTCATTAGTAAGTTTCTCCTGATATTCTCTCTCCTCTTTAATATCAGCTTCTATAGTTTCAGCAGTGCCAGAACTGATAGGTGGCATGGCTAATGCTTCTTCGACAGAAAAGATTTTTTTTATAATTAGTTCACCTTGATGTGCCTCAATAATTACCTCATCTCCGGGATTAATCCCTGAGATCTCCCTTAGTGGTTTTTTGGGTAAAATTTCTCCTTTTTTTCCAACAATTGTTTTATCTTGAGTTGTCATAAAAAATATATGTTTTTCTGACTATTTATGTTTTTTCAGAAATTCCAGACTATTTAGATTTAGGTTCCAACAGCACAACTGGTATAATCATATTTTTGTATAATTCTCCGGTAATAATACCGGAGTAAGGTTATATATTATATGAGAAGAAAATTTATAGTTTTTTTAATCTTTTATTCCTTTCCTTATTTAATTGTTTAACTTCCTTCTTTAACTTAAGAATACGAGCGTTTAATTCAACTTTTTTGGTCTTAAGTGCAGAAAGGTTAGAACCATATACTTTTTTTGCTTCATGTTTTATTGCTTGTTCAATTTGGTTTAATTCTTTATGCTGAGCTGCTAATTTTGATTCTAAATCTTTTAATTTTTTATGATATTCAGAATGAATTTGTTTAGCTAATTCTGATCTTGAATCATCGTTCATAGATAATTTAGATTTGAAAATTTATTATAGCATATAATTAATTTAAGAATGCTTTATTTGATTAGATAAAATAATGGCTCAAATATAAGAGTTTAGATAAAGTTTTTACTAAATATGAGGTCTCTATTAGTACATTTTTCAGCGTTATATTTAGATTTTGATTGCTTTTCAGTTGATTCACTTGATTTCTATTACATCTGACAAGTCTCGATTATATATTTTATTTTTTAGGAGATAACTCTGCCAGTATAGTTGTATAGGTTTTGTGGACTAACTTAATGATGATAAATACAAATAATCCTCCAAAGAAGTAAACAAAAGCAGTCATAATAGCAATCAAATCAATTAAATCAAACAAAAGAAAAACAATATTCAAGATATAGCCCATCAAAAATATTATTATCAAACTCTGTCTTAAAAACCATTTTTTGGTAACTTTACTACCTGGAAACAGTTTCTTAATTTTTCTAATTAAACTTAGACTATATACAAAAAAGATAATCCCTCCTATTGAGCATATTAAGTTTAAGTAGAAGTAGAAATCTAAACTCATAGTATAAACCTCACTTTTTTGAGAGTATTTTTTCTAGTATACCATTTTCAGATTCTAATTTAAAAATTTACGTTATAATTTAAAATATAATTACCCATAATCTCAAATAGATTAGAGTAAAATTACAATATAATTTATAAAAATATCGGTTGAGCAGTTTAAAATTAAGAAATAAATGACATTTGGTTGCTATTATGACTGCTTTTGTTTACCTTAAGTGATATACATATATTTTTTCTTCCGAATCTTCCGCTACAAGTGGTAAATCATCAAAAAGGAACTTATTTGATATAATACGTGCTGTTGATTTTAATTCTTTAACAAGCTTTTCTTGTAATCTCTTGTTAGTACTTGGCCATAAAAAGCAAACTACTACATCTGCATTACTTAAATTCTTCTTAAAAAAATCTCTATATATAACTATAACCTTCTTTCTTAATCTTAGAATTGTTATTAAAAATTGACACCAAAGAAAAAGGAAGAAGTCCACTTCAATTCCTACAGCTTTTGTTCCAAATTTTCGCGCAGCAGTTATTATAAAACGATCATCACCACACCCAAGATCATATACTACTTCTCCCGGTTGTATAGCTGCCAAATTAAGCATTTTACGGACTTTTTCCATTCGAGTAGGAAACCATGGAGCTCCTTTAATAGTACTCCATACAATAGAAAATACGAAAATTATAGCAATTATTACGATAATAATTACAGTATAACGATATAAGTCATCCATATCAAATTCTTCCAAGAATAGCTAATTTTTATAATTTTTCAATAAAGTTAAAAGATTCAAAAGCAACAAAATAAATCATTTATAAGAAAGAAATCTGCCAGATTCCATCATTTCACAAGGTTTTAAATACGATTTACCGGTTTTTTCAGCGAGTTCATGAAGAATTTTTGACCATTCTTTATACTTCCTTTTACCTTGTAAAAAAGGACCATTCACAAAAGTCCCTTTCAAAAGAATCTTATCAATTAATTTATAACTTTTTACTACACCTTCTTCTAATAACCTACAAGCCTCATTTAATTGAAAAGCCAAATAATATTCTTCATTGATATTTTCGGCTAAAAAATCCAGAGTTTTCTTTTCTACAGGGGGTAAGTTTTTTATAGGGCCATTCTCATCCCACTCATAATATCCTTTTCCTGTTTTCTTACCAAGGCGACCTTCACTTACTAAATCTCTTATCAGAGGTCCTGCTGCAAAATCGGAGGACACTACTTGCTCAAAGTAATTATAAATGTGATACATAGTATCGATTCCAATTCTATCTAAGAGTTCAAATGATATACCCGCAGCATCTAATTGTTCATATGAGATTCCTTTAGAAATCGCTTGTTCTAAAATCCAATTATAGTAAACCACCCATAGAAGTGAAATTCTATTTGCAATAAGTCCTGGTGTTTCCTTTTGAAGCTTGACAGTAAATCTTTCACCTAATAAACATGGAAAATTCTGCGCCACTGCGTAGCCAAGTTCTAAGGATTCTTGTGATGTTTTTTTCCCCGGAGTAATTTCAATTAACATGCCTAATAATGGATAAAAAGTGTGAAAGTGCATCCCAATAATCTTCTCTGGCCGATGGGAATATTGAGCGATTTTAGTAATACTTAATGAGGAGGTATTGGTGGCTAATGTAGTATGTTCCGGAGTATATTGTCCCAATTTTTTGAAAACCTCTTGCTTTAAAGATAAAATCTCAGGAATTGCTTCTACTACAAAATCAGCATCAGAAACTCCCTTTGAAATATCTGTGTCTGTTTTTAAGCGTCTCATAATACGATTAGCATCAAAATTTTTGGCAAGAATGCCGACTGCTTTGAAATTACTTTTTTTATTTTTGAAATCTATCGTTTTAATCAGCTCAACAGCATTCATAGCCCTTAATACAATCTCTTCAAATTTCTCGGATTCAAGAGCAACTATTCGATTTTCAATCTCATTTCTCGATTTTTCAAGGATTTTAGCATTTAGGTCAATAATTGTGACCTTGTCGTAACCAGTAAGTAGAGCCACTTGAGCAATACCTGTGCCCATTAATCCACCTCCGATCACAGCAATGTTCTCAATTTTATCTATAGCAACCATTAACGATTACCACTTTTATTACTAAAATACCTACTAATAATTTATTATTTATTTAAGTTGAATAAACAGTTATTATTAAAAAATATTAAATATTCAGTTTTTTCCATTAATCTAGTAATTTTTCTATAGGTAAAAAATATCTTAAAACCAAATATTTATTAGGACGTGAGGTGAATAACAAACCATTAAGAAAGTAGATGGAAAAACAGAAAATCCAAACAATTAAATAAATTACTAACTAACTCATTTTTATCTAATAACTTTTAACGGAAAAATAAAATGAAATCTAAAACAAACAAAATTACTATCCTTATTATTTTAGGAATAAGTTTTGTGTTATTGACAAATATAAAACTTAATTTCAGCGATGGTCAAAAGAGTGATGCTACAACTCCAAAAGAGTCAGCAGGTTTTAGTGAATCATTCATACATATTGATGGGAGTATCCCTAATAATTGGTCTGATACAGCACTTACGTATGATTGGTGCTATGGTTTAGGTACTTGGCAAGAGCCCTATATTATTGAAAATGTTACTATTAACGGTGTTTCCACAGGGAGTGGAATTTTAATAGAAAATTCTAATAATGATTACTTTTTCATAAGAAATTGTACAGTTTTTAACACTGGAACAGGTGCTTCTGACGCAGGTATTAAACTTATTAATGTAACTAATGGAATTATTTTTAACAATACCTGTTCCAATAATGGGAATGATGGGATACTTCTAATGACAAACTGCAATAATAATACAATTTCATATAACATTGCAAATAATAATTCAGATGGAGGGATATATCTCCAAAACGGTTGTTATGAGAATATCATCTCAAATAACACTGTAAATGACAATGATGTAGGGATTATGTTAACAAATCCAGTAGATGGCATTTGTCATCATAACGATGTTATGAATAACACAGCAAGAAATAATGGTGTTGGAATCTGGCTTTCACAAAGTGATTATAACACAGTCTATGGAAATATATTGATTAACAATTCAAAAATAACATTTGGAGGAACTGCTGGAAATGGCATCCGTATAACCTTCTATCATTGGGGAGGAAAATCCCAACATAATATTATAGAAAATAATCAAATTATGTCTTGCAGATACGGAATATTCATGTATGATGGAGATCATAACACTATTCTAAAAAATCTTATTGTTAATAATTCTTTACATGGCATATATTTTTACACAGCACAATCGGAATTTCCTTGTGAGTACAATATCATCGCTAACAACACTGTAAACGATAATAAACAACATGGAATATATTTAAGTAGTATATGTAATAATAACACCATCTCTAATAATACTGTAAATGACAATAACCAATATGGGATTTATCTGCAAAGTAGTTGTAATGAAAATAACATTACATATAATACCATAGAAAGGAATTTATGCGGTGTGCTCTTGTATTCAAGTAATTACAACAATATCTCTGAAAACATTTTGAATAAGAATGGAGTGTGCATTTACGAACAATATTGTAGTGGTAATATAATAGAAAACAATATTTGTTCGGATTCTACTTTGCAAACTCCAATCTTGATTGATGGTACAGCAGCTGGTATTGGCGCAAATAATTGGACGTGGGCAGAAAGTCAATCATGGTGTTCTGGTTCAGGAACTTGGATTGATCCTTACATTATTGAAGGTTTAACCATAAATGGTTTAGGAATAACAGAGGGTATTGAAATATTAAACTCGAATGTGTTTTTTACAATTCAGGATTGTATGATTCAAAATTCTCCCACCGCAATCTATTTGGATAATGTAAATAATTCTAAACTAATTTTTAATAACTGTTCACTTAACGATGAAGGGATCCATTTAGATTACAGCAATAATAACACTATTGCGCAAAACATTGCAAGCAATAATAGTGCTTCAGGAATTTACCTATATGATAGTGATAATAATTATATTGCTGAAAATGTTGTAAATGGTAATTATGATGGGATTTATTTAGACACTGATTGTACGAACAATATTATTATAGGCAATTATGCTAACAAGAACTATGACGGGATTTATATATATTATTGCGACCATACTATTATCACTGGAAACACTGCAAACAAAAATGTAAATTATGGTATCTATTTAGAGGAATGTAATAATAACATAATTTTGAGTAATAACGTAAATGAAAATAGTGATTATGGGATACATATAGATTTAAATAGTTGCAACAATACCCTTTCAGGAAATACCATAACTTATAACGAATACGGTATACTTTTGGGTGATAGTAGTAATAATAATACTATTTCGGGAAACTTTGTGAATTATAATTATTTGGGGCTATATTTAGAAGAGTTTTCTGATAATAATACTATATCAAGTAATTCTGTAAACAACAACGAGTTAGGGATCAGACTTTTCACGAATTGTTGTAATAATACATTATTGGGAAACAATGTAAACAATAATATTTATGATGGAATAATATTGGAGAATGGATGTGAAAGTAATACGATATCGGAAAATGATATCCGGAATAATGGTGCTAAAGGGATTAAAATAATCGAGGCTTCTGATTTGAATATAATAACTGAAAATGTATTGTATAATAATAGTTATGGAATTGAAGTAAATTCCGCAGATTATAATTCATTCTACTTCAATTTCTTCCTGAAGAATGGAGTACACGCTACTGATGACGGAATTGATAACACATGGAATAGTACTACGATTGGTAATTACTGGGATAATCATACAAGTCCAGATTTAAGTCCTATTGATGGAATTGTAGACTATCCATATACATTTATTAGTGGCTTAGCAGGAACTGTAGATTATTTGCCTATAGCTGAAGATGGAGCCCCCTCGGTAACCATTAACGCTCCAAATGATGCCGAATTATTTGGGACTGATGCACCGAGTTATGATGTTACAATAACTGATGATTATTTAGATGGGATGTGGTATAGTTTGGATGATGGATTGCATAACTACACTTTTACTGAATTTACAGGTACTATTGATCAGTTTGCGTGGGATACCATGACTGATGGTGTCATTACCCTTACATTTTATGCCTCAGATACACCAGGAAATATTGGTTATTCAAATATAAATATCTTAAAAGATAGTACCAGTCCAATTATCATTATAAATTCGCCATCCCCTGGAGCTGAGTTTGGAGTTGATGCTCCCTCTTTTATCATTACAGTTACAGATGATCATTTAGATTCCGTGTGGTATTCTCTTGATAGTGGATTAACCACTTACATTATTACTACAAATACTACAATTAATCAAATAGCATGGGCTGCTTTATCTGAAGGCTCAATAACTATTACATTTTATGCTAATGATACAGCTGGAAATCTGGCATTTGAAGAAGTAATTTTAACTAAAACTATCCCCTCCGACGAATTTGATCCTACAATGGTTATAGTCACTGTTGTTGTTTCTATTGTTGGGGGAATTGCAGTTATAGCTGGAATCTATATATTTATGAAAAAGCGAATAACAGCAGAATAATTCATAATTTACTAATTTCATTTTTTTTTTTGACTTTTTTTAATGAATAGCGATTTACAAGAATTATTCCTGAAATTACTAGTAATAAAGCAAAGGGATATAGAATAATATCAAATTCTTCTTGTAGAAAAATAGCCGAAAAGAGAACTCCAAATAAAGGTACTAAAGTCTGAAATATTGCGGCTCTACTAGCATTCAGGCGTTTAACCCCTTCTAAATAAAAGGTATATGCGATTATTGAAGATATAAAAGCTAGGTATGCGATTCCAAGCCAAACTCGTACGGGAATGAAAGTATATTCGATCGGGTTTAGATATTCAGGACTAATGATTACGGCTATTGGAGCAGTTGTCAATAATCCAAAAAAGGATACCCAAGTTATTATCCAAATTGATGTTGGTTGATAGGATTCAGAACTTTTTTGAGTTTTATTCATGAAAAAACGAGAGAGAACGGTATATGAAGCATAAGCAAATGCTGCAAATAGGATTAAAATATCACCTAATATTCTATTTAGCACTTCTATGTTCGGAGAAAACCCTACAACTAATATCACTGCAAAAAATGCCATAAATGTTCCGATCATTTTTTTCCAGGTAAAAGGTTCTGTTTTTAAGAAGATAGTTGAAAGAATAACAACCCAAATTGCATTAGTTGCGACCATTATGCTCGCATCACTTGCTGCGGTGAATATCTCACCAATGAGATATCCGGCTTGATAGATTGTAACAGATAACAAACCCATAATGAATAGTATTTTCCAATTCTCTTTAGCAAATTTCCAGTTTAAGGTTTTCTCTCTAATTTTCAGGATTATAAAAAAACTAATAACTGCTAATATGTATCTAATAAATGCAATCATGAACGGTGGTATCGTAGCTCCTCCCACTTCTTCAGATACTAGCCATCTTCCTATAGGCCAAGTTCCACCCCATATTATAGCAGTTAAGATCATTAAAATATATGCTACAATTTCTTGCTTCTTATCACTATTGGCGTTCAAATTGACTTTTATCTCACCTTGTATAAATCATCTCTTAACTTAAAACGTGTATGGTATTGTTAATTTATTGGGTAAGTAATTAGCTTTTTAAAGTTGTTGTAAATAGGAAGAAATAGCATTTACGAAAAATTAAGTTCATATTAGTTTTATTAAATAAAAAGATTTATTTGAAAGGACCAAGATAATATAGTTATAAAATCTCGTATTTAAATAGTAACATGATGGCCAAAGGGTCTGAATTCCTCTTAGGATTATTTTATTCTGATGAAAATACTTTAGTTTATGATAATATCAAATTAGCTCACAATTTATCAAAAAAAGCTCTTCAAGACCTGAGATCAATTTCATTTAAGTTCTTTGGTCCACTTTTTATGACTACAGCTATGTATAAACGAAAAGATTGGAAAATTGACTACATTGAAACCACATTAACTCCTCAAATGGATGAAAGTGTTGAAGAAACCCTCCTTCAGTCATTTACGTGTCTCAATTCATCGATAAAAATAGCTGGATCTATGACTAACCTCTTTACTTTTATAGGGTCGCCATATACTGAAGATTTAACATTGATTTATAAAAAATTAAATGAATTTATCCACCCGTGTATTGTCCAAGGGAAATTAATTGGTCAAAATATTTACGGAATTGAGTTTGATTATAATGTGTTCATTGATCATGAAATAAAAAGAGGTACTGATTTGATTGAACACTCATTAGGTTCTCCGAGAAAAATGTATTGGGAAGAGAAAAAGGCATACTCTACCATAGCTGTAATAAAGAGGACTAAAATAGACGGTATTTTGACGTCTGATCTTTATACTTTTGATATCGATGATCCCTTGAGAAAAGAGACATTAAACCATATCCCTTCTTATTATTTTATGGCAATTTTACCAGATTATTATGAAAAAAGGATGAATGAAACTTTACGGTTATTCGGCAAAAAAGGACTATATCCCAATATTATAAAAATAAAAGTAAGCAATCCAGAATTAGAGGTAATATATATGGAGGAATTTATCACTAGTGCAAATGAAAAAACCTGCTATGGCTTAATATTAATACCACATAATGATATAATTAATGAATCCAGGGATTTATTCTTTTATAAAAAAAAATTACGTGAAATATTAGATAAAAATAAAGATTTTGAACGAGTCATTGTTGAATTTAATTCAAGAATAAATCCGTTTGGGAATTGGAATTTAAATTCCGATAGTGCTCTTCAAAGTATCGAAAAGTTACTAGATAATGAATTATAATTGTTCTGTATAAAAGGTCAGTAAGTATAATGGAAGAAATAAGATTCAATAAGCTTTACAATTTAGATAAAGAACGATTATATGCCAATTTTGAAAGAATTCAGAATTTACATAATAATTTGGATTCAACGGAAATAATAACTAATTTCCTGCTTAATCAATCGATAGGAATCTCAACAAGTGAAATATCAGATATATTAAATTATTATCAGAAAAAACTCTCAAAGAATAAAATGTTATTAGATTTTGCATTTGAGTGGATAAGAGCTTATAAGATTCGCCTTGAATATAAGAAATATTTTAATTTAAATAGTTACGGGGCTTATACCGTCGCATTAGACGATACAATTTTCCTCTTCTTTTTAAAATACGATAAATATTTAAGACCTCTTTTCGAGGAGGATATGGAAGAGTATGAGTTTGCCACCCTCTATCAGATCTTCTTTAATTCAAAACAATCAAATCCAATTAATTTAGTTCCACTTTTAAAAAAAAATAAAGATAGTGTCCCTACTATTATTATTAACGGAGAGAGAATTAATACGAAAATTCATACAATTAGGGAAGGTTTATCAGGAATGATAAAAGATGATTTCAATGAAGGGCTTCCCACTGATGTAAAGATCATTAGTTATGAACAAGAAGAGGAAAATGATACTACTTCTGAAATTGAATTTAATGGAACAATGATAGAGAGATTAATAAAATTCTATTGTTTTCAAAAAAGAAATATAGATGAAAAAGAACTTACACTAGCAATTACTCAATTTTTATCGTCTTACTTTCAGTTTGGTGCATTCTATAATTTTAATGAGTTTAAGGATGAACTAATTTTAAGCTTTGCAGATTATATTTTTTCTGGATTAACGGACGATTATAAAAACTATTCCGTTATAAGTTTACAAAATGAATTGACCTATGTAATAGAAGAATTTGAAAAAAGGCTCAAACATGAAAGATTAAAAGGTAAAGCATGGATCGAAGATTTAAAGCCAATATTACGAAAATTTATTGATAATTTTATAAACCGGTTATAATTAAGAGTCGATATTATTATTTCTCACTATGATCAGTACTATTTCTCTTAATAAACGGATTTCTGAATATCTTAAGATAAAAAAATATAAGAAGTCCGAAAGCTATTTGAATAACACCTATTATTAGGAAAATAAAGATCGGAATTTCAGTTAATGCTGAAATATTTATAATATCACCCCGGCTACTGCCTAAAATAAACCAGTGAGGTAATCCGAACATATTATTAATAGTATACAACGGAAAATCTAACCAAGAAATAATTAATATTGATTTTAAGAATAAAATGATTGGAGAAGACCATTTTTTAAAGTATAGAAGAGATATAATCACAATCACGGTTATCCATTGGAAGATTTCTCCCCCTAGTAAAACCAGAGCTTCTAAAGTTAACGGTACTCCTTCATAAAGAACATAACCAGCATTTATTTCATTTCCCATATAAGAAGGAAAAGGCACGAATGCTGTAATCTGACCGCCTGAGATTAAAACAAAAATAGCGTGTCCTGACTCATGAATAACTTCACTCACCCATAAAGCTACAATAAAAATTCCTAAAAGAATTAAGTATTTTTTAATGCTTTTATCAAGTATGAGACAAAGAATATTTATTATAATTAGGCTTATAAGTATAAAAATTAAAAATATCGCTCCAATATTCAAATAATCTAATCTTGTTGGACGCCCTAATGGTTCTATAATGATTAGATGGGGATTTAAAAAAATTGTTAAAACTAATAAAAACGCAAATACAGAATTAAATTTAATAAGAATTTTTCTTATTTTAACATATCTTTCAGAAATTGAGAAGAATATACTAAAAATCACCAATACCATCACTGTATAAATAAGATTAGTTTCCAATGTAGAGTAAGTAACATAAGAGACAACAGGAAGCATACCTGTGCTATAATGGATTACTGCTATAAAACTTGGATTCAATAATAAAAGCATAATACAAAAAGTTAACAAACTAGCATTAATTCCAATATAAAAATAATTAAATTTACGATCATACATTTTAAATCTCTCCCTAAATATTTTTCTGCAAATTAAATCAATTAATTCAAAAGAGATACATACTTTTATGTATATAAATATATTATACAAAAAATTAGTATTACTTTAAATAAAGGTTGGTTAAAAGCTCTTCAATTCAAAAGCAATTTCTAAAAGCTAGTTAATTGTTACTAATATGAATACTCTCATTTGAGCGATTTATATAATAATGCAAAATAATTTAATTTGGTGAATTTATGTCTAAAATAGGTATGAATGATTATTATGTGAAGAAAAAAATAAAAATATTAAAGGATTTTGAGGATCGTTTGGAAATTGCTAAAAAATTACTTTTAACAAAATTTAGTACTATAAAAACAGATGAAATAATTTCTTTTATTAAATTAGACTTTGAGCAATTACTCCCTAAAATTCCTTATATTGGGGGTGCTAAAAACCCTATAACTATTATCCTCTTAAATTGTGTATCAAGCCTTGCAATCTTCCGCATTTTGGAAAAGGAAGGGTATTCATTTGAGGAAATTGGTGAGTTTTATTATAACTATGCACTAGCAATTCATAAAGCTCGAAAAGAAGTATTAAAGAAAGCAGGACGAGACCCATCCTTATATGTTTTTGAACCAGTTTATAGGGACTATCAAAAGAGATTGTGTGAAGAAACCTTAAAAAGAACTTATCCGAATGACTGGGTAATGGAATATATAGAAGGTGATAGCAAAAAATTTGAGTGGGGTTGGGATGTCTGTGAATGTGGAGTTCAGAAAGTTTTTAAGGAACTTGGAGCAGAGAGATACTTACCATTTATATGTTTGGGTGATTATTATGAAGCGGAGGGATTAGGTTATGGTTTTAAACGTACAGAAACACTAGGATTTGGGGCAAATAAATGCACACACCGTTTCGTGAAGAATTATAAGACTCCCAAAGCTTGGCCTCCGTATGGTCTGGATGAATTTAATAAAGACTATTGGAATAAATAATACGAAAAAGCCTTTTATATCAAAAAAACTTAGATGATATAAATTCAAATTAATAAATTATAATTTAATAAAAGAGGGAATAAAAAAATGGACCTTGGAGATATATTACTTGAACTAATCATCTATTTAATTTTTCTTGTTGTAATGACTATCTTTCTAAAGATTGCGTTAAGTTTTTTTAGCAAGTCAAGGAATACTGAATTTGGCAAAGTATTTTTAACCTCGTTCTTGATTACTATAATATTATTCCTATTCGATTACTTTTTACCGGGACTTTTAGGATTAATAATTGCATTAATTATAATATGGCTAGTTATTAGTGCTATACATCACACAGGTTTTGGATATGCCATTCTTATTACATTGATAGCTTTGCTGTTATATATTGTTGTACTATTGATTATTGGTTTAATTCTTGGAATAACGTTATTGCCCTTTCCGTTTCCGTGAATAATTTAAAATTTTTTAAAATAATTTTTTTTAAACAATCTTCTTCAAATAAAAAAAAGGATAATTGATTTTGATCTTAAGATTTATATATTACATTTGATAAAGTGATATATTAGAAATATAAACTCTTCTAAAATTGATTGAAATTCAGTGTATAAAATATGAGTTATGCTAGATCATATAATGATAACGTAAATTTAAAAAAATTAGCTCTTGCGTATGGGTTTAGTTCATTTTTAATCGGATTTGCCTCAACAGATGTTTTAACTAGATATTTAGATTTAGCGTTTAGTCTTGAGTGGGGGATATCTAATACAATCTTCTTGTTTCTCTTAATTACTCCGATAATTCTAATATTAACTCTTCTCTCTCCTTTATTAGGGCATATTTCTGATAAAAAAGTAAGAGATAAAGGAAGGAGAAGGTTTTGGATAAAATACTCATTAATAATTTTAGTTGTAACCATCATATTATTATATCTTTCACCTATACAATTTGGTATTTCTAATGAATTAATTAACGTATTATATTTTAGTATAATTTTAATCTTCTATTTAGGGGCTATTTGGATTTTTAACCTAAATTATAGCGCTCTTTTTCCAGAAATGTTTCAAGATTTAAATTTGAGATCATATGCTATTACAATAGCTTTAACTTTCTCATTAACCGGGACATCTACATACTTCTTTGTTTATCAATATTTATTAAATACTATAGAGATATATATTGGAGTAATTTTAGGTGGAATTGTTATTATAGGGGGAGTTATATTGTTAAAATATGGAATTTACGAGTCGTATTCAAATATTCAAAAAGGAGTTAAATCAAATGTGAAAGAAAAATTCGGTATTTTCTCTAAAAATAATAAAATTTTTCTATGGTTTCTAGCTGTGTTCTTCTTTATTTTAATCTCTGACAGTTTAATTGGAATGTTAATCTCATCGTATTGGGCATATTTAGAATTTACTAGCTTTTCGTGGGCTATCTTAGTTAATTTAATTTATATCATTCCAAATGCTGTTGGAATAGTGTTTATACTATATTGGAGGAGATGGGTTCCAACTTTAGGAATTAAAAAGGTACTCTTTAGGATTATGATATTTATTTTAATATTGATTATATTTTTATTATTTCTAAACGATTTTATATCAGGAATAATTTTTATTTCAATATTAACTGGATTTTTAGCAGGAATTCCATTTCTTATGATATTATTTCTTTCGATTATTATAGATAATGATTCCTTTGACTCAAATAGGAGGCGAGAGGGATTATATTTTGGTATATATCAAGTTTTAAATTTCATCGCTATCTACTTTAGTACTTTTATGGTAGCTATTTCTCTCATTTTTAACCCCTGGCTCGATTTGGTAAGCGATCTCGAAACTTTCTTATTAATCGATAAGATTAATTACGGCATCCTTGCAATTATTTTTATTGGAATTAGTTTACTTCTAATTAAGAAAATATCAATTGATAAAGAAACCTATGATGTAATTGAAATGAGAATAAAGACTTCGGATTTACATAAATCTGATAATCCAGCTCCTTATAAATAGTATTAAAAATGTCTTTTTTTTCTAAGAATTACTCTAAATAATAGCACTATCAGATTAAATAAGCTATAGTAAAAACTAATTTCTTACAGTTTTGATTAGATTTATATAAATTTTATTTTATTATTATAGCGAAGAATAGATATACTGTTAAGTGATTTTTATAATATTAAATTATTACCCATGAAGAGGAAACCCTATTGCTTATCAATCGAAAAGAATATTTCAAGGAAATCCTGAATAATTTCTTAGACCGAAATAATGAAGTTGAAGCTGTCATTATTTCAGATCAAGATGGATTAATAATCGCTGGAGAAAAAAGAGAAGATATTGATTTAGAAATAGTTTCGGTTTTAACCTCAATTATAAATCCAATTTTAGATCGAATTCGTTACGAATTTGATTTCAAAAAGTTTGGTTCCTGCTCATTTGAAACAGATGCCTATCGATTGATTTTTATTTCAGTTGATGATAAAACCATGATTAGTATAGTTTCAAATAGTACTGCTTCAGTAGAAAAGTTATCACCATATGGATATTTTCTTGCTGAGAAAACGGCCCAAATTCTTAATACCGGCGGGGATGATTTAATTCAATTATCCATTCCCAATTTTGAATATGAAGCAGATCAAGCTAAGCGGATGAAACATCAGCTATACCAACTTCAACTTGATACAAATGGAATTTATAAATTTAAGTTTATAATCATAGGAGATCATGAAGTTGGCAAAACTTCCATTATTCGAAGATTTGTTGAAAAAAGATTTATGGCAGACTATAGGGCAACTATTGGATTAAACATTATATCTCATAAATTTGAAGCATTTGGGAATAACATTATTCTTACTCTTTGGGATATCGGAGCACAAGATTATTTTAGACGATATAGAAAAACCTATTATAATGGTGCTCAGGCAGCATTTATAGTATTTGATTTAACATCCAAAAAATCATTTGAGAATGTAAGGAATTGGTATAATGAGCTAATGGGATTTATTGAAAACAAGGATATGCCCATTGTAATTGTTGGTAATAAATCTGATATGTATAAAGATCGTGCAGTAAATAATATTGAAGGCAGAAATTTATGCAAAGAGCTTTCACAATTAAATAATGCTAAAATAATGTACATTGAAACTAGTGCTGTAACAGGTGAACATATTGAAGACGCTTTTAGGTTAATTTCTTATAACTTCATAGTAAAATGCAAAGAAGTTGAGGAAACAAACCGTAAAACTCAATTATTATCTAATATTGAATCTATTTTAGATTTGAAAGGTAAGTTAGTTTTATCGTTTATTACTAGCAATCCTATGTGGAATCCTGCTTTACAATTATTAGTAGAAGTCAACCATAATCAAGAATGTATCAAATTTTCTGATGATGGCGATGAAAAGTATTTTGAGTATTCTAACGGATTAATTTTAAAAAGTTGCTTATATTTTTTAAAAGAAGTTTGGGATTCTGATGGAGTTTTTTGTATATTCGATGCCAGAAATATGGAATCTATAGATTCTAAATGGAATTATGTTATAAATAAAATAACAGAATTGTTAAAGCCTGGTAAGGCTTTGGTAATAGGAATTTTAGTATCCGAAAACAGTAATTGGTCTCATTTACTCCATCAATTTAGTATTGATGAACAGCTTCAAACTAAAATGGGCTCTATTTTATTTTTTAAGATTGGGGATGATTTTCGGTCTGAAATTAATAACCAATTGTTAGCTATGTTAGATGCTATAAAAAATAGTGAATATAAAAATTAAAAAAAAAATATTTTAGAGAAAGAAAAACCATTCCATCTTTTTAAGATCGTACTTTAATTCCTCAGTATCATGTAATTGGGTTTCTATTTTTTTTAATAGTACGTTTAGTTCATTATAGTCAAAGTTAGCTTCAATTATTTTATTAAAAATATCTTTATTGTTTCCTTCAATACCAATTAAACGTAAAAGTAAATCATTATTGATAATTCGAATATTGTCTTTATGTTTTATACTATTATCGCGAGGAACTGCTATTAAGTCATCATATTCAAAGCTGGGCCATTGAATTCCAACAATGAGAAGGAGCATCTGAGAATTTTGATATTGATAACACATTTTTATTAGAGATTTCTCTGTTAGATCATTAGTATATAAAAATTGTATCCCATTAATGTGTGATGTCTGATCTGGTTGTAAACTTAAATCATTGCTTAATTTTTCACCAACTGATGCATCAGCTAATCGCCGTTCTAAGAATTTGGAATCGTTTAAAATTAAACCATTAATGTTACCTTGAGTTTCTGGATAAATATCTGGATTTGAATAATATTTTATACCTAATTGATCGAAATATGCAGTCATTACGTTGTTAATACATGTATAAGCTAAGGGTATTGCTGCAATTTTCAGCTGTAATTCTTTTTCTATCTTATCAAAATTTCTAAATTTATCTTTTTCTTCTTCTATGCCATTTTCAATTAATTGGTTCGATATATATCTACATTGTGAGAAAAGTTCAGCAGCATCTTGGTAATTTCCAGCTTTTAATGCACTTCGAGCTTTCATTTCTAATTGCTTCTTTTGCTCTTTGAGCATTTCTACTTCTTTATCAATAACTACTACCTTCACCTTCTTGGATTTTCTTGCGGCTATAACTGCGATTATTAACCCTAAAGGAAGTGCAATTATTAGAATGATCCACCATGGAAACTCTGCGGGAGGTTCAGTTGAGCCAGCTATAATAAATGTACCTGAACTGGCAACTCCTTGGTTTCCAGCACCATCCACGCAATAAATAAAGTAATAATAGTTTCTAGGGGATAAAAATTGAGTTAATTCGTAATAACTGCTTGTTGCTCCGATATTTGTAATATTAACTTCAAAAATAAAGCCAGAAGTTGCAAAAGGATTTGCTTCATTATCTATAATTAATCGATAATATGAAATTCCGGAAGAATCGGTTCCATCTTCCCAATCAAAAATAATCGGTATTGAAACCTCTCCATCTGGGAAAATTATTAAAACTGGTGCATTTGGATTAATCGTATCTTTATGAAAGTTCACCATAATTGAATTGATATGCCCGAGAGTGTCATTAGCATTAATAAATATTTGAAAAGGTCCTTGTGGTAAACTATTCCAAATAGAACTATTAAGTTGAAAATTGACATCACTGCTTATAGAGATATTGGTACTCCCAATTGTTATCCATAATGTATCAAAGTTGATATCATAAGAATGAATATTGATAATAGGCGCACAATTCCAATATGTATTATTGTTGGGAGAATTAAGGGTAATTGATGGAGCATACATATCCTTTATAACATTGATTTCTGAAAATCCAGTAGTTCCAATGCTGTTGTTAGCATAAAATCTGATATTAATATTTCCATCCCCAAATGTATCCCAAATTACTTGATTAATAGATTCATTTGTTGTAAATATTGTCTTTGTATATCCCCCATCAAGAGAATACCACATGGTATCAATACCATTTATATCAGTTATCTCAACATTAAAATTAGGTGAAGTTTCACCAAAGCATTGATTTAAAGTTGGATTAACTATTATAATTGATGGTGGATCAATATCCTTCCTAATTATTACTTCTGAGAAACCTTCATTACCTAAGGAATCTATTGCGAAAAATTTAATTGTAACAGTACCGTTTGCTTGAAAATTCCATAAGACTTGATTTACTTGTCCTGTAGTTCCACATGTAATATTTGTAATACCATCATCTAATGTATACCATCGAGATGTTATGCTACTACTATCTGTAATTACGATATTAAAATTAGGGGCAATCAATCCAAATAATTCATAGGATATAGGAGAGTTAATGTTAATAATTGGCGAATCAATATCCTTTTGAACGATTACTTCAGAAAAGCCTTCGTTACCCAGAGAATCGTTAGCATAAAATTTGATTGAAATGCTTCCGCTTCCATATCCAGCCCATATTATCCCTGATATTGTTCCATTTGAACTAAAATAAGTTTTCAAACTATTATTTAATGTATACCACATAGTATGGATGACATGAGAATCTAAAATTCTCACACTATAAGCTGGGGCATTATACCCAAAGAGAGCATAATTATTTGGAGTATCAATTGTAATGATTGGAGCACTGATGTCTTTTTCAACTATTACTTCCGAAAAGCCTTCATTACCGAGAGAATCGTTAGCATAAAATTTAATCGAAATGCTTCCGCTTCCATACGTTGCCCATCTTGTTCCTGATATTGTTCCATTTGAAGAAAAAAATGTTTTCAATCCATTATTCAAAGTATACCATGTAGAATTTATGGTATTAGATTCCCAAATTTCCACATTATAGGTAGGAGGATCGTAGGCGAAAAGCTCAAAATCATTAGGTGTATTAATTGTGATAATGGGATTTTCAATATCTTTTCTGACCATAACCTCTGAAAATCCTTCATTTCCTAAAGAATCTTTTGCGAAAAATTTGATTGTAACCGTGCCATTTGGCAGAGAAGTCCATTGAGTTGAACTAATTTGTCCTGTCATTCCACAAGTTATATTATCACCACCATTTAGGTTATACCATTGTGTATTTATTCCATTAATATCTGTTATCTCAATATTGAAATTTGGTGCAACAGCTCCAAATAATTGGTAAAGTGTTGGAAAATTGATTGTAATGTTTGGAGCGATAATATCTTTATAAACATAAACCTCTGCAGATCCCAAATTGCCAAGTGAATCGTTAGCATAAAATCTTATAATTATTGTTCCATTATCCATTTCATTCCAACGGGTTTGGTTTATTATACCATTTGATGTAAATGTTGTATTAGTAATTCCCCCATTAAGAGTATACCATTTTGATTCAACTCCATTAGGGTCATTAATCAATACATTAAATGAAGGGGCTGTTTTTCCACATAAATCGGAATTGTCGGGGTCGTTAATTGTAATTACAGGACTTATTACATCTTTTCTAACAATAACTTCTGAGAATGCACCATTGCCTAATGAATTATTCGCATAAAATTTGATTGAAACCGTACCATTTCCACATGTGGTCCAAAGGGATTGAGATATCGTACCATTATCAGTAAAGTATGTTTCTATACCGTTATTTAATGTATACCACATATCATCTACACCATTATCATCCCCAATCTCTACATTAAAATTGGGAGATGTTTTACCAAAAAGATCATAATTATCTGGAGAAATAATGTAAATTGTGGGAGCACTTATTTCTTTTCGCACTATAACTTCTGAAAATCCCGTATTGCTTAAAGAATCATTTGCGAAAAATTTGATAGAAACGGTACCATTTCCAATTGTGTTCCAAATTGAAGGTGATATTGTACCGTTTGTTGTAAAAAATGTCTCTTTACTGTTATTTAAGGTATACCACATATCATCTACGTTATTAATGTCCCAAGTTTCTATGTTGAAGTTAGGAGGAGTGCTGCCAAAAAGCTCAAAATGATTAGGAGAATTAATTACTATTGTTGGATAATATATATCTTTTCGCACAGTAACTTCTGAAAAACCTATATTTCCTAAAGAATCGTTAGCAAAAAATTGAAGAGTCACCGTTCCATTTCCCATCTCATTCCAACGTACTTGGTTAATACTTCCATTTGTCGTAAAAGTTGTATTAATCGTTGTTACTGTCCCATTAACTAAACGATACCATCTTGAATCTATGTTACTACTATCATTAATTTCTACGTTGAAATTTGGTGCTGAAACCCCAAGTAAATTATTGATTGTTGGTAAGGTTATCTTAATATCAGGTGGTGTATTGTCAATTATGAAAGCGGAACTAACAGAAAAGAATGAATTAGGATCATATTGATTATTATATTCTGTCTGAATCCAACCAGACGTTTTTATCCCTGATATCACACGAACTTCATCAATTATACCATTAAAACCTCGTGATCCAGCTCCTACTCCTCCCATAAAATTTCCAATATATAGTGATTGAGCTGCATCATTACTTGCAGTCCCCGAGGGTGTGACATCCTCCCAACCTGATTTCCCACTTTGGTCTACACCATTAATGTAGAGTGCCGGATC